>ENA-OSET01005043-OSET01005043.1-sediment-metagenome-genome-assembly--contig:-NODE-5043-length-11352-cov-3.433348_pt1 | contig 11352 bp, 13 predicted proteins | sample MGYA00237882_ERZ534229 | MGnify/ENA primary metagenome ERZ534229 (study PRJEB26408, sample SAMN06266212) | sediment metagenome | isolation source: Hudson Canyon methane seep mesocosm | place...
GTGTGAACCTAAGAAAGTTCAAGGCAGCGATAGATTATATTGATGAGTTTGAGGTATACCAAGAAGTCTTGAAAGAGCACAACAGGAAAGTAAATAATTTGGCAGAAAACCTCGAAATACTAAAGAGTACCCTGAACTAAATAATCTAGTTAACTGCCGAACAGGCAGCGTTTAAATCAAGTTAAACTCTAAACCGGAGATAATTCATGAAAGTATTTGCTGACAAGTTAGAAACATCTTTCTTTAAAACCGACAATCATATTAAAGGTCTTCATCAGATAGAGATTAAATCTATTGAGGACTTCGTTTTCCGCTATTCTCTCGACCCTACGATTTTGCTGGAAGCTAAAGCGTGGATGGTCGTGCGATTTGATGAATTAGTGCCTGGAAACCCTTCTATAGACTGCTCTGATGAGCCGGAGTTACACGGAGAGTGCCTAGATATTGATTTTATTGCTAATGTGCAGTTACTTGATATTTTGGCCGAAATAACCAATTTTGTTGACATTGATGGTAGCTTTCTTGAGGGTGTAAAAGAATCAGGTGTGTTTATCAAAATGACAGAATCATGGGTCAATGATGACGAAGATCATATGTGGACTATTTCGGCCTACAATGACCCTCGCCAGCTATGCATTATCATCAATGGGGATGGCACATTAACGGTGTTACGTAACTAAAGAAGCACAGCCGCAGCTTTCGCTTTTTGAGAGGTGGATGAGTATGGAGCCTCATGAACTTACTAAACAAACACAAAAGTGGCTGATGGGGAAATAGAATGCAATTTATACCAACTAATGACTGTTTTCATCATCTGTTGCGGCTACTTCAAATTCACAAAGACAAAGAATTGATCATTGATATTTTCGACTCACAAGGATGGGATGTTTCAAAATCAAAACTAAAAGCATGGGACACTAAAACAGGAAGGCCAGCACCAGGTTACCGTGAGATGCCAAGGGAGGCGCTCGACGACTTCATTGAAGGGTTGTATGATCGAAGGCTAGTTAATCGTGCCGTTTCTTAATTTACATGGAGTCATCGGCTTTAATCTCGCTTGCTTTGCCCGCAAAATGAACGAATTTCAATAATCGACTTCGCCTCAACCTAAATCCACTTAACGTCCAGTGTTTATCTGTGCGCATCATGCGCTCCTTGAAGAAATTGCGGATTTCATTGGTATGAGAAACTGGCTATAAATCAAGCGAACTTACATTTGAAAGTGCGAGTTCACGACGATGTGATAGTTGGAATTTAACAATTTCGGAGTACGTTTAGTATGGGAAACTTGAGCACAACGACAAACGATAAAAAGGTTGTTCAATTAACTGAGGCGAAGCGTAAACGGGGCGTACGAACGCGAAGAAGTGATCTGCAAGTGCATGTAGATATAGGCGGTCTTGTTTTTCATGACGTGTCATTTTTAGAGGGCTTGATCAAAGGTTTCTCAGCAAAAACGCATAAGAATATTGCGCTCCGGGCAGAGAGAGAGATAAAAAACAACTCGCATCCAGAGGATGTTGAAGAAGTTGAGACTTTCAAGATGATTCGATTGATGCACTCGTACTGGCCGTTGCAGAACAGCCGGGCACAGGTGGCAAGCCATCATATTGCGAGCGTAAGGGAAAGTGCGCATAGGTATGCTTAAGCGCCCTGCTCTACTTAAAACGTATAGTGATTAATTAGCTCGCTATTTTTCTACCAAGCGTCGCGAGAGTAAAGTTATTGAGTGATTTTTTTGTTCTGGATTTAGTGAAAATAAAAGCGCCTATTGCGATAAATACTGAGCCAACTTCAGGAATTGAGAATGCGAATAGCGTTAATCCTGACACAATTAAAAGTACGGCGTAAATTCTCGCAATTAGCAACGTTTGGCTGGCTTTATCCATGTGGCACCTCACAAAGTATAGGTATGCGCTGCTCCTCGTGCGGGGGCGGAGAAGCAGCGCAATTGCTGATATCGCGGGATGACGATATTTAGCAATTATTGCTAGATTACAATATGCAAAAATATTGTTCAATGTTTTTTATATGTAGTTTTTTATCCAGCGAGAAATATTTATAAGAAGTTTTTTATCTATTTAGGTTTTATAAGGAGTATTTTGTCCAAGTAAGATCTTATAAGGGGTTTTTCGTCAGTATTGGCTAGTTGTAAGGAGAAATTTATCAATCTGGCCGTAGTTATAAGGAGAAAAACATCAATATAGGCCAAGTATACGCAGTAATGAGGAGTGCATAGGGAGAAATTCGTACACAGAGTGTAAGGAGCTTTTCATCTAAAACGTAAGAAGAAATTCATACAATATGCAATTATATAGCATGTTGTTTTTAAAGGGTTTTCTAGTTTATACTATGCGCCCTCTATTGTTATTCATTATATTCTTTTTGGGGATAAGAAGACGGATGAAATACAAAATATTCAGATCAAATAAAACAGTGCAAATAACCAGGGAAGAAGACCGACTTAATATTGAATTCTCTGAAGGCACAAACGTTAACCTGAATAATTACGTCAAAATAAGTCAGTTCACTTTGAACCAAAGTGAACAAATAAATTTAATACAGTTTGTAAGAAAGAAAATAATCGAAATAAGGGGGTATCGTAGTGAGGGTAATACGAAGAAATCGTGGGGGCTTTTTCGAAACGAAACCAATGTGCAAATAACAACAACGGTAAATAGCAAAACGCTTGCGTTAACACTTAATGACGACGATTTAGCTTGGATAGCGCTGATTGCCTTAAAGCATGTATCGTGTTTAACAGGTGTTAGTGATCTATCAACAATGCGAATCATCGAAGGGCTCTAAAAATAGACTTTTTTCTAGGTCTTATACAATGCGTGTATGTTCATAAAACGAATGAAGCGAGATACCTGTGACTGTCATTAAAAATTCAGAACTTGTTTATAAGAAATACTTGTCAAAGTCTGGTCGTGACGTCAGAGACGGACAGCTAGGTATGTTGAAACACGTTGAAGAATATCTTGATAGTAATATAACAAAGGGTCTCGAAGGTTGTTATGTGGAAGCCGGAACAGGAACCGGAAAAACGGTTGGTTACAGCTTGCCGGCAATTGTGCATGCGCTAAAGCATGAACGAAAAGTCGTCATCTCAACCGCCACCATTGCATTGCAGTCACAGTTAATAGAAAGCGATTTGCCTGAGATTAAAGAGCATACGGGTTTAAACTTTACGTATGGGCTTTTGAAAGGTCGGAAAAACTTCGTGTGTGATAAAAAGCTTTCTAAGCAGCTAGGAGACGAGGATGCTGTAGAGTTGATCACAATGCTGGAGTCGGGCGAATGGGAAGGCGACAAAGAAAACAGTGGCGTAAGTGACGAGCGGTGGAATGACCTTAGTAGCGAGGGTTATGAGTGCAAAGGAAAAAAATGCGAGTTTTATAGTAAATGCTCGTACTACAAGCACAGAGAAGAAAGTAACGCAGCAGATGTTTTAGTAACAAACCATGCCATGTTATTAACGGATTTAGCGATTGGTGGTGGGGTGTTACTGCCTTCGCTAGAGGATACCGTTCTGGTACTTGATGAAAGCCATAAAGTACCTGAAATCGCACGAGAGCGATTTGCGATGGTTTGTGCGGTTGAGCAACGAAAAGCGCAACTAAAAGGTTTGCGCAAAGCGACAAACATTCTACGGGAAAACGGTGAAGGAAATGGCGCCTGGTTAGATCGATACAATGAGGGACTTGTTGCTTATGGTAATTGTCTCAGCGAGAGCCAAGAGAGCGTGCGACACCTGAGAGAATTGACGGTTTTTGAAAAAGGGTATGCGCCAGACGAGCTTCGTATCATATCAAAAGCACTCGTTGACAATGTTCAGGTGCTAATTGGTTGGACAAATAAATTACTGAAACATATCGTTGAAAATTCAGAAGGAATGAAAACAAAAATAGGTCCAAATGTGCATTTAATGAAAGAGGGTAATATTGTGGTTTACCAAGACGTTCGTGGACGATGGATGAGCGAGGGCGTTTATGACAATATGCGTGCATATATACCAAACAAAAACGAAAATGAATCTGATGAAGTTTCAGATACATATGATACTATAGATTGGTTGGTGAATAATGTAGAAAACAACAATGGAAATGTTGGTACTTGGGGGATTTCTTATCCAGGTCATTATGCAACAGTTTCTGCAATTGATGCACATCCTGCATTAAAAGCAGCTTCTCCTCAAGCATGTATTGGAGATTTTTTCTTTGATGATTTTCATCATAATGGAGCTTTTCTACTAAGCTATTTTAGAGCAATTTCGTTATTTGGTACTTATAAAAACACACCTGTAGATTCTGCTTGGTATTCTTTTCCTAAAATGAATTCTCAAGATCAATATCAGTTCTTTTTGGATAAAGGTCCTTTAAAAAATTTGAATGAATATTTTCAATATGATAAGTTAGATGTGAATGCAGCAGCATCAAAAGAGAAAATTGACGATTTCTTTTGGAAAGAAATTACCGAGCATCCTAATTACGATGAAAACTGGAAAAGTAAAGGAATTATACAACACATGAATAAAGTGCCAAGTACTGTAGCAACTATGATTGTTGGAGGTTGGTTTGATGCAGAAGATTTATATGGTCCTTTAGAAACTTACAAAGGCATAGAAAAACATGGAAAAGATAATTATAATACAATGGTTTTTGGGCCTTGGGATCATGGAAAATGGGCAAGAAATACCATTAAAAATACTGTAGGGAATTATTACTTTGGTGATTCTATTTCATTAAAGTTTCAAACAGAAATAGAAACAAAATTCTTTAATCATTTCTTAAAAGGAAAAGGAGATAAAAATTCAGGTTTACCAGAAGCTTACGTTTTTGATTCAGGTAAAAAAGAATGGAAATCCTATGATTCTTGGCCACCAAAAAATGTTGTAAAACAAGATTGGTTTTTATCTAATAATCAAGAATTAACTGCCGATAAAAAATCAACAGAAGGAATAAAATTTATTAGTGATATTAAACGTCCAGTTCCTTATTCAGAGGATATTAAGACAGTTTTTACACCTCGTAAATATATGACTGATGACCAGCGTTTTGCAGCAAGAAGACCAGATGTTCTAGTTTTTGAAACGGATGTTTTAAAAGAAGATTATACGTTAGCTGGTGATATTTTAGCCAAATTAAAAGTAGCAACAACGGGTACTGCAGCAGATTGGATTGTAAAAGTAATAGACGTGCATCCTTCTGATATTGCTGAAGATAATGAAGGTTTACAAGATCATTTAAAAATGAGTAATTATCATTTAATGGTAAGAAGCGAAGTTTTAAGAGGTCGTTTTAGAAACAGTTTTGAAAATCCAGAACCATTTATAGCAAATAAAAAAACTGACGTAAATATAAAATTACAAGACGTTTTTCATACCTTTCGTAAAGGACATAAACTTCAAATTCAAGTGCAAAGCACTTGGTTTCCTTTAATAGATTTAAATCCACAAACGTATGTGGATAATATTTATAAAGCAGATGAGAAGGACTTTGAAACACAGACTCACACTGTTTTTACAGATTCTAGTATTCAATTTTCAGTTTTAAAATAGTACTATGAAAAGACTAGTAATAATAATAGCAGCATTTGCATTTCAAATGAATGCGCAAGATGTAAAACCAATATTTAAAGATGGAGAAGCTCAAATTGTACAAGCTTTTAGTGATAAATCAAAATGGTTACGTCATGATTTATGGGTAGAAACCAATTTTGATACTGATGGTGATGGGAAAATGGATAGAATGCATGTTGATGTAACTAGACCTGTAGAAACAGAAAACGGCTTAAAACTGCCTGTTGTTTACGAATCTAGCCCTTATTATGCAGGAATTGCAAGTGGGGGTAAAGAACTATTCTGGAATGTAAAACACGAACTAGGAGAAAAAGTAGCAGAGCCCACAAGGTCTGATGTACAAAGAACAGGAAAACGTCCAATTATTTCTAATTCGCAAATACAAACTTGGGTGCCTAGAGGTTATATTGTAGTGCACTCTTCATCACCAGGAACAGGTTTGTCTGATGGAGCGCCAACTGTGGGCGGAGACAATGAGTCTTTAGCGCCAAAAGCAGTTATAGATTGGTTAAATGGAAGAGTAAAAGGCTACAAATCTAGAACAGGAAATGAAGAAGTAAAGGCATTTTGGTCTACTGGAAAAGTTGGTATGACAGGTACTTCTTATAATGGCACAATTCCTTTAGCAGCGGCAACAACTGGGGTAGAGGGTTTAGAAGCAATTATTCCTGTTGCTCCAAATACTTCTTATTATCATTATTACAGATCAAATGGTTTAGTGCGTTCTCCTGGAGGTTATTTAGGTGAGGATATAGATGTTTTGTATGATTTTATCCATAGTGGAAAAGAAGAAAATAGAGCAAGAAATAATAAAGTTATTAGAGATACAGAACTATTAAATGGAATGGACAGGGCATCTGGAGATTATAATGATTTTTGGGCGGGTAGAGATTATTTGAATGAGATGAAGCCAATGAAGGCTGCGTTGTTAATGTCTCATGGATTTAATGATTGGAATGTGATGCCAGAGCATAGTTATCGTATTTACAAAAAAGCATCAGAAATGGGCTTACAAACTCAAATTTATTATCATCAAAATGGTCATGGAGGTCCGCCACCTTTAAAAATGATGAATCGTTGGTTTACCAAGTATTTACATGGTGTAGATAATGGTGTCGAAAATGATGCAAAAGCCTGGATTGTTAGAGAAAATGATAAAAGAAGTGAACCAACTGCATATACAAATTATCCAAATCCAGCAGCAAAAAACGTGACAATGTATTTAAATGGAGATGCTCCAAAAATTGGAAATCTCTCTTTAGTTGATCCAAATGTGAAAGAGAAAGAAACAATAATAGATAATTATTCTTTTTCTTCAGAGGCATTGGCACAAGCTGAATATACAAATCATAGATTATTGTATGTTTCTCCAATTTTGAATGAAGATGTTCATATTTCTGGAGTGTCTTCAATCACAATAAAAGCAGCAAGTTCTAAAGAAGCTGTAAATTTATCTGTGTATTTAGTTTCTTTACCATGGAGCAAAGGACGAAATGTTAAAATAACGGATAATATTATTACTCGAGGTTGGGCAGATTTACAGAATTATAAATCTTTAACCAAAAGTAAACCTTTAAAACCTGGTAAGTTTTATGAAATGACTTTTGATTTACAGCCAGATGACCAAATTATAAAAAAAGGACAACAAATTGGTTTACTGATTTTTTCTAGTGATAATCAATATACATTATTACCAGAGCCAGGAACTGAATTGACAGTTGATTTAAAAAGCACAACAATTACAATTCCTATTGTTGGGGGTAAAGAGGCGTTAAAAAAAGCAATTGATTGATACTTTTTTATGCTGAAAAAAAATCTTTTGCTGCTTGTTGCTTGTTTATTTACCTTCAACTCTTACTGCCAAGATTTGAAAGAACATCAATGGAAAAACCGTCTTGTTTTGATCATTTCAAAAGATCTTACGTCAGATATTTTTAAAAGACAAAGTGTGACTTTAGCATCTAAAACTGAAGAATTAAAACAAAGAAAAATTATAGTTTATAAAATTATATCTGAAAATTATCAATTTGAGTATTCAAATAAAAATACAATTCAAAATGACAAGATTTTTCAGAAGTACAATAAAGCAGATAACATATTTAAACTTATTTTAGTTGGTTTGGATGGAGGAATTAAATTAGAGCAAACAGAATTTTTATCAACAGAAAAACTTTTTGCTCTTATTGATGGCATGCCTATGAGAAGAAGCGAAATTAGAAACAATAAGAATTAATGAAATACGATATTATCATTATTGGAGCAGGCCTTTCTGGCATTGGAGCTGCTTGTCATTTGCAAAGAAAAAATCCGAATAAAATCTATAAAATATTAGAAGCAAGATCAGAAATTGGTGGTACTTGGAGTTTGTTTAAATATCCAGGAGTTCGCTCAGATTCAGACATGTATACTTTTGGTTATTCTTTTAAAACTTGGGATGATGATAAATCTTTTGCAGATGCTCCATCAATTTTAAAATATCTAAATGAAGCTTCAGAAGAATATAAAGTAAAGGACAAAATTGCATTTAATAGAAAAGTAATTTCCTATAATTTTGATACAAAGAAAAATTTATGGACAATTAAAACTTTGAATCCAAAAACAAAGGAAGAGAACACATATACTACACAATTTATTTTTAATGCCAGTGGTTATTATAATTACGATTCAGGTTATACCCCAGATTTTAAAGGTTTTGAAAACTTTGAAGGAAAGTTTGTTCATCCTCAGAAATGGGATACAAGTTTAAACTATCAAAATAAAAAAGTAGTGGTAATTGGCAGTGGGGCAACCGCGGTTACTATTGTGCCAAAAATTGCGGAAAATGTAGAGAAAGTAACCATGTTGCAAAGAACACCAACTTATATTGCAGCTCTGCCTAATAAAGATGTAGTTGCTAAATTCATCAAGTGGATTTTACCGAGTAAAATTGCACATTCTGTGGTAAGAACAAAAAATATTTTAGGAGATATGATTTTCTATAATTTGTGTAGAAAATTTCCAAAGACCATGAAAAAGTTTATCTTAAAAGGGATAAAAAAAGAATTGGGTGATGAGTTTCCATTAGCACCACATTTTTCTCCTAATTACAGACCTTGGGATCAACGTTTTTGTTTAGTGCCAGATGGCGATTTTTTTAAGGCGATTAAAAGAGGAAAAGCAGATGTAATAACGGATACGATATCAACTTTTGTTAAAAACGGAATCGAATTAACTTCAGGTAAAATTATAGAAGCAGATATTATTGTAAGTGCAACTGGATTAAAATTATTACCTTTTGGTGGAGCAAAAATTTCTTTAAATGGACATCCTTTTGATATTACAAAAGAGTTTATCTATAAAGGTTTAATGTTAAGTGGTTTGCCAAACTTTTTTGTTTTTGCGGGCTATACAAATGCTTCATGGACATTAAAAAGCGATTTAACTAGTGAATATATTTCTAGAGTTTTGAAGTTTATGGAAAAGCATAAATATCAATCTATAAAATCTAAGGTAATAGAAGAGAATTTAGGTGAATTACCTTTAATAAACTTAGATTCAGGATACATTCATAGAGCAAAAGATATTCTACCAAAACAAGGAGATAAATTTCCATGGAGGTTGTATCAAAATTATATTTTAGACTTTAAAGTTTTAAGAATTAATTCTGTAAAAGATAAACGATTGGAGTTTAAATAAGCTTTAAATTTCTTATTTTAGCCCTATGTTTAAAACTAGAGTGGAGTTAAAGCCAGAAGATTTTTATTTAAATGAACAAGGCTATAAGGTTTTTACAGAAAAATATCATTTAAAAAGAGGGTATTGTTGTAGAAGCGGATGTAAACACTGCCCTTATGGTTATGATAAAAAAACAGATTCTTTTTCTTAAGTTCTTTAATAAATACTTATTTATAAATTTTAATATTATGATAAAAAAAATATTTTTCTTTTCAGTTTTGCTTAGTTTTTCAATCAATACTCAAGCACAAGATATTATTAATTCTATTTTGAAATCAACAAATCTCAGTCAAAATGAAATTGGAAACGGGTTAAAAGAAGCCTTAGACCATGGTATTAAGAATCAAGTTTCTAAATTAACATCTAAAGATGGTTTCTATAAAAATGAATTGGTGAAAATTGCTTTTCCAAAAGAATTAAGAGCTGTAGAAAAAGGTCTTCGTAGAGCAGGATTGGGTAATTTGGCAGACGAAGGTGTAAAAGTTTTAAATAGAGCAGCAGAAGATGCGGTGAAAACTGCAACTCCTATTTTTATTGATGCAGTTAAAAATATTTCTTTTAGTGATGCCAAAAATATATTACTTGGTGATGAAAATGCAGCAACTAGTTATTTAAAAACAAAAACATCAACAGATTTGTTTGCTAGTTTTAGTCCGGTAATAGAAAAATCTTTTAACAAGGTAGGTGCAGATAAAGTTTGGAGCGGTATTATCTCAAAATACAATGGTCTTCCCTTTGTTAAAAAAGTGAATCCAGATCTTACCAAATATGTAACAGATGAAGCCTTAACGGGAGTATTTACCATGATAGGTGAAGAAGAAAAGGGGATACGTGAAAAAGTGGGTTTAAGAGATACTTCTTTATTGAAAGAGGTATTCTCCATGCAAGACAAAAATTAAAATTGTTATTTTTTTTTAGTATCTTTAAAGTGCAATCAATCACAAAGCACAATAATGCATACTAATAAGAAGCTAATCAATTACAAAAGACATCTTAAAGATAGGTGTTTAAGGTTAATTGAAAAGTCTAACGATTATAGATTTATAGATGAAGTAAAAAGTGATATTGCTGCTTATAAAGCAATGAAACTTTTAAAAAAGATTGATCAAGTTCGTTATTTAGATAGAGAAGTCACTTTGTACTAAATCTAACTGCAAATTTTTAAAGTAATCAAAAGCCTTAATAAGTCGGCTTCCATACCACGAAAAACATTCTCCATCTACTAAAATAATTTTAGCGGCTTTGCTGAACACTTTTAATTCTGCTATATCTTTTTCTTTAAATGGATAAGGTTCTGAGGATAGAAAAATATATTCTAAATCGTCAAAATGTTTAAAGACTTTTAAATCTATCTCTGGATAACGACTTTTTGATTTAAAAATATTTTCAAATTTATTTACTTCCAACAAGTGGTTTATAAAAGTGTTATTTCCGGCAACCATCCAAGGATTTTTCCAAATGAAATAAGCAGTTTTTTTAGATTTTTTATTTTTCATAAAATGTAAAAAATCTAAATGTTTGCGATTAATCTCATTAGAAATACTTTTAGCTTTTGTTCTACAAGAAAAAATTTCACCAAAATCTTCAATAAGTTCTAAAGTATCTTTTATGGAATTAATATTTGACACATAAGTGTTAGTTATTCCTTTGCACTGCGCAACAATATCTTTGGTGTTTTCTTCTTTATTACAAATTATAAAGTCTGGTTCTAGTGCATTTATTTTGTTAAGATTTATATTTTTGGTACCTCCAACAACTTTTTTATTTTGTTTTAAATCACTTGGGTGCACACAAAATTTAGTGATTCCAACAATATTATTTTTTAGTTCTAGATCTACTAACAATTCAGTAATGCTAGGGACTAAACAAATAATTTTTTTAGGAATGTAATCTAGTTCTATTTTATTATTAAGTTGGTCTTTTAATTTCATATTCTAATTTAGAATACTTTCCATTTGTAGTTGTAGTTCTTTAGCTTTCTGCTTAGCAGCAGAGGCAAAGTCTTTATTGTTAGAAGCATATATAACGCCTCTAGAGGAGTTTACTAATAGACC
>ENA-OSET01005045-OSET01005045.1-sediment-metagenome-genome-assembly--contig:-NODE-5045-length-11350-cov-4.217245_pt1 | contig 11350 bp, 8 predicted proteins | sample MGYA00237882_ERZ534229 | MGnify/ENA primary metagenome ERZ534229 (study PRJEB26408, sample SAMN06266212) | sediment metagenome | isolation source: Hudson Canyon methane seep mesocosm | place: USA:Hudson...
ATAGTGAACGCCCATTCTTTGGTGCACTTGTTAGCTTTATGACTTCTGGTCCAGTAATGGTTCAAGTGCTTGAAGGTGAAGGTGCTGTTTTAAAAAACCGTGACTTAATGGGGGCGACTAACCCTGCGGATGCTGAAGCCGGTACAATTCGTGCTGATTTGGCTGAAAGTATTGATGAAAATGCCGTTCATGGTTCAGACTCAACAGAAAGTGCTGCCCGTGAAATTGCATACTTCTTCACTGAAGATCAACTTTGTGCTCGCACACGATAAGAGCTAGTTAATATGACGCGTACAAATCTACTGGGTTTGGACTTGCAAGGTCTGGAAGCATTTTTTGTCGAACTTGATGAGAAACCCTTCCGTGCGCGTCAGTTATTGCAATGGATACACCAATATCGTGTTGTTGATTTTGCTGAAATGACAAATCTAAGCAAAACATTACGACAAAAGTTACAGGATGCCGCTGAGGTTAAGCCCCCTGAAGTTCAGCATGAATATATCTCGAAGGATGGCACGCGCAAGTGGATCATTAAACTTTCTTGCGGTAACTCGATAGAAACAGTGTTTATTCCTGAAGATGGGCGAGGAACATTGTGTGTATCGTCACAAGTGGGTTGTGCATTGGCGTGTACTTTTTGTTCTACCGCCCAACAAGGTTTTAATCGCAATCTCACGGCAAGCGAAATTATAGGTCAGCTATGGTTGGCTAATGAAGCATTAGGCAAAGGTCCTAAGGGCAATCGTGTTGTCACCAATGTGGTGATGATGGGTATGGGGGAGCCATTGGCGAATTACAATAATGTAATTTCGGCAATGAATTTAATGCGTGACGATTTGGCTTACGGAATTTCATGGCGACGAGTAACATTAAGTACCTCGGGCATGGTACCGATGATTGATAAATTACGTGAAGACTGTCATGTGAGTTTGGCTGTATCTCTGCATGCGGCCAATGATAAATTACGCAGTGAAATTATCCCGCTAAATGATAAGTATCCAATTTCAGAATTACTGGCGGCATGTAAACGTTATGTCGACGGGCATCAGCGTCGCCATATAACGATTGAATATGTTTTATTGGACGGTATTAATGATTCTGCCCAAGATGCAAAAGACTTGGTTCGTATCCTCAAAGGATTACCAACCAAGATCAACCTTATTCCGTTCAACCCTTTCCCAGGCACAGATTATCGTTGTTCATCAAGAAATGTGATTATGCGTTTTAAACAACAACTCATTGATGCCGGTCTCGTTGCGACTATACGAAAAACAAGAGGTGATGATATCGTTGCAGCTTGTGGGCAGTTAGCGGGTGAAGTACAAGATAAGACCCGGAGAACTCAGCGACTAAAACAACAAGAGGAAGTTGCTTAGCAATGATAGGGAACATAAAAAAAATCAGTATCGCCATAATATGGTTGGCACTAGCTGCGTGTACTTCGACAGGAGGTGGTACTAAGCCCGTTGAACATGTCGCACCAGATCCAAAAGCGGCAGAAATTAATATGCGTTTGGGCTTAAATTATATGCAACGTGGTGACTACAAAACTGCGTTGGAAAAATTAGAAAGGTCTTTACAACAAGATCCTAATTTACCGAGTACACACAATACAATTGCTTTGTTATATCAACGCCTGAGAGAAACAGACAAGGCTGAAGAGCATTTTTTGCAGGCTGTTAAGCGGGCGCCAGATTATTCTGAGGCACAAAATAATTATGGTGTTTTTTTATGTCAGCAACAGCGATATGAAGATGCCGAACAACGGTTCCTCTCAGCAGTAAAAAACCCGCTATATGTTAGTCGAGCGCAAGCTTTGGAAAATGCAGGTGTGTGTGTTGCCCGTATTCCTGACATTGAAAAAGCCGAGAACTATTTTCGACAAGCACTACAAATAAATTCGAATTTGAGTAAGTCACTTATTCAGATGGCGAACATTAGTTATCAACGAAATGACTACATGCAAGCTCGAGCCTATATTCAACGATACCAATCCGTTTCACAATGGACATCTCAAGCCTTATTGCTAGCAATAAAAACAGAAAACCAGCTACAAGACCAAGATGCAGTGGCGAGTTATGCATTATTGTTGCGGGCCCGCTTTCCAGATTCGGATGAGACTCAACAAGTTAAGAAAGGGCAGTATTAATTATGGCCAGTGTGAGTGAGGATAAGGTGCAAGTGACTGAATCGAGCCAAGCTATTGGTGAACGGCTGCGTTTAGCCCGAGAGGCCAAAGAGTTTTCAATTGCAGAGGTTGCTGCACAGCTTAGGTTTACCAAAGACACCATACTTCACCTTGAGAGTCAGCAATGGGAAAAGCTGCATGGACGGGCCTATGCAAGAGGCTATTTTTCTAGTTACATTAAATTTCTTGGTATGCCAGAAGATGAGCTGTTGTCGGCATTTAATATTGAATATAAGTCATCACAAGCTGATTTAATGCAGCCACAATTCAATCTGTCTAAGAATAAATCATTCCCATGGATGCCCTCATTATTTGTTTTAATGGCTATTGTTATAACGGGTTTTGCTTATCTGCAGTGGCAACAATCACAAATTCTTGTTCAGGATGAGTTGGCGGATGAATCCCCATGGCAGCCAGCACATGAAATTCAGCCAGAGTTTGATGCATTTGATGCGAGTGTTGTTGAACCCATGCCAACAGAAGAATCGGTAGAGCAGCTTAATGATGAATTGGATATGCTTTCAAATGTGTTGCAACCAGAGTCAGAATCGTTCCCAGAAGTGACGCAACCCGAACTAGAGTTGGAGGACATTCCAACAGAAATAAATGAAGAGCTTGAAACTCAGCCAGAAGTGGATGAGGTTTCAGCCAATGACAATTTAGATAATGTAGCAACGACAGGATCGTTGTTGGAACTATATTCACTTCAGGATTGCTGGGTTGAGGTGAGTGATGCGGATGCTAATGTCTTGCTATACAAAACAATAAAAGCGAATGAAGGGGTGACTTTAACCGGTAATGCACCTTTGACAGTTACGCTTGGCAGTGCAGCCGATGTCACCGTGAAATTTAATGATGCCTTGTTTGATACCACTCCTTTTACCCAAGGTGGAGTAGCAAAATTTACGTTGGGAATTAAGTCTTAGTGGAAGCAGCAACAAATATAATACGAAGAAAATCACGTCAGATAATGGTAGGTAATGTACCTGTCGGTGGTGATGCACCGATCGCAGTGCAAAGTATGACCAATACTGAAACGACAGATGTTGTTGCAACCGTGAAACAAATTCAAGCGCTGCAAGATGTGGGTGCCGATATCGTACGAGTGTCAGTGCCATCGATGGATGCGGCAGAGGCGTTTGGCCAAATAAAAAAGCAAACGACACTGCCATTGGTTGCTGATATTCATTTTGATTATAAAATTGCATTACGTGTGGCCGAGCTGGGTGTCGATTGTTTACGCATAAACCCGGGCAATATTGGACGAGAAGATCGTGTGAGGTCAGTGATAGATAGTGCAAGGGATCATGGCATTCCTATCCGCATTGGAGTGAATGCCGGATCTTTAGAAAAAGATTTGCAAAAAAAGTATGGTGAGCCGACGCCCGATGCTTTAGTTGAATCTGCGCTGCGCCATATAGATATTCTTGATCGCTTAAATTACCCTGAGTTTAAAGTTAGCCTGAAGGCATCAGATGTCTTTATGACGGTTAATGCCTATCGTAAATTAGCCGATCAAATTGAACAGCCTTTGCATTTAGGCATTACAGAAGCCGGCGGCCTACGTGCGGGTTCAGTGAAATCATCTATAGGTTTAGGCATGTTATTAGCCGATGGAATAGGCGATACCATTCGTATTTCATTGGCTGCTGATCCTATCGAAGAAATTCGAGTTGGTTTTGATATTCTTAAAAGCTTAAAGATCAGAAATAAAGGTATTAATTTAATTGCCTGTCCATCTTGTTCTAGACAAAATTTTGATGTTATTTCGACCGTTAATGCTTTGGAAAGTCGTTTAGAAGATATTCTTGAACCGATGGATGTCGCCGTGATTGGCTGCATTGTGAATGGGCCAGGTGAGGCTAAAGTGGCTGATATCGGTTTGACAGGTGGTTCGCCCAATTTACTTTATGTTGATGGCAAACCTAACCATAAGGTTGAAAATGAGGCTTTGGTCGATGAGTTAGAGCGTGAAATTCGTCAACGCATACAGCGGCAAGCAAGTAACCAAGAAAAAATCATTCCGATAAAGGATATTAGTTAAGCGTGGCAGAAATTATTCGTTCGATTCGGGGTATGAATGACATTCTTCCCGAAATAACCCCGTATTGGCAAGCAGTTGAAACCGCACTTAAAGAAGTGTTGACGGGCTATGGTTATCAAGAAATTCGTTTTCCAATTGTTGAAAAGACAGAATTATTTTGTCGTTCAATTGGTGAAGTGACAGATATTGTTGAAAAAGAAATGTATACCTTTGCAGATCGTAATGGTGACAACCTGACCCTTCGTCCAGAAGGTACCGCCGGTTGTGTTCGCGCTGCAATGCAAAATGGTATGTTAAATCAAACACAGCGACTTTGGTACATGGGCCCAATGTTCCGTCATGAACGTCCACAGAAAGGTCGATATCGTCAATTTCATCAACTGGGTGTGGAGGCATATGGCTTTAATGGGCCTGACATCGATGCTGAAATGATATTGATGACGGCGCGTCTATGGAGAAAATTAGGCCTCAAAGGTATAAGTTTACAAATCAATTCTTTAGGCTCAACAGAGGCCCGGCTAGCTTACCGTGAGGTTTTAGTGAGCTACTTTGAAGCTAACAAAGAGGCGCTAGATGAAGATAGTCAACGCCGTTTATATACGAATCCTCTACGCATCCTAGATAGTAAAAATCCAGAGATGCAGACTTTGAATGAGGCTGCACCAAAATTAATAGATCATCTAGATGCAATCTCAAAACAAGAGTTTGAAGAATTATGTCAGCACCTAGATGATGCGGGTCTTGCCTATGAAATCAACCCGAGGTTAGTGCGCGGCTTAGATTATTATGGCAAGACGGTGTTCGAATGGGTGACCGATCATCTAGGGTCGCAAGGGACGGTTTGTGCCGGCGGACGCTATGATGGCCTTGTTGAACAATTAGGCGGAAAAGGAGCCACTGCCATAGGATTTGCGATTGGTTTAGAACGTTTGATCGCCTTACTTGAGGCAATGGATTCATTACCAAAAATAGCTACTGTTGATGCTTACTTAGTCGCTGTAGGTGAGCAGGCAAGCAAGCAATCATTGCAATTAGCAGAGCAACTGCGCGATCAAATTCCAGATTTGAAGTTGATTACCCATTGCGGTGGTGGTAGTTTTAAAAGCCAATTTAAGCGGGCAGACCGTAGTGGCGCTCGCTGGACTTTAATTTTAGGCGACGATGAAGTCGCTAAAAAAGTTATTGGCGTAAAAACAATGGAAACTGGTGAGCAGGAAACAATCAGTTGGGAAGCGTTAACAACGTATTTAACTCAGTAAATTTACAAGAAAAACAGAAGAGTAATATGACACCTTTAAATATCCCCGAATGGCAGTCTTTAGCGAGACACTACTCAGATCTTAAGTTTGTTTCAATGCGCGAGCAGTTCGCATTAGACTCTGGTCGTTTTGAACGCTTTTCTATGAAAAGTGGTGATTTATTATTAGATTATTCAAAGAATCGTATTACTCAGGAAACGGTTGACAAGTTGTTAGAACTTGCCGAAGCCGTCGATGTACCTGAGTGGATTGAACGGATGTTCAACGGTGAGACAGTGAACCATACTGAAGGTCGTGCTGTTCTTCACACCGCGCTACGGAATCGCAGTAATACACCTGTTATTGTCGATGGCCAAGATGTAATGCCATTGATTAATGCGGTCTTGGCAAAGATGAAGAAGTTTTGTGATCAGGTGCATAGTGGTGAATGGTTAGGTTTTAGTGGTAAACGAATTACAGATATCGTAAACATTGGTATCGGTGGTTCAGATCTTGGCCCTGCAATGATTTGTGATGCCATGGAACCCTACGCAAAGGATGGCATGCTGGCTCACTTTGTCTCGAATGTTGATGGCACTGATTTAAGCACTACTTTAGAAAAGCTTGATCCTGAAACTACATTATTTGTTATTGCATCAAAAACATTTACCACACAAGAAACATTAACCAACGCAGAATCGGCGCGGGCCTGGTTTTTAAAATCGGCTAAGCAAGAAGATGTTGCAAAACATTTTGTCGCAGTTTCAACCAATGCGGATGCGGTCGCCCAGTTTGGGATCGATACAGAAAATATGTTCGAATTCTGGGATTGGGTTGGTGGTCGCTACTCAATATGGAGTGCCATCGGTCTACCCATTGCACTTTATATTGGCATGGATAACTTTGAACGTCTGTTAGACGGCGGCCATGAAATGGATAATCATTTCCGTACGCAACCGCTAGCTGAGAATATTCCCGTTGTTATGGGCTTGTTGGGCGTTTGGTACGCAAACTTCTTTAATGCTCAAACACAGGCTATCGTGCCTTATGACCATTCACTTGCTCGCTTTCCGAACTATATGCAACAGTTGGATATGGAGAGTAATGGTAAGTTTATTAACCGTGAAGGTCAGCGAATTAGTTATAAAACAGGCCCAGTTATCTGGGGAACGCCTGGTACTAATGGTCAACATGCATACTTTCAGTTAATTCATCAAGGTACGCAACTCATTCCTGTGGACTTTGTATTGCCAGTTAATAGTCATTATCCAAAATCAGATCATCAGTCGATTTTATTGGCGAATGGTTTAGCACAAGCTGAAGCCTTGATGAAAGGAAAGACGGCTGAAGAAGTACGTGTTGAGCTAATTAATGAAGGTTATGAAGGCAAAGAACTAGAAGCATTATTACCGCATAAAGTCTTCCCTGGCAATCGTCCGAGTAACATTTTAGTGTTTCCTAAATTGACACCTGAAATGTTGGGTCAACTTGTTGCTTTATATGAACATAAAGTATTTGTACAAGGTGTGATCTGGAATATTAATTCCTTTGATCAATGGGGCGTGGAGCTTGGTAAACAATTGGCTAAGGCTATCATTCCTGATTTACATGATGGCGCTGAAATTTCGACTCATGATAGTTCGACCACCAGCATGATTGAGTTAATTAGAGCATTAAGACAAAGCTAAATATTGTCATATTTAGTGATGTAATGATAAAAGAGCGCGACATAACAATTATGCCGCGCTCTTTTCATATGCAAACATGGTTGTGGTGAATCACTTTTAACGTCAACTTACTTTAGTGAGAACCATTCCTGCCAGTGGTGGTAATGTAAGCTCGATAGAACAAGGTCGATCAGACCATGGAATGTTTTGTGTCACTATCGTATTACTACTACCTAAGTTTTCACCACCATAAAATTCTGAATCCGAATTTAAAATTATCTGATAATTGCCTTCTTCTGGGACACCGATGCGGTAATTTTCTCGTGGCATCGGGGTAAAGTTAAATACGGTAATAACAAAGTCAGTACCATCCTTACGCAGGTAGCTTAATATTGAATGATCACGATCATTACAATCTAGCCATTCAAAACCGTGAGGATCAAAATCATGGCGATAGAGTGCAGGTAGTTCCGTATAAATTTTATTTAAATCGGCAACGAGCGATTGCATACCCGTGTGCAAGGGATAATCTAATACATACCAGTCTAAAGCCTGTTCACTGTTCCATTCTGTACCCTGGGCAAATTCAGAGCCCATAAATAATAGTTTTTTTCCTGGATAAGTAAACATAAAGGTGTACAGCAATCTTAGATTTGCGAAACGTTGCCATTCATCACCAGGCATTTTGTTTACCATCGAGCTTTTACCATGCACGACTTCATCATGAGAGAAAGGCAAGACAAAATTTTCCGTGAAGGCATAGAGCAAGCCAAAGGTCAGTGAGTCATGGTGATGGCGGCGATGAATGGGATCTTGTTGCATGTATTCAAGGATGTCATGCATCCAGCCCATATTCCATTTCATGGAGAAGCCAAGTCCTCCTAGATGAGCAGGACGCGAAACCATAGGATAGGAAGTGGATTCTTCAGCTGCGATGATGCAACCAGGGTGTTCTTTATGCAAAACAGTATTGAGATGTTGTAAGAAAGCAATAACTTCTAAATTCTCACGACCACCATGTTCATTGGGAATCCACTGGCCTTCCTCTCGTGAGTAATCGAGGTACAACATAGAAGCAACCGCATCAACACGTAGTCCATCAATATGGAATTCTTCTAGCCAGTAAAAGGCACTGGATAAGAGAAAGTTGCTGATTTCAGCGCGACCATAGTTAAATATCAACGTCCCCCAATCTTGATGTTCGCCTTGTCGAGGATCGGAATGTTCGTATAAGGCGCTACCATCAAAGCGAGCTAAACCATGGCTATCTTTGGGGAAGTGGCCGGGTACCCAATCAAGAATGACACCGATATCATTTTGATGGCATTGATCTATAAAAAATCGCAGATCATCAGGTGAGCCAAATCGACTGGTCGGAGCAAAATATCCGGTGGTTTGGTAGCCCCACGATATATCTAAGGGATGTTCAGTGATAGGCAAGAGTTCAATATGGGTAAAGCCCATTTTTTTGACATACGGAACGAGTTGTTCAGCGAAATCACGATAGTTTAGAAACTCACCTTGTTCATTTCGTTGCCAAGAACCAAGGTGAACTTCATAAACAGAATGTGCTTTGTGCAACCAATCGTTTTTTCCACGCTTATCCATCCAGTTTTCATCTAGCCACTGATGCTGGCTGGTAGATGAAATGACGGATGCAGTCCCTGGGCGTAACTCAGTTTGCTGAGCATAGGGATCCATCTTCAGGTGTAGAGAGCCATCCTCTCGGTTTCTGATTTCAAACTTGTATAGTTCACCAGCGGTTAATTCAGGAATAAATAATTCCCAAACACCACTGTCACCACGTGCACGCATAGGATGGTATCGGCCGTCCCACTGATTAAACTGTCCAACGATGCTGACCCGTTCTGCTTGTGGAGCCCAAGTCGAAAATAATACGCCGTAAACGCCATCAATTTCATGTTGATGTGCACCTAATATTCGATAGGCATGCCAGTGTTTACCCTCTAAAAACAGGTGTAAATCAAAATCTGAAATTTGAGGTGGGAAGCAATAGGGGTCGTGTATTACCAATGAGTCATTATTTCCGGTTACTCTATGGATTTGATAAGGCTGAGCTAATAGTGAACTAGCACCGGTCCACTCAAATAAATCTGTGTCATTAATGCGCGTTAGTTCGAGCTTATTATCTAACCACGCTTTTTGCGTATCTGGAAGAAAAACACGCACGGTGGTATTGTTTCCGCGAGGATGGACCCCTAAAACAGCAAACGGATCATGGTGACGCGCTTCAATGATTTTAACTAAATCGTCCGATAATTTATTGCATAAAACCATAGAGTTGAGATTCCGTGTAATATTTTTATTGCTGTATACCCCCTGCTTATGTAGGCTTAAAGCACAACTAGTGCATATTGAAAACTACCCGCAGGAGATGTTTTATGTCAACGAATGATAGCACGCGGTTTGTCAGTCGTCTTACTCGCGATACACTTGCTTTAGTGTTAGCAGGTGGACGCGGTTCACGGCTAAAGCAGTTAACAAACTGGCGAGCTAAACCTGCGGTACCCTTCGGCGGCAAATTCAGAATTATAGATTTCCCTTTATCAAACTGTATTAATTCAGGCATACGACGAGTTGGCATCCTTACTCAATATAAGGCTCATTCCCTGATGTTACATGTGCAGCGAGGCTGGGGATTTATGCGCGGTGAGCTAGGTGAATTTGTTGAGCTATTGCCAGCATCACAGCGTACTGAACAAGGTTGGTATACCGGCACTGCCGATGCGGTTTATCAAAACATTGATATCCTTAGAAATCATGGCCCTGAATATGTGTTGATATTGGCAGGCGATCATATCTATAAAATGGATTATGGCGATATGCTAGCTGAGCATGTGGCCCAAGGTGCCGATATGACGATAGGTTGTATTGAAGTCTCAATTGAAGAGGCAAAAGCCTATGGGGTGATGTCGGTGGATGGAAATCGCCGCATTGTTGCCTTTGATGAAAAACCAGATAGTCCAAATCCTATGCCTGGGAGGGATGATGTAGCCTTAGCATCGATGGGCATTTATATTTTTAATGCTGCGTTTCTTTATGAACAGCTGATAAAAGATGCTGATAATATTAGTTCTACCCACGATTTTGGTCACGATATTATTCCCGACTTGATTGGAAAATATAAAGTTGTGGCTTTCCCATATAAAGATGTACAAGGTAATGACCCCGGCTATTGGCGTGATGTGGGGACCATCGACGCCTTTTGGGCTGCTAACCAAGAGTTGATTGGTGTTACACCTGAATTAAACTTATATGATGATAATTGGCCTATTTGGACTCATCAGGCGCAGCAACCCCCGGCAAAGTTTGTATTTGATGACGATGAACGTCGAGGTATGGCGGTTGATTCTATGGTCTCGGGCGGTTGCATTATTTCAGGTTCAACGGTGAGACATTCGGTCTTGTTTTCAAATGTCGAAGTGCATAGTTTTTCTGTTGTAGAAGATTGCGTCGTTTTGCCTGATGTCAGTATTGGGCGAAATTGTAGGTTGAGTAAAGTCGTATTAGATAAAGGCTGTGAAGTACCTGAAGGCACGATTATTGGTGAGGATCCCGAGGCTGATGCAGAACGGTTTCATGTTTCTCAAAATGGCGTGGTGTTAGTCACACCTGAAATGTTGGGCCAGAATTATCGTTATGTCCGATAAGTTAAAAGTTGTCTTATGTTGGCATATGCATCAGCCCCAATACAGCGAGCCTATGGGAGGCATGTACCAACTACCGTGGACGTATCTTCATGCCATTAAAGATTATGTCGATATGGCGTGGCACCTTGAAAATGTGCCTGGTGCAAAAGCAGTTGTTAATTTTGCCCCCACGCTGATTGAACAGATAGCGGATTATGATGACCAGCTAAAATCACGGTTTAAAGGTACTGGCCATCTAAAGGACCCCTTACTGATAGCATTAGACTCACCAGCTCAACCCGCCCATGCTGAAGATCGAAAAACACTTATCCAGAACTGTTTGCGAGCAAATGAAGAAAAACTTATTGCTCCGTTTCCGCATTTTGCTTCTTTAGTAGAAACCGCACATTGGATATTGGATAAACCAGAACGACTTGATTATATAAATGATCAATTTATTGTTGATATGGTGGTCTGGTATCACTTGGTATGGATGGGAGAATCTGTACGAAGAGCAGATGTGCGTATTCAGGAACTAATGAAAAAGGGCAAACATTTCAGCT
>ENA-OSET01005046-OSET01005046.1-sediment-metagenome-genome-assembly--contig:-NODE-5046-length-11350-cov-3.546438_pt1 | contig 11350 bp, 11 predicted proteins | sample MGYA00237882_ERZ534229 | MGnify/ENA primary metagenome ERZ534229 (study PRJEB26408, sample SAMN06266212) | sediment metagenome | isolation source: Hudson Canyon methane seep mesocosm | place...
TAGCCAGCTTTATCTCGCACATGAATGGTGAAGGTGCGAAGGTCGAGTGGGACGGGGTTTCTGATGAACTGTTGGCAGCTGCGAAATTACTAGGTATGGAGCAAGTACTCAACCTGTCGTGAAAAAAATGGCAATGATTTGAAGTAAGTTTTATAGCATAAGATGGTCGATCAAGTATTCGACTTTATAAAGATACGATTAATTATTTAAAGAAAGGATGGAGAAAATAATGGCAACAATATTGGCGGTAGATGACTCAGCCTCAATGAGACAAATGGTTTCATTTACCTTGAAAGGTGCAGGTTATGATGTGATTGAAGCAGAAGATGGCCAAAAAGCACTCGACAAAGCCAAGGTGAGTTCTGTTGATCTTGTTTTAACGGATGTCAATATGCCCGTCATGGATGGGATTGAGTTGGTTAGAAATTTACGAACACTATCTGACTATAAATTTACCCCAATTCTGATGTTAACAACTGAATCAGCCGGTGATAAAAAAATGGAAGGAAAAAGTGCAGGAGCAACGGGCTGGTTGGTAAAACCATTCAATCCTGAGCAACTGCTAGCAACGATTAAAAAAGTAATGGGTTAAGTGTAAGCCCACATACTTGTTTAACTTTTTATTAAAACCAATTTTTCTAAAAAATTGTGTCCACTGAGAAAGCAGGCCGGTTACTATGAGTGTAGATTTAAGCCAGTTCCATCAGGTATTTTTTGAAGAAAGTTATGAAGGCTTGGATGTTATGGAGTCCGCCCTTCTAAATATCGATCTATCCAATATCGATGAAGAAACTATCAATGAAATATTCAGAGCAGCTCACTCTATCAAAGGAGGGAGCGGCACTTTTGGTTTTATGGAGATTGCTGGATTTACACACGTTGTAGAAACACTTCTGGACTTAATACGTTCTGACCAATTTGTTATGGAACCAGATCATGTTGATTTGTTTTTGAGGTCTGTGGATTGTATTCGTACCATGATCAATCAGCTAGAAAGTGGTGAAACTTGTGACATGGAAATCGCCGATGAGCTCAAAGTAGCATTTGAGTTATTACTTGATGGGGATCAAATCTCTGGTGTAAGTTCGGATGCAGATGTTTCTAATGGTGGAGCTCAAGAAGAAAACATAGGTGCAAAAGGCTGGCAGATTTATTTCAAACCAGAGCTTGATATTCTTCGAACAGGTAATGACCCTGTGCGTATGTTTCGGGAATTATCCGAACTTGGTGAGCTAAGTACATCTGCGGTTACTGATGAGATACCTCCAATTTCAAGTATTGATCCTGAGGCCTGTTATATGGCATGGAATCTCACGCTTTTAGGGGGGGCAACAGAAGAACAAGTTAATGAGGTATTTGAGTGGGTTGTTGATGATTCTGAGTTAACTATTACCCCGTTGTTGTCTGGCGAGGAGAGGGGGGAGGACGAACCTGAGGCAGTGAAAGTAAAAGAAAGTGCAGCGACAGAGATGTCTAAGTCGGCACTTGAGCCCGTAAAAGAAACAGTAGTGGAAGAGCCTTCAGAGCTACAAATAAGTACCGCAACTGCCGCCAAAAAAACAATGGTCAACACACCAACAGTCAAAAAAGAAGCGAAAACTGAGAGTGCTTCTATTCGGGTAGGTACTGATAAAATTGATGATTTGATCAATATGGTTGGAGAACTAGTAATAACCCAATCTATGTTGAGTGAGTTAGGTAAAGATTTTGCCATTGAAAATATGCCTAAACTTATGGAAGGCCTAGAGCAGTTAGGTATGCATACCAGAGAATTACAAGAAAATGTTATGCGCATTCGTATGCTTCCGATTAGTTTTGCTTTCTCTCGTTTTCCTCGTTTAGTTCATGACATGAGCAAGAATTTGAATAAGAAAGTTGAGTTAGTCTTATTAGGTGAGACAACTGAATTAGATAAAACAGTAATGGAGCGAATTGGAGACCCATTGGTCCACCTTGTCCGAAACTCTTTGGATCATGGCTTGGAATTGCCTGAAAAACGTTTGGAGTTGGGGAAAAATGAAACAGGAAAAATAACACTGAATGCCTTTCATCAAGGTGGCAATATTATTATTCAAATTATTGATGATGGCGCGGGTTTGAATAAAGAAAGAATTCTATCTAAAGCTATTGAAAATGGTTTAGTTACTGGAAATGAACACCTGACTGATGAACAAATTAATGACCTGATCTTTTTGCCTGGATTTTCAACTGCTGAATCAGTGACGGATATTTCAGGACGCGGTGTAGGGATGGATGTAGTTCGGCGTAATATTCAAGAGCTTAACGGGTCTGTAGAAGTTGAATCTACTGAAGGAGAGGGAAGTATATTCACTATTCGTCTTCCGTTAACGCTGGCAATTCTCGACGGGCAATTAATTAATGTTGGTGAGCAGGTATACATATTTCCTTTGGTCTCAATTGTTGAGTCTATTCAGTCTCATGATCAAATGATACACAGGGTGTCAGGTGGGTGTGATGTATTACGGCTTAGAAATGAATATATTCCAATTATTCGTCTTTGGGAGGTTTTCAATGTTAAGCCGGAGTATGAAACAGTAGAAGATGGTCTGCTTGTCATTGTTGAGGGCGATAATATAAAGGTTGCTGTATTAGTGGACGACTTATTGGCTCAACAACAAGTTGTAATCAAGAGTATTCGGGAAAATTATCGAACTGTTAATGGCGTGTCTGGCGCAACTATCTTGGGTGATGGCACTGTTTCACTTATTTTGGATATTAGCGGCTTGATAAAACTGGCAGGTGTAGGGCGGGATTCCTATAAAAAAATAAATGAGTCTAATGATAATGAGGCTGCGTAGCTTGTATCGTTAATAAATAACTTACGTGTGGTTTGAGTGACAAAAAAATAGTCATGACGAATAAAGGTCCTGCAGCATGAATGATGAGACAGATAGTAAGCTAGAAGAAATTAATAATGAGCTTTCTGAAGTAAAAGCAGATGAGCCGAGTGACCAATACTTAACCTTCTTTATGGGGGACGAGGAATTTGGTGTAGATATTCTTGCAGTTCAAGAAATTCGGGGCTGGGAACCAATTACCCCAATACCTAATGCGCCTCGTCAAGTACTTGGTTTTACGAACTTACGTGGAACAGTAGCGCCAATTATCGATTTACGTCTTAGCTTTGGTGTAAATGAATCTTCTTACGAAGGTTCAACAGTCGTAATTATTCTGTCGGTTAAGACTGAGCGTGAACCTAAAATAATGGGCATTGTAGTTGATGCAGTTTCCGACGTTTATAACTTTTCACAATCTCATATTCAGCCATCTCCAGAACTCGCTCAAACCAAGCAGGCGCAGTATGTTAAAGGTTTAGGTAGTACTGATGAAAAAATGGTTATTTTATTAGAACTAACTGAACAGCTTATTGCAGATTCCGAAGTGGTGGCCGACCATCGTCAGGTCTCAGGAAACAATGCTCCGTGATAGTAATTAATAAGGAATAAACGGGTGAAATCAGGCACTCAGAATATACAGCGTGAATTTGCGATGTCAGATGCTGATTTTAAACAGATCAGTGAATTAGCTTATCAATATACAGGGATCGTCCTAGGTCCTCAAAAGCGGGATATGGTTTATGGCCGATTAGCGCGTCGTTTACGTGATGTTGGTTTGACATGCGTGGGTGATTATATTGATTTGATAAAAAAAGATACAAATCAGGAAGTCAGTAAGTTTATTAATGCAATTACAACCAATTTGACATCCTATTTTAGAGAGCAGCACCATTTTGATTTTTTAAAAGAAACATTGATTCCAGAGCTGATTAAAACCAATGGAAGTAGTCGACGCATAAGAGGATGGTCGGCTGGTTGTTCAACTGGCGAAGAACCCTACAGTATTGCTATTACCTTTAGAGACTGTATGGAGTTGTCTGGTTGGGATTGTAAAATTTTAGCGACAGACCTTGATTCAAAAGTTCTCGATAAAGGCCAGCAAGGTGTTTACGGCGTTGAGCGTATAGAGTCATTAAAACCAGAAATAAAAAGTAAATGGTTTTTGAGGGATCAAAATCACCCTGATATTGTAAAAGTAAAACCAGATCTGCAGTCGCTGATACGCTTTAAGCGACTAAACTTGTTAGAAGACTGGCCAATGAAAGGCCCTTTTGACTTTATTTTTTGTAGAAACGTGGTTATTTATTTTAATGCCGAAACACAAGCTGTTTTGTTTGATAAATATGCAAATATGTTAAAAGACGGTGGCTACTTAATTATTGGTCATTCAGAAAGTTTGAATAGAACATGTGAGCGTTTTCGCTCAATTGGTAAAACGATTTACCAAAAAATATCATGATCTTCGAATACTAGACATCATTAACAAATAGGAATTATTGTGATGGCAGAAGTACATCCCTTGCCACAAGTGTTATCGGGGTTTGAGCATATAAACCGATATTGGGATAAACAAATGAAAGTACCCGCAGCGAAAATTATGCCGGGTGAATTTTATGTCAGCCGAAGTGGGGAAATGATTGTCACTGTTTTGGGGTCTTGTATTTCTGCATGTATTCGGGATGTACATCTTGGTATTGGCGGGATGAATCACTTTATGTTACCTCAACAGCATGAACATTCAACGACTAACTGGGGGGATGCGACGAGTTCTGCTTCTCGCTATGGTAACTGGGCTATGGAATTTCTAATTAATGAAATTTTAAAGCTTGGGGGAACGCGTCGTAACCTTGAAATAAAAATATTTGGTGGTGGTAATGTTCTAAGTAATATGACAGATATTGGCGAACGAAATATTGAATTTGTTAAACAATATATATATCAGGAAAATTTCGAAATTGCCGCTCATGATGTGGGGGATATTTATCCTAGAAAGGTGCTCTATTTTCCTGATACCGGCGCAGTTAAAATCAGGAAACTTCGTGAAACCGCGAACGATACATTGATACAAAGAGAGACTAGCTACAGCCGTACCCTTAATAATACACCTGACAGTGGCGGCGATGTTGAGTTGTTTGATTAACGAAGCCCTTATAGAGCGGTTTAGGAATATTTGGAGTTAGAGTATTGAGCAAAATTAAAGTATTAATAGTGGATGATTCAGAACTGATCAGACAAGTTTTGACTGAAATTATTTCATCAGCGCCAGACCTGGAAGTCATTGATACTGCAGTTGACCCAGTCGATGCGCGCGATAAAATAAAGCTACATAACCCTGATGTACTGACGCTTGATATAGAAATGCCCAAAATGGACGGCATTACTTTTTTACGAAACTTAATGCGTCTAAGGCCGATGCCTGTGGTTATGATTTCTACTTTAACAGAGCATGGAGCGCCAGCTACTTTAGATGCCTTGGAAATTGGAGCGATTGACTATATAGCCAAACCTAAAGGTGGCTCCTGGGGAGCATTGGATGATTATGCGGGTATTATTCAAGAAAAAGTGCGTAGTGCGGCGCGATCAAATTTAACAGCACGTGAATGTTTGTCTTCAGTTTCACCTAGAAAGGAGCAAACAAAAGCTGGAAAAACTGAAACGAATATTAAGTTCAAACCCGGTAAAGTTATTTGTATTGGTAGCTCAACAGGGGGGACAGAAGCAATTAAAGAGGTATTGCATGGCATGCCTGTTAATTGTCCGCCCATATTGTTAGCGCAACATATACCTGCAGTATTTAGTGCTTCTCTGGCTGAGCGCTTGAATAGGATATGCGAAATAACAGTACGTGAAGCAAAGCCCGGTATGCCTCTTGAGCCCGGTAATGCTTACCTTGCTCCGGGAGATTTCCATTTAAAGATTATTGAAAAAAATGGACGCTTAATTACTGCTTTAGATGATGGTGATAAAGTTAACGGACATAAACCTTCAGTTGATGTATTGTTTCACTCGGCAACGGAGCGTGTAGGAAAGAATGTAGTTGCAGCCATATTAACTGGAATGGGGAGTGATGGTGCTATTGGTTTAAAGGGGGTGTTGGACTATGGTGGCATGACCTTTGTGCAAGATGAAGAGAGTAGTGTGGTTTGGGGGATGCCTGGCGCAGCAGTTAAGCTCGAGGCGGCCCAGAAAATATTACCCATTCAAAGAATTAGAAGTGGCTTGTTAAAAGCCTGTGAAAGATAATTAAGTATAAAATCATAACTATTAAGGAAAATATATGACTATCGTATCCCATTTATCCGCTGCTGGTGATGTTATGAAAATTGGTATACAAGGTCGCTTTGACTTTGGGTCACACCATGATTTTCGAGAGACTTATGATAAAACGGATTCCAGCGTTAAAGAATTTCATGTCGATATGGCTAAAACAACCTATTTGGATAGCTCAGCTTTGGGCATGCTTTTACTTTTAAGAGACCATGCTGGCAGTGATACTGTCATCAAGATTATTATTTGTAATGCTGATGTGTATAAAATTTTTGAAATATCAAATTTTGACCAGATGTTTGACATTATTCCAGCTAGTTAAATAGCTAGACCCGCTTTTTATATAGGTCTTGCTATTAGGGATACAATTGATCTTTCGTAAATAGATGCACATAAACGGATGCATGTGATGAGTGAATCTCAGCAACTTAAAATATTAATCACAGAAGATAATATAGCGGATTGCCTGATTATTAATAAACTGGTTAAAGATCAGGGCTATCGTACTGTAATTGCACACAATGGCTTAGAAGCCATAGAGTCATATAAAAAAGAAAAGCCTGATATTATTCTAATGGATGCTTTGATGCCGCAGATGGACGGTTTTGAAGCAGCGAAAAGAATTAAGTTGTTGGTCGGTGAAGATTTTGTTCCTATTATCTTTTTGACGTCACTCAGTGATGACATATCGCTTGTTTCTTGTCTGGAAGCGGGAGGTGATGACTTTCTTTCAAAACCTTATAACTCCATTGTTATCGCGGCTAAAATTAATGCATTCAAGCGTATGGTTGTTTTGCATAGAACGGTTCAAGAGCAGCGTGATGAAATTACCCGTCGAAATGAATATCTTCTTCAAGAACAAAAAATAGCTAAACGAGTTTTTGACAATGTAGCGCATTTGGGATGCTTAGGTGCGTCAAATATTAAGCACTTGCTTTCCCCTATGTCCGTCTTTAATGGCGATGTATTGCTAGCCTCTAAAAAACCATCAGGCGGTATGATTGTTTTTTTGGGGGATTTTACAGGGCATGGTTTACCTGCTGCAATCGGAGCTATGCCAGTTGCAGAAATATTTTATGGCATGGTTGCAAAAGGCTTTGGTGTTGAAACAATTCTGGAAGAAATTAACAAGAAACTTTATACGATTCTACCGGTAGGTTTCTTTTGCTGTGCATGTATTATTGATATGGATTATTCATGGCAAAGGATAAAGTTATGGAACGGCGGTCTAATGGACGTTCTGCTGAAGGATAATAAGGGGCAGGTTTTATCATACCCTTCCTCGCACCTGCCTTTGGGGATTTTATCACCGGATAAATTTAGTTCTGAGTGTGTTAATGGCGACATGAAAGTCGGTGAACGCATATACTTGTTTTCAGATGGTATCGTTGACTTACGAGATAAGCATGGAAATGAATTTGAATTGGATGGTTTTGCGGAGTTTTTATTAGAAAATAAAAAACCTGATGAAATTTTTGAGCATGTCATTGATCAAGATAGGTTAAGTGCTGAAGCTAATGCTGAAAATAATGATGATGTGACCTTTGTTGAGATCATGATGATTGCTGATGATGTTATCTCCGTTAAACATGAGTTAGTAGAAAACAGTGAGCAGCATGGTGCGCGTGACTGGGTCATGAGTTTTGAAATGTTTGACCACACTATTCGTGACTTTAACCCGATACCACTTATGTTACACGTTACAATGGAGGTGCCTGAACTAAGGGCTTTTAATAATGATGTATGCATGATCTTGTCTGAGTTGATCACTAACGGAGTGGATCACGGTATACTTGGTTTGGATTCAAATTTGAAAAAAACAGCGAATGGTTTTCAAGAGTATTACAATTTACGTAATGAACGTTTAAATCAATTATCAGGTGAAAGTTTACATATCTCACTAAGGCACAAGCCTGACAAGTATGGGGGGGGGTTGATAATTCGAGTGGTTGATACGGGGTCAGGATTCGATGTAAGTAAATTGAACAATGAATTTCCTGAGGTATCTCAGTTATCTGGTAGAGGAATTCCTTTGTTGAGAACACTCTGTGAATCAGTAGTTTATGAAGGGAGTGGAAATACTGTAGAAGCGGTATTCCGATGGAAAAATACTCAAGATGATACTAAATTATGACTTTTAAACAGTTAGAAACAGCCCAAATAGAAGAGCTTGAACTCATGTTAGAGGATGAGTTTCCTGAATTTGTCCGTACATTTATCTCTCATTCTGATAACTTAATTTCATTGATGAAAGAGCAATTAAGTGTGCAGGATAATGATGCTTTTATTATTGGTATTCACAGCTTAAAAGGTAGCTGTAGAAATATTGGTGCTGAATTGTTGGCTAATAGCTGTTTAGAAGTAGAGCTATTAGCTCGTAAAGAATCTATTTTGTCAGTAGACCCTGAGTTATCGACAATATGTCAAGAATTTACTGAGCTTAAAGAAACTCTTTCAAAATTGGCCCGAATTTAGCTTTACCTAAGATAACCCTTTTCTTTCGGATTATCTTAGGTTGACTTGAGCTATGCACCAAATTTCACTTTCCCCTCTGAATACAGCGCCAAATCTAAAAGATGGCTTAAGTAAGTCTCAAGGTTTAAGTGTGGATACCACCAATGCAAAAGGTGTATCTAGTCTTGGGATTACTTCCTCTTTAACGTCGCCTGATCAAAGTGTTGAGGAGACTTTTAAACATATATTTCAAGACCTTAGTCTCTCTCAGGAGAATGTTGCTGTACACGGAGAAGACCTGCTTAAGTGGCAAAATTTGCTTAATGGGGACCCTGGATTATTTGAGCAACTGGACTTAAGCCCTGAAATGCTTGAACAACTTAAGGTGTTTATGGAAGGGCAGGGTTTATCCACAGAATTTATATACCAAGGTGAAATTTTGCCGCCTCTTCAGTCAGAAGGGGACAGTTTTAGCCCTGTTGTCGACTCTGTGGCAATACTTAGGCCTGATTTGAGTTCTGCAGAAGCTACAGTATCGGTTGATGACATTACTGAAGGTTTAGTAGGTGAGCAAGTCATCAGTCAACAGCTGGCAAATATGGATGCTGAGCAAGGCGATGATTTAAATGCTGTACATTCAGTAGTCTCGCCATTTCGGCAGGAGCTTCAAAATGATACAAGCCTGAAGGCATGGGGGCGATTCTCTGGTGTGATCCAGGCAGGTAATCAAGCAGGTAATCAAGCAGGTAATCAAGCGGGTAATCAAAGCGATGGATTTAATACTGTAGCGATGCAAGTCGTTAATACTTTACCGGGTGTTTCCGCAGAAGGTGTTGTTCGTGGTTTTGAAAATAATGCAGTTCAAACTCAAATATTAGAACCAATTAACGGTAATAGCCTGCTTTCTGAAACAGATTCACAGTTTAAAGTTTCAATTGAATCCTTAAGATCAACGAGTGTAGATTCAGTTGGTTTGCTTGAATTAAATTCGAATGCAGAGAGAGTTGATCTATCTAAAAGCCAGTTTTCTCAATTGCAATCGAAAGTTCAAGACTCAGGCTTAAAGCAATATGTAAGCTCTGTAGATACAAATGTAAATGATCCTGCTTGGGGTGATGAAATGAGCCAGAAAATAGTCTGGCTGACAGGGCGTAATATACAGTCTGCTGAAATTCACTTGAACCCGGCGGATTTAGGTCCAATAGAGGTCAAAATAAGTATACAGAATGAACAAGCTGCCGTTACTTTTCATGCGCAAAACAATACAGTTAGAGATATGCTTGAATCGAATGTTCAGCGCTTGCGAGAGATGATGGATTCGAACGGGGTTGATTTAACTGAGGTGTCAGTAGGGGCTGATGAGTCTGGTAATCAATATGCCAATAAAGGTGGTGAGCAAAATGAAAGTGGACAAAGTGGTGCAGGTCAATCAGGCTCAGAATCTGAAGCTTTAAATGATCAAAGTGATGAGCATGTTCAAGCATCGAGTGTGACTAATAATCTTGTCGACTTTTACGCTTAGCAGAGCTTTATTCACAGCTTTTCTTAAATGTTCTGTTATATTCCTCTTCTATATAAGTAGCTTTGCGCTACAATTATATTTCAACAGTCAAAAAACGAAATATTCCTAAGCATATATTTGTTAAATAATATTTTCTTTTCTGGCATATAGTTTGCTGGAGTATATGATAAATACTTCAGTAGTGAACCAAATGACGGGAAAATGGCGTGGCTGAAGAGAAGCAAGCAGAAGATAACCAAGAGCAAGCGGGCGAAGGCAAATCCAAGAAGAAACTGATTATTATTATAGCTATAGTAGCAGTGATTGCGATAGCAGCATCTGTTGGCGTTACCATGTTTTTATTGGGGGGCGATGAGCCAGAGCAAAGTAGTGATGAGGTGGTTGAAGAGGTTGTAGATTTGCCTGAGCCTGCGGTATATTCTAGTATTAAACCTCCCTTTTTGGTGACTTTTAATGTGGATGGTCGTCAACGTTATATGCAGATTTCGTTGACTGCGCTAAGTAGAGATGCATCTTCATTAGACGCTATGGAGCACCACATGCCTCTTATTCGTTCTAAGTTGATTTCTATTTATAGCGGGCTTGATTTTGAGAATATTCAAACTGAAGAAGGAAAGCTAGCTCTGCAAGAACAGACGGTTAGTGTAATCAATAAAGTGCTAGAAGGTGAAGGCGCCTCAGGTATTGAAAACATACTTTTTACAAACTTCGTATTACAGTAAAAACTTTTTTTGCAGTAAGTTAATACGGTAACGCTCATTTTAATTTGGCTGTTGTAACGTGCAAGATTTACTATCACAAGACGAGATAGATGCGCTTTTACATGGTGTTGACGACGGTGATGTAGAAACCGAAGACGATTCCGATGCGGAAGGTGTACGCAATTATGACTTAGCGAGTCAAGACCGGATTGTTCGTGGGCGTATGCCCACACTTGAAATGATTAATGAGCGTTTTGCACGCTATACACGTATCAGTTTATTTAACCTGTTGCGTCGCAATGCCGACGTTTCAACTGGTGGTGTACAAATTATGAAGTTTGGTGAGTATGTTCATACTTTATACGTGCCGACCAGTTTGAATATAGTCAAGCTTAAACCTCTAAGAGGTGCAGGTTTGTTTATCTTTGATGCCAAACTGGTTTTTAAGTTGGTTGATAACTTTTTTGGTGGTGATGGGCGACATGCAAAAATTGAAGGCCGAGAATTTACACCGACAGAAATTCGTGTTGTTCATATGGTGCTTGAAC
>ENA-OSET01005047-OSET01005047.1-sediment-metagenome-genome-assembly--contig:-NODE-5047-length-11349-cov-3.944642_pt1 | contig 11349 bp, 8 predicted proteins | sample MGYA00237882_ERZ534229 | MGnify/ENA primary metagenome ERZ534229 (study PRJEB26408, sample SAMN06266212) | sediment metagenome | isolation source: Hudson Canyon methane seep mesocosm | place: USA:Hudson...
ATTGTCGGCGGTATTGCTGAAAGAAGTGTGATGCCTATCTTGTTGGAAGGGCTTAGAAGACTTGAGTACCGTGGCTACGATTCTTCTGGTGTTGCGTTGCTGGATGCTGAAAATGTTATTCAGCGCGTTCGTGCCTTAGGAAAAGTCAAACAGCTTGAAAATAAAATAGATCAAGAAACCTCCAGTTTTTCAGGCAATATTGGCATCGCCCATACTCGTTGGGCAACACACGGTATTCCTTCTGAAAATAATGCCCATCCACATGTTTGTAATAATAAAGTGGCTGTTGTTCACAATGGCATTATTGAAAACTACCAATTACTAAAACAAGCACAAATCAAGACGGGTTATCATTTTACCTCTGAAACAGATACCGAAGTGGTCGCTCATGCTGTTCACCTACAATTAGAAACTACAGATGATTTGTTGCAAGCAGTAACACAAGCATCGAGTCAATTTGAAGGTGCCTATGCATTGGGTGTGATTGCTATCAATGATCCAGAAACACTTATTGCCGCCAGAAAAGGTAGCCCATTAGTGATTGGAGTCGGCATTGGTGAATTTTTTATTGCTTCAGATGTCTCTGCATTGTTGCCGGTCACTCAAAACTTCATCTTTATGGAAGAAGGTGATGTAGCTAAACTGACTCGCAAGTCTGTAGAAATCTATAACGTAAAAGGTCAGCGTGTAGAAAGAGTTGTGAAACAGTCCAGTCAGAGTGTCACTGCGGTTGAACTCGGTGAATATCGCCACTACATGCACAAAGAAATCTTCGACCAACCACAAGCTGTAATCGATACCTTAGAAGGGCGTATTACACAAGATAAGGTGCTTGTTTCCAGCTTCGGAGCACAAGCAGAAGAAATCTTTAGTAGTATAGAGCAACTGCATATCATTGCCTGTGGTACTAGTTACCATGCTGGTTTAGTTGCAAAATATTGGGCAGAGGATATTATCGGTCTACCTTGTCAAGTCGAAGTGGCGAGTGAGTTTCGTTATAGAAATCCAGTGATTAAAAATAACACTTTGTTTGTCACCATCAGTCAGTCCGGTGAAACGGCTGATACCTTAGCAGCATTACAACAAATCAAGGAAAAGCGAAGCTTAAAAAATATCCCAACGTTAACTATTTGTAATGTTCCCGAAAGTAGTCTAATACGAGACTCAGATCTTAGTTATCTTACTCATGCAGGACCTGAAATAGGTGTGGCATCAACTAAAGCCTTCACGACTCAACTAGTTGCACTGGCACTTCTCATCACCAGTATTGGTAAAGTGAAGCGGAGTATTGATATCAACCGCGAAGGTTTGATCGTCAGTGGTTTACAAAAATTGCCAAACCTAATCGCTAAGGCATTGACTCATGAGAAAGAAATAGAAAGCATTGCCCAACTGTTTGCTGATAAACAGCATGCACTCTTTTTGGGCAGAGGCACTATGTATCCAATTGCAATGGAAGGTGCGCTTAAGCTAAAAGAAATCAGTTACATTCATGCCGAAGCCTATCCTGCTGGCGAGTTAAAACATGGTCCACTGGCATTGATTGATGAAAATATGCCCGTTGTAGCCATCGCTCCATTGGATGACTTGCTAGAAAAGCTTAAATCAAACCTACAAGAAGTCAAAGCCCGTGGAGGTCAAATGATCGTATTTGAAGATGAACAATCTGATATTAGTTCAGAAGCTGGTTTTAACGTCATCAAAGCAACCACAAATGTAGGTCGGATCACCGCTCCAATTACATACAATATCTTGTTGCAGCTGCTCAGTTATCATGTGGCTCTGATAAAGGGTACAGATGTTGATCAACCTAGAAACTTGGCTAAATCAGTCACAGTAGAGTAATAATAAATGAAAATAGCAGTAGTGGGTACCGGATATGTAGGACTTTCGTTAGCCATGCTATTAGCTCAAAAAAATGAAGTGGTTGCCTTAGATGTTGTAGAAGAGAAGGTTAGTTTACTGCAAAATAAAAAATCTCCGATTTTCGATACGGAAATTGAAGATTTTTTAGCCAATAAACCTCTCAATTTCACAGCGACACTTGATAAAAGTGTAGCTTACAAAAATGCTGATTACATCATTCTTGCTACACCGACAGACTATGATGAGGAAACTAACTACTTCAATACGGCCACAGTTGAAGGGGTTATTAAAGATATTATTAGCTTAAATTCTAATGCAGTTATGGTGATAAAATCCACCGTCCCTGTGGGCTATACTGATAAAATAAAATCACAACTAGGCATAGATAACATTATCTTCTCCCCTGAATTTTTACGTGAAGGTAGTGCGTTATACGATAACTTGCATCCGTCACGAATAGTCGTTGGTGAGCAATCAAATCGTGCTAGTGTTTTTGCAAACTTACTAGTAGAAGGTGCGTATAAAAAAGATATACCCGTGTTGTTTACGGATGCCACAGCAGCAGAGGCCATAAAGTTGTTCTCTAATACCTATTTAGCTATGCGTGTTGCCTATTTTAATGAATTAGACAGTTATGCGGAAGTACATGGCTTAAATTCACGCCAAGTCATAGAGGGGGTGGGCCTAGATCCGCGGATAGGTGATCATTACAATAACCCCTCTTTTGGTTATGGTGGTTACTGTCTTCCCAAGGATACCAAGCAGCTACGAGCTAACTATCAAGATGTGCCCAATAATCTAATTAGTGCAATTGTTGATTCAAATACGACTCGTAAAGATTTTATTGCAGACTCAATCATAAAGCGTAACCCCAAAGTAGTGGGTATTTATCGTTTGATTATGAAAAGCGGGTCAGATAATTTCCGTGCATCATCAATTCAAGGCATTATGAAGCGCATTAAAGCGAAAGGGATAGAAGTTGTCATTTTTGAGCCAGAACTACGAGAAGATGAATTTTTCCACTCAGAAGTTATTCAAAGCTTGGATGAATTTAAAAGAATATCTGATGTAATTGTGGCGAATCGAATGATGGACGATATAAAGGATGTTACCGATAAAGTTTACACGCGTGATTTGTTTGGAAATGATTAAATGAAGATACTGGTAACTGGTTCAGCAGGATTTATCGGTTTTTACACCACCCTTGCTTTATTAAAGCAAGGACATCAGGTGATAGGCATAGATAATCTTAATGATTATTATGAGGTAGGCTTAAAGCATGGACGATTAGCAGAGATTAGCCAATATTGTCAGGATAATCAGTGTGCAGATCACTATCAATTTATTGAAATGGATATCGCAGATCGTAGCGCAATGGCTGAGTTATTCGCAAGCTATCCTTTTGAACGCGTAATACACCTAGCAGCACAAGCAGGGGTGCGTTATTCAATAGAAAATCCAAATGCCTATGTAGATTCTAATCTAGTAGGCTTTGTAAATATTCTAGAAGGCTGTCGTCATAGCAAAGTTAAGCACTTGGTCTATGCTAGCTCTAGTTCTGTTTATGGTATGAATAAAAAACAACCATTTAGCACGGATGATTGCGTGGACTATCCTATCAGTCTATATGCCGCAACCAAGAAATCGAATGAGTTAATGGCACATACCTATAGCCATCTATATAACATACCCACAACGGGCCTTAGATTTTTTACAGTTTATGGCCCAATGGGCAGGCCTGATATGGCATATTTTTCATTTACTAAAAAAATATTGAATGGCGAAACGATTGACGTCTTTAACAATGGTGAAATGCAAAGAGATTTTACCTATATTGATGATATTGTTGAAAGTATAACAAGAGTGATGGGCTCAATCCCAAAATCTCAACAATCAGCGATTACAACATCACCTGCACCTTATAAAATATACAATATTGGTAATAATCAACCCGTTACCTTAAGAAGGTTTATTACCGCGATAGAAACGGCATGCGGCAAAAAAGCTAAAGAAAACATATTACCTATGCAAGCGGGTGATGTCCCCGTGACCTTTGCAGATGTGGATGAATTGATTACTGATATTGGCTTTAAACCAAGCACAAGTATTGAAGATGGTATTACAAAATTTGTGGATTGGTATAAAGGATATTACGTAATAAATTCAGGCTTGGTTGTTAATAAGAAAAGAACGAAGCTTTGAAAGAAACAATGCAGACTTTTTATCAACGAATTAAAGTCTATTTGGTTAATATCTCTTGGGTTATGGCCGAAAAAATTTTCAATCTTGGCATGACTTTTATCGTCACGATTCTGGTCGCACGATACTTAGGCCCAGAGCAATTTGGTGTACTCGCCTATGCGATCTCATTAGTTGCCGTGTTTGCGATTGCAGGCCATGTTGGCTTGAGTGGATTGGTTGTGCGCGAACTTGTCAAACATCCCGAAGCCAAGCAAGAAATAATGGGTACAAGCTTTGGTTTAAAGGGGCTGGGCTATCTATTAGGCTTAATGCTTCTCCTCGCGTTTACTCTAATAACAGAAAGTTCACAAAGGGATGAGTTCTGGATATTATTGATCTTAGCCACAACCTTACTATTCCAACCCTTCAATGTTATAGATTTTTGGTTTCAATCCCGCTTAGAAGCCAAATATAACGCCATTGCCAAAACCACGACTCTCATTATTATTTCAATGTTTAAAGTGGCGTTAACCTTACTTGGCGCGAATTTAATCCTATTCGCACTCGTCAACGCACTACAAGCGATACTTGTTGCAATAGCCTTAATCCTTTTTTACCGTTATAAATCAAAACTAAGCTTAACAACGTGGCGATTTTCAACGATCAGAGCCAAAGACCTACTATCGCAAGGATGGATGGTATTTCTGGGGTCTATCTTCGCGGTGATATATCTAAAAGTCGATCAGATCATGCTCAAATGGCTAGATGGCGCCGAAGAGGTTGGTATCTATGCGGTTGCCGCAAGTCTCTCAGAGGCGTGGTATTTTGTACCTATCGTCATAGTGGCATCCTTCTTCCCGAAGCTTATCAAGCTCAGAGAAAGCAACCCAGCGCACTTTAATAAACGGTTACAGCAATTATTTGATCTGCTTTTTATACTCGCGCTTGGCGTGGCAATCGCTGTAACGCTCCTAGCGCAACCTGTAATTACGACTATGTTTGGCGCAGCCTATGAAGGCGCAGCACCCATTCTCGTCATTCATATTTGGGCGGCAGTATTTATTTTCATGCGCGCCGCATTTAGCAAATGGATTTTAATAGAAAACGTATTGATGTTTTCTTTGATTACACAGGGATTAGGTGCGTTAGCGAATGTGGCATTGAACTATTGGTTAATCCCTATATATGGCGGTGTCGGTGCAGCCTATGCAACCTTGATTTCCTATGCGATCGCATCATATTTCGCATTGTTTCTATCCCCTAAAACTAGACCTGTATTTTGGATGATGACCAAGTCACTATTTACTCCGGTACGTTATAACATTTATAAATTTAGAGAGAAAAAATGAAAATCCTGCCAAACTGGCTTAAACAACTTATTTTGAAAACAATCAACCTACCAGGCCTGTTGCTTTCACCTATGCTTAAATCTAGCCCATTTTTGGCTTCAATTTATTATGCTCTATTTTCATGCCAGTTTGGTCGTGAGCATAAAGCAGTTTTATCGGGAAAATCGGCATACCAACAAAGTTTAAAAGATATTGGTGAAACGTCTGTCCTGCTGAGGCGAAATGTTCACCGTATTGAAAAAGGGCTTATTATGCAACCAAGGCGTGATGTGTTCGCGGAGCAGTTTATAGGTGAAACTGTAAAAATATATCAACGCGCTATTGAGTTGGGTAATCTAGATGCAAATGAAAAAAAATGGGTAACGGATGTTTTAACTGAATACTTCAAGGTTGTAAAAGATACTAGAATTATTGCTAAAGCCAGAGGCATTTTTAATCAAGTGGCTGAGCGACAGGAACAAGTAGAAAAGTTTATTCCATACCCGTTTGACAACTTACCTAAAACGGATATAGAGTTCGATGAGCTACATAAGTTGTTTATTAAGCGTCGTTCTGTACGCTGGTATCAAGAAAAAGAAGTGCCAATGGCATTAATTGAAAACGCAGTTAATTTAGCCAGCTTGGCGCCATCTGCCTGTAATCGCCAACCTTACGCTTTTTATGTTTCGCAAAATAAAGAAAAGGCAGTTGAATTGGCAAAATGTGCGGGAGGTACGCCCGGTTGGGTAGAAAACATACCTTGCACCATTGTTATTGTTGGAGATTTATCGGCTTATCCGGGCGAAAGAGATCGTCATTTAATTTATATAGACAGTTCTTTAGCTGCGATGCAGTTGATGCTGGCACTAGAAACTCTCGGTTTATCAAGCTGTTCAATCAACTGGCCTGATGTAGAAACAGCTGAGAATAAAATGGGCAAGCTACTTGAGCTCAAGCCCTATGAAAGACCGATTATGTTGCTATCAGTTGGCTTTGCACTAGCCAAGGGCGGTATACCCTATTCACAGAAAAAAGATTCGAAAATTTTGATTAAAAAGATTTAGAGATGATTAACGGAAAAAAACTAATTGAAATTAGGAAAGTAGGGTTTGTTAATAAAGGTGCAGAGTTAATGCTCTTCGCAGTGCTTGAAAAAATGAAACAAGAATTTCCCGATGCAGAGTTTACTATGGCACCATCAGTTTCAACTGCTTCGGCTCCTTACTTAAAAAGAGCTGAGTTACATTTTTACCAAAAAGCACATCTTTGGCGTAAAGGGTTTCAGTTTGGCGTCTTAGCTAACCTAATTCCCGAAAAAATTCGTGATATGTACGGCATAGTTTTGGATAAAGAAGTTGATATTGTGATTGACGCAGCTGGTTTTTCATACAGTGATCAATGGGGGAAGTATAGTTGCTTGGAATTAGCTGATTCATGTAAACATTGGAAAAAAAATGGTACGAAGGTGATTTTGTTGCCGCAAGCTTTTGGCCCTTATAAAAGTAAATGGAACCAAAAAGCTATTAAAACAGCACTAGAGCATGCTGATCTTGTTTTTGCCCGCGAAAAGATGTCTTATGATTATTTAGTTGATGTAGTGGGGGAGCGCCAAAACTTAAAAGTTGCCCCCGACTTTACAAATTTGATAGAAGGTATCGTACCTGAGAATTTCGATAAAGAAAGCAATCGGTTCTGTATTGTGCCTAACTATCGCATGGTAGATAAAACCAATAAAAAAGATAGCGAAGCCTATTTGCCCTTTATGATTGAAGTAACACGCTATGCGTATGAAAAAAGCCAAAAGCCCTTTATTCTCGTGCATGAGGGGGCAAATGATTTAATGCTTGCAGAAAAAATTCGCGATGCCGTGAGTCGAGATGTTCAAATTATCAAGGAAGCTCATCCGCTCAAAATTAAAGGAATTTTAGGAGTGTCATCAGGTACAGTTGGCAGTCGTTTTCACGGTTTGGTAAGTGCGTTATCACAAGGAACGCCCGCATTGGCGACAGGCTGGAGCCACAAATATAAAGTGCTATTCGAGGACTATGATTTCCCTGAAGGTCTTTTAAATGTTCATATGCCTAAAGAAGAGCTTCATAAAATTATGAATTTAATAATAGACGACGAGAATAAAGAAAAAGTGACTAAAACAATACAGAAAAACAGCGAAGCCTTAAAGCAGCAATCACAAAAAATGTGGGATGATGTATTAACTGTACTTAAATCATAACCACCAGGCCTAATGTTTAAAATAGGGGCGTTGAATGCAATTGTAATGGTCATTTCATTCCTTGTCGAACTATTCTCTCGGAAAATTATCAGCTGGGCATTTTCAGATAAGCCTAATAGTGAATTAACGACCCGAGCATTACGATTAGCCATGAATAAACGTAACCCAACTGAAAATGTATTATTTCACTCAGATCAAGGCGTTCAATATACCAGTGAGTCCTTTCAACGCTGTTTACGTGAACACGGGGTGATTTGTAGCATGAGCCGAAAAGGTAACTGCTGGGATAATGCCGTGACTGAACGGTTCTTCAGAAGTTTAAAGTCAGAACGTGTGAACTAGCGTCGATACCAAGCACGAAGCGAAGCCATTGCAGATATTATAGATTACATTGAACCTTTTTATAACCAAATAAGGCGCCATTCAAAGTTGGGGAATATATCGCCAGCTGAATATGAGGAAAACTATCTAAAAACTGCCTAACTGCGTGTGCTGATTTTGTTGACCATTACAAGTAATTAATATGATTAAAGACTTGAAAGGCAGGAAGAACACTCCCATTGCTGTGTCTTGAATTTGTAATGCAAAAATAGATTTTATAGCGACAATGGCTAAAGACAGAATTTGTTAATAACCATATCTTAAGTAATATTAAAAAATAAACCACTAAGCCTGGTGGAGAGGATAAGTTTTTGGATAAAAGTATTTGTGTTGTTACCCCCTCATTTAATGGCGGTGGTGCTGAAAGAATTGCTGTAAATTTAGCGAATTATTATGCTGAGATGGGACGAGATGTTTCGATAATTGCATTTATGGCAACAGGTGCTTATGCGAATCAAGTATCTGACAAGGTTAAGGTAATCGATTTAAATTCGCGGGCCCGGTATGTGTTTTTTAAACTACTGGGAGCGTTAAAGAAGCAACAATCTGGCCTAGTGCTTTCTGTTATCCGAGATTCAAATATTTTTGTTGGATTGTCTAGCTATTTTCTAAAATCCAAAACCATATTTCGTGAAGCAAATACGATGGATGCAGTTATGGCTATGCCATTATTTAAAAAAAATATTTATCTTTTTTTAATGCGCCAAGCTTATAAGCGTGCAGATAAAGTGATTGCTAACTCAGAGGATACCAAGGAGGATTTGCTAAAAAATAAGGTTGTTTGTTCTGATAAAATCCAGGTAATTGGTAACCCAGTTTTGGTGTCAGATTTTGAAAAACTCGTTACTAAGCAGTTAAGTCATCAGTGGTTAGGTGTACCACAATATAAAACCATCCTTAATGTTGGGCGTTTGCATAGGCAAAAAAATCAAGCGTTATTGGTGAATGCTTTTAGTTTAGTTTACGCAAATTTTTCAAATGTGCGTTTAGTGATTTTAGGGGAGGGGGAAGAAGCAGAGAGTCTAATAGCCTTAATTAAACAATTGGGATTGGATGAGGTAGTTACAATTATACCCTTCCAGCAAAATCCTTACCCTTATTACAAAGCCGCAGACGTATTTATTTTGACGTCTGATTGGGAAGGTTTTGGTAACGTTATTGTAGAAGCAATGGCATCGAGCACGCCGATTATTTCAACAAATTGTCCTGGCGGACCAAAAATGATTTTGAATAACGGTGAATTCGGGAGTTTAATCGAGCCAAATAACAAAGAAAAACTAGCCGATGCAATTATTAAAGAGTTGCAAAATCCTAGTTCACCTGAAGCAATTAAGCGCTCGAAACAACGTGCAATGGAATATAGCTTGCAGCAGATCGCTGAGAAATATTTGGAAATAATATGACGAATAAATATCTGCCTTCCCCAGTAACGTATCGTGATGATATTAACACGTAAAAACAAAAACATGTATGCGGTTTTTGGTGCAAACAAATCGTACAAAGGCTGGTGGATATGCTTTACTGTAAAGTGGATCATGTAATTAATTAGTGCAAGATTAGTGTGATTCACAATCCTGTCGCCAGTCATATTACTCCCTAGACAAAAACGGTTTATTTTAAAAAAGTTGAAGAACAAAATTATCTACTTTATGTTTGTCCTTTAGAGCAACATAAAGCCTTTCACTACGCGATTGAAGCCTTCGCTAAAGTAATGAACCTTCTCAAGTCTTCGGTTAAAAATTGATGGATAAGGCCGTTTAGAGCAAAGGTTTAAAACAACTAGCTGCTGAGTTACGTGTAGCAGATCGGGTGGGTTTTGAAGGCTTTAAAAAAGATATGATACCTTATTACCTGAGTGCTAAAGCCACGGTGTTAACCCCGTTGTATGAAGGTTTTCCTAATGTTTTGGTTGAGTCAATTACGCTTGGAACGCCTGCAATAGCATTTAATTGTCCAAGTAGACCAAGTGAGATTATTGTAGATGGAATAAATGGTTTTTTAGTTATCATGTTATTTATATTATCAAGCTGGCTGTTAAAGGTTAATCAGCCTTGGTTGAGCTAGGGAACAAGTTTATAAAATGAATATATTACACATAATTACAGGTTTAAATGATGGCGGTGCAGAGGCGGTTTTGTATCGTTTGTGTGCTTATGATAAGGAGTATAAGCAGACTGTGATCTCCTTAATGGATGAAGGGAAATATGGCCCATTGCTTGAAGATGCTGGTGTTGATGTGCATTGTTTAAACATGCCATCAGGTCGTGTAACACTATCTGGCCTATATCAATTATTTAAGCTTATTCGTAAGCTCAAACCTGATGTTGTTCAAACGTGGATGTACCATGCTGATTTGTTGGGGGGAGCTATTGCACGAGTTGCGGGTATCAATAATATAGTATGGGGTATTCGGCATACTTCACACGATGCGAAGTCGTCATCGTTATCTATTAGAGTAATCACCAGACTCTGTGGCTACTTGTCTCCAATCATTCCTCGGAAAATAGTTAGTTGCTCGGTTAATGCTGTTCCGGTGCATGTGGCTTTAGGCTATCAACAAGATAAATTTAAAGTTATTCCCAATGGTTATGACTTTTCTGAGTTTAATTTTAATTTGGATGGTGCTCGCAATATAAGAAAAGAGTTAGATCTTGAAGATGACTGTTTTCTTATTGGTTGCGTTGCTCGGTGGAGCCCACAGAAAGATCATCTTAATCTAATAAAAAGCCTCTCATTATTAATGCTAAAACATGATAGGTTTCATTGTGTAATCGTTGGCTCAAACTGTGAAACAAGTAATGAAGTTTTGGTTAAGCAGTTGAAAGAACATGGCATAACAGATCGCGTTACTTTGATGGGAACGCGGAATGATATAGCTGCTTTGATGAGTGCTTTTGATATCCATGTTTTACCATCAGCCTATGGTGAAGCCTTTCCGAATGTGGTCGCTGAGGCTATGGCTTGTCATACTCCTTGTATTGTAACTGACGTAGGTGATGCTGCATTGATAGTGGATGAATTTGGTTGGGTTGTACCGACTCGAGATGCTCCGGCATTATGCAATGCGATGAGTTTGGCGATTAAATATAGGGTGACTAGTAATTGGGAAATATTGTGTAGTAATGCAAGAAATCATGTTGCGGAAAATTATAGTATTGCTAAAATGTATAAGCTGTACTTAGACGCTTGGAATTGATAGCTTGTGTTATAGCTTAGGTACGATATGGAGTTTGTAGGGCACAATTCTAAACCAGAGACTTGGCGTTCAATCCAAGTCGGAATGATCGCAGCATGTTAGTGGCAAGCGTCGATGGCACTACTATTTATGGGATGTATTGATGTTTCAAGCATGGTATGAAAATA
>ENA-OSET01005048-OSET01005048.1-sediment-metagenome-genome-assembly--contig:-NODE-5048-length-11343-cov-3.115391_pt1 | contig 11343 bp, 10 predicted proteins | sample MGYA00237882_ERZ534229 | MGnify/ENA primary metagenome ERZ534229 (study PRJEB26408, sample SAMN06266212) | sediment metagenome | isolation source: Hudson Canyon methane seep mesocosm | place...
CCAAGGCATTTTCTTCGAGTTCAGCATACTCAGCTTTAAGTGCTTCTGTTCTTTCAAAATAGCTATTGGTATCGAATGCCTGAGGGATACCCTTTACTAAACGTAGTATCAACTTTTCAACATCTTGCTTTAACTTTAAGCCCATACCAACCGGTAGCTTTAATACCTTGGGTAAACGTGGTTCATCAAAGTTAGCGACATAACACCAGTCGAAAGTAGTATTAGTATTCTTACGTTCACGATTTAAATAACGCAAAATCATGGTTCGTTTACCCAAACCGTTACGCCCTACAGCGTAAACATTATAACCGGTATCAGGCATCGCCATTGCAAAACGTACAGCCTGCTGGGCGCGAGACTGGCCTACAATTTCATTGAGTGGAGCAAGTTTCTTGCTTGTCGTAAAGGGTAAGTCATCCAACTTACAGCTCATATATAGTTGATCAACAGATAAGGGCTTCACGGCACTTCCTTATATAAAAATAGAGAGGTTTTGTTAAGTTCTTTTATTTATTATAACGGGCCATAAGAATTACGCTCGTAATCCATGTTTTTATATGAAAAATCGTCTTTGAAAATTAATACTTTTTAATGGAACCGGTATCCTAAATGAACACTGTAAAATATACCTAGTAAAAAGTTGATTTTAACAAGGTGAAACGTTTAACATTAATGATTACCTGCCAAGCGCTACACTAGAGAATAAGAAAGAGAGTAGCAGAACATATTTAATAGCATAAATGGAACCTTACTATTAACCCCATGCATAACATCAAACTCGTTAATTGGGCAGAACGCCGAATTAAACGACGCCACAAAGCACCAGACTTACGGATTTCCATACAGTCTGTCGGCATCACTAAATGGTTCAAACCATCTATTGATGTATTTTGTCTTGATATTAACCGTTATGGAATGGCAATTAAGTCAAAGAAACCCCTTAAGCCAAAAGAAAAAATCGTTGTAGCCTTTAAAGGTAAGTACATTTCACAATCAAATGTCTCGGCTGTAGTGACGGAGTGTACGAAAGTAAAACACAAATATCGTATCAGTGTTGTTTTTAGCTACTCACTAGAGAGCAAAGACTATTGCAGAAAAACCGATAATGCTTTATCAAGAATCGAAAGCCTCTACAGCCAGCACCCTGAAAAGCCTCACAAGCACGTTGGTTAGGCTGTAAGCTTAATACCAGCTCGTTGAAACAGCCTGTCCGGAAATCCAAACTGCACTTATATTTTTAGACAAAGATACATCCTTACTTAAGTCGCCATTCACCAAAAGCAAATCAGCATCGTAACCTGGCTTAATTTGACCAACCTTCCAGCCAAGATAATTTTCCAACCATTCCCCCGAGTTCCCTGTAGCGGCAGCAAGTATATCTGCAACGGGAATGTCAGTATTAGCCTGCCACAAAGATAGCTCTTTATGCACAGAAGCACCCGAAACATTGCCTATATTTGGGCTATCACTACCAACAAATAATGGAATACCGTTTTGATACATGGCATTTATCACATCAAATTTTGTTTTCTCATGATGCTTAACGGCTTCAAACCAAGCTAAAACTGCTTCATCCAATTTTAACTCTGCAGGACGGTCTGCATAAGCCTTGGCAATCTCACTATCTAAAACAAAAAGCTCCATCTCATTAAATACTGCACTATTATCATAAAACTTAACTAGCTGATCCCATACAACAGCAGTTGGAACAACCGGAATACCACTGTCTTTAAGCCTTTTCAGTGCTTTTTCTGAAAAATTTGAACGATAAACGCCATGAACAAATAAATCTAATTTTGCTTTCACTCCTGAAAGAATATCTTGCTCTGTACCGATATGCGCGACAGTTTTAAGGCCCTGTTCTTTAGCATATCTAACAATGCCTGAAAGCAGCTCATCGTCAATCATTGGTGAACCAAGCGGTATTTCATCAAACACGATTTTGATAAAACTAACACCTGCTTTCTTGTGCTCATCAACATGTTGTTTTGCATCTTTGAGTGAGCTTATTTCACTAATTAATAACGATTTAAAAACCTTGGATAAGGGCCAAAAAATACTGGCTTCTATCATGTACGAGGGATGACCACCTTCAACGTTAAATATCGTGCCGGCATAAGCAAAGCGTGGCAACTGGATACCTGTTTCATTGTTCCAGGAGGATATATCGCCTAATGGTGCAGCCATATCCAGTACACTGGTAACGCCTACAGCAAGATTTGCTGATAGGGTGCGCTCAGCATCACCCATTGTTGTTCTCCACGGAGGAGCACCAGCTGAGAATAAGTGTGTGTGCATATCGATAAGGCCTGGCATTAAAGTCTTGCCTACACCATTAATTACAGCAACATTGCTTCCAGTTTTTAAGTTCTCACCGAGCGCATGAATACTTCCATTTTTTACCCAAACATCTTGCTCTTTAACAAATTTAAATCCATCAAAAACCAAGCTACCCTTAATAATAAATTCTTTAGAACCCGAAGTACTTTGAACCAGTAAGTCCGAATCCATAATTGATACACAACTGCTTAAAATAGTGAAAGCCAGAATGAGTAGAACGCGCATTTATATAATTCCTTAATTTTAAACTATTTATTTTTACCGGCATCGGTATTCTGGTGTTATTTTCAGTAGAGATAACGAGATTTAAGTCAGGCCACACATTCTTAATAACGCTTATTCTGAGATTGCTTATTCCATTGACGCAGTTTCATCAATTTATCAGATATTTTTAATTCTAACCCTCGACTAACAGGCTGATAAAATTCAGTGCTATGAAGCTCTTCAGGGAAATAGCTCTCTCCTGCAGCAAAGGCGTCTGGCTCATCATGAGCATAACGATAATCCAATCCCATGCCCTGTTCTTTCATTAATTGTGTAGGTGCGTTGCGTAAGTGATTAGGTACATCGTAATCTAGCCCTTCTTTTATCTGTCGTCGACACTCATTGAAAGCACTGTATACCGCATTACTTTTAGGTGCGACAGCTAAATAAATGATGGCTTGGGCAATAGTTAATTCGCCTTCAGGGCTACCTAAACGCTCCTGAACATCCCATGCATTTAGAGCAAGCTGTAATGCGCGAGGGTCGGCGTTACCAATATCTTCACTGGCCATGCGAACCACACGCCTTGCGACATACAATGGATCACACCCACCATCGATCATGCGAATAAACCAATAAAGTGCAGCATCCGGATCGGAACCTCTGACTGATTTATGTAGAGCTGAAATCTGCTCATAGAAGATATCCCCTCCTTTATCGAAACGCTTTAATGAACTTTGTAACACATCTTCAATATCCTTTCGGGACACTTTACGAATAGAGCCCTCTTGATCAGCTAAATCAATCGCTAATTCTAGAAAATTAAGTGATTTGCGAGCATCCCCATCGGCTGCTTTACAAAGAATATCCAAAAGACTGATATCAATATCAATATCAAGATCGGGGAAACCTTTTTGATGTGCCAATGCCCTATTAAGCACCTTTTTGATATCGGCATCTTCCAATTTTTTGAGTACATAAACGCGTGCACGCGACAATAAGGCATTATTTAATTCAAAGGATGGATTTTCGGTAGTCGCCCCTACAAAAACAACAGTACCATCTTCTACATAAGGTAAAAAAGCATCTTGCTGGGATTTATTAAAACGATGAACCTCATCGACAAACAAAATAGTATCACGCCCTGTTTGTGCTCGGCGCATTTTGGCCTGATCCACAGCAGCACGAATATCTTTTACACCACTTAATACGGCTGAAATAGCTGTAAAATAAACATCAAAGTGGTTTGCCAGCAAATTAGCAAAGGTAGTTTTACCAACCCCTGGTGGGCCCCATAAAATCATAGAGTGTAAGGCACCTTTTTTTAAGGCCGTCGACAAAGGGCGCCCCTCACCCACCAAATGAGATTGCCCGATATATTCTCTCAGGTTTTCAGGGCGAACTCTTGCAGCAAGAGGTGCATAAGAAGGGTTTTGATCAAATAAAGAAGGCATCTTTAAGGCGTAACTGTTTTTGTTAAGTTGTTGGGGTTGCGAGAATCATCAGGTATGAATGGTAGATCGCGAATAATATCTGTGCCTTCAGGTAAATTTGCCTCAAATGTACCTTTTGGAAAAACTTGATTAACCTGGGTTTGTATAAAGCTTAATGTGCTTTCTTGACCAAGCGCATCAGTTAAACGCATTTCAGTAAGATGTTGACCCTCAAATCTAATTCTCAAACGCTCAAATAAACTTTCTTTATTTTTAGGAATAAGCAGGTATTGAAATATTTTATTATCGAATGCTCTTAATTCAACCTCAAACAATTCACCAATTTCATTGATATCACCACTAAACAATATGGCAGGCGTTGTTTGAGCTTGGTCGCTAACTTTTTGAATAGTTGCCTGCTCTAGGTCTGAGTCATACACCGTGACATGTTCGCCATTTGAATAAACTGTTTGCTCAAGCGGCGTCTCTGTATGCCAGTAAAATAACCCTGGACGTTGCGCTTTCAATTGACCACGAGACTCTTGCACCCTCCGCCCTTTGGAATCAACGGCGTATTGAACGAAAGCTCCCGAAAAAGTTTCTATTTTTTTTAAGGTATTTACCAATTCAGGCAAGCCCTCTTTTTTAACTGCCGAATTTGGCGCTGCTGACAACAACAAGGGAAAGAATATTAAACAAGCCAGGGTATAAAATTTGTGCGTAAATAAATTAGAAATACTGCTTTCAGTGAGTGACATAGATCATCCAAGAGACAAAAATAACAAGAACACAGAACCTTACCACAAGATAGAGGTCGTGGAACCGATAAAACACTTTATTAAACAAATACTAATCTGTAGTATTTATTTTTTTAATTTTTACTGGGATAGCGTAATGGGCAGAGCCTACCAAAACCGAAAAGAATCCATGGCAAAAACGGCTGATGCTAAAGCAAAGGTCTACAGCAAATACGGACGTGAAATCTATGTTTGCGCCAAAGCAGGTGGTATAGACCCTGCAGGCAACCTATCTCTGCGAAGCATGATTGATCGTGCCAAAAAAGATCAGGTTCCAACCCATGTAATTGATAAAGCAATTGATAAAGCCAAAGGTGGTGGCGGTGAAGACTTTTTTACTGCACGTTATGAAGGTTTTGGTCCTGGTAGCTGTATGGTAATCGTCGACTGCCTGACCGATAACCCTAACCGTACCTTCGGTGATGTACGCCAGTGCTTTACCAAAACAAAGTGCAAAATTGGTACTCAAGGCGCGGTAAGTCACATGTTCGACCACAGCGCAATCCTGATGTTTAAGCATGACGACGAAGACACGGTGCTTGAAACATTAATGGAAGCTGATGTTGATGTCGCAGATATTGAAAATGAAGACGGGAAAATCACTGTATTTGCCCCACATACCGATTATTTCAAAGCTAAACAGGCGCTAAATGAGGCCTTTGGTGCAGATGCAGACACTAAAAATGGTGAAATCGATTTTGATGTCGATGAAATTCAATTCATCCCTCAAAATACAGCACCAGTGACAGGTGACGACTTAGTGTTGTTTGATACTTTTATTGATATGTTAAATGATCTGGATGATGTACAGAACATTTACCACAGCGCTGAAGTCTAGTAACAAGTTGCAAGGTGGGCTTAGCCCACCAAACATTTAAGATAAGAAGTTTAGCCTTGCAAAGAGTTCCTTACGATGTATTTTTTATCTTTTTTAAAGCCGAGTCTTTAATTTTTCCATTTTCGCTCAACCATTTAATTGAGCTTTTCAAGCATGCTTCTGTACCTCTTGGCTGTATACCAAAAGTTGCGTTAGTGTCACTACAATCATAAAAACCATAACGATCAATTACTTCATATACAAGATCTTTAGTAAACAAAGGTTTAATACCAAAGAGTTTTGATACGCCCTCAACTAACGTGGCAAATATTAGCGTTATAGCGCGAGGCATAGCTAGATGCATTGGCTTAACCCCCGTTATTTTTTTCAACAGCAGGCCAATGTCTTTCACCAGCATGTTGTCGCCACCGAGTACATAACGCTTTCTATTTTCGCCTTTTTCTAATGCGGCAACATGTGCGGCAGCAACATCACGTACATCTACCAGATTTAGTCCTCCACGATACGTTTGTCCTATGCCATTCAACCAATCCATCACTAATTGATTGGAAGGTGTTACACGGTAATCATATCCACCTAATACTAATGCAGGGCAAAGTACAATCAGCTCAATATCATATTCACGAGACAATTGTTGGGCGACTTTTTCGCTTTGGGTTTTGGCAACATAGTAAGGGTTCTGGGCGTCATCATTCCAATCATTACCATCACGCATGTGCTCTGGACTATCTGAAAAGCCGATAGAAGCTACAGAACTAGTATAAACAACACGCTTAATACCGGCTTGTTTGGCAGCTTCAAAAATATTTTTACTGCCTTTAACGGCAGGCTCAACAATTTCTTCCGGGGTTTGCGCAATAGTTTTGTATACTGCGGCCAAATGAATAATTCGGTCACAATCCAACGCAGCAGGTGCTAGTGTGTCCAGCTGCATGACATCGCCGTAGGCATATTCGATATCAAGACCCTCAAGACCTTTTAAATTCGAACTTTTACGTACAAAGGCTTTAACCTTATAACCCTTGCTCAATAATTCACGCACTACGTTGCAACCAATATGGCCATTCGCACCTGTCACTAGCACTTTCATAAGCGTTTATCTCATTTGATTTATTTTAATTATTTACAACCACAACTAGAATCATTCTTACCTAAGCAATCATTTGTATAGTCCGAATATCGTTCCTCAACGGGCAGAAAGCTTCTACTATTTTCATCGTAAGCTTTAATATTTCCTTCGCCAATATCATAGGTCCAGGCATGTAACTGTATTTTATTAGTTGCATAGCGGGCCGCTACATAAGGATGGGTTTTAAGGTGTTGTAATTGTAAAAGTACATTTTCTTCGATTAACATATTAAGCTTTTCTTCAGGGCTTAAGTCAGGCGCTTTTTCTTCAACAATAAAATGAGCCGCTTTGGCGTAACTTAGCCACTGACTAACATGTTGTAGAGATTCCACTTTTTCAGGGTTTAATACACCCGTTAAGGCACCACAGTCAGAGTGACCGCAGATGATAATATGTTTTACTTTCAATACGGCAACAGCATATTCGATGGTGGCTGTGATGCCCCCAGTATAGTTACTATGTGGTGGCACAATATTGCCGGCGTTACGGCAGATAAATAATTCACCTGGATCTGTTTGCACAAGAAGACTAGGGTCAATACGGGAGTCTGAGCAGGTGATAAATAAAGCTTCAGGGTCTTGTCTCTTGGCGAGACTTTTAAAAAGATCTTCTTTCTCGGGATAAACTTCTGATTTAAAACGAACAATTCCACTGGTAATTTTAGGCATCACTTAATCCAAGTAAACTAATTAAGACAAAATAATAGCTTTATGCAACACAAGATGGAAGACAAAATAACGTACATTCAAACAGTAATTTAAAGTTTTTGTTAGTTTGTATTGCTTTATTCACCTGCTAGACTAAATTGAGATATACAGCAGGCATCACCTTGCTGCTAATTTAATATATCTAGGTGATAAACTTTAATCACCGAAACTAACTAATAATCAATTCAAGGAAATTCCATGAAAAAACTATTACTATGTGCTGTAATTGCTGCGTCTCCATTAACTGCTATGGCTGCGGGCGGACACGGTCCAGCTGGTTGTGGTCTGGGTACCGAAGTGATTTTCAAGCAAGCTAATGAGTGGCATGAACACGTGTTAGCGGCAACTACAAACGGAACATCTGGCAACCAAACATTTGGTATGACTTCAGGCACTTTAGGTTGTGCTGATGCAGGCGGCCCTTTAGCGTCAGGCGTAGATTTATTTATCAATGACAACCTTGAGCAAATTGCTGCAGAAAGCTCTGCTGGCGAAGGCGAAACAATAGCAGCACTTTCAGAGCTAATCGGCATTGATGCAAAAGATGAAGCGATATTTAAAGATGCGCTTAAAACTAATTTCGATTCGATCTTCGCATCTTCAGCAACAACTTCTAACGAAGTTTATAGCGCATTAATCGATATGATGAATAAAGATGTGACTTTAGCTAAATATTTAGGCTAACTCTCAAGCCATCTCTCTAAAGGGTACCGTACTAGTTTTCTAATCAACGATACCCTTTATTTTTATAAGTTAACAAGCTCCTCACTAAATGAAAATCATTGCGCTTATCCCTACCCTTTTATGTCTGTTTACCTTGCTCACTTCAACAAAAGTAATTTCAGCTGAGCAGCCCAGCAGCCAAAAATTTGAAGAACGACTAAAAAATCTTTCAAAAGAGCCTGAATGGCTAGACCTTCTGCACTACCATCGCATCGGTCTAATAGCGCCTTATCAAAGTCAGGCAGATGACCCCGCATTCTTTTTATCACCAACAGGTAAACACGATCCATTATCCGAATTAAATGCAACGCTCGATGCTTTTCTTAACAAACAAGAAAATACCCTTTCAATACAGTGCCAATTCCCAGCTCGCCTGCACTGGTTAAAGGAAAAGCTAGGTCAGTCCTTTTTTCCAACATATGAATGCAAGGAATTCGATGATTGGTTCAAAAAAATTGATGCAAAAGCCTTAACACTTATATTTCCTGCAGCTTACTTAAACAGCCCATCCTCGATGTTTGGTCATACATTAATTCGTATTGATCGTTTATCTGGCAAAAACCCTTTACTCGATTACAGCGTTAATTACGCGGCTAATGCAGACCCTGATGATAATGAATTAGTATTTAGCTATAAGGGACTAGCAGGCGGCTACCCTGGTGTATTCACTATTCTGCCATATTACCAAAAAGTAAAAGAATACAGTTTTCTCGAATCCAGAGATGTTTGGGAGTATGAATTAAAGCTCAGCAAAGCCGAGGTAGACCAGTTTATCCGACATACCTGGGAAATTAGGAATACCTATTTTGACTACTATTTCTTTGATGAAAACTGTTCTTATCACCTGCTTACTATTCTAGACGCTGCAAGTCCTCGCTTGCGCCTTTCAGACCAGTTTAAATTAACTGCGATACCTGCAGATACAGTTAGAGCTATATCAGAGTCAAACTTAATAGGTGAAGCAAGGTTTCGCCCTTCAACTTTAAGTTTAATGAAAGGGATGCTGGACCAAGCAAGCTCAAGTGTTAGAGAGGCTGCTAAGTCTCTGGTCAACCCAACAAAAGATATCAATACAACACTTAAGCCTTTCTCACAAATTGAGAGGGCTCAAACTCTAGAGTTAGCTTATCAATACAGTCGCTACTTAAGCGTAAGAAAGAAACAAGAGTCTAAAGCTTTAAGTCAACGCTCTATTGCTTTACTTTCAGCACGAAGTAAAATTGCGGTCAAAAAGGTCTATCAACCCTACCCTAAACCCGAATTTAGAGATGACCAAGGGCATTTATCCAAACGGCTGGAAGCTCGTTTCGGTGTCGACACCTCAGCTCATAGCAAAAATGAACGTTATACCCAACTAGGTTTACGCCTTTCCTATCACGATTTACTTGATCCAATTCCTGGTTATATTAAAGGCGCAAAACTTGAGATGTTTAACCTACAAGCTCGTCACAACCTAAATACTGATCAAACACGTATTCAGAGCCTGCGCTTAATTGATATTACCTCACTCAGTCCAAGAAACGAGTTTGTCACCCCCACCTCCTGGCGCGTATCAACAGGACTAAAACGCCCCGACAGCGCACCTAATGAATTAAGTGCCTTTCTTTCTGGTGGCGCTGGTTTAAGCTATCAATGGGGCGAGCAATTATTTTATACATTAATAAATGGCGAACTAGATATCGATAATGATATAGACAAAGGTTTTCGTGTCGGAACCGGCCCACGTATTGGCTGGCTAACACAGCACAGTCGTTGGAGCGCAAAAATTGAAGCTAATTATTTACATGATATTGTAGGAGCTGAATTTAAAGAACAAAACGTCAGCTTGGGTTTGTCATTGAATGTGAGTAAAAATTGGCAGCTTCGTGTTGAAACTGAATACAAACAATACTTTTCAGAACAAAGTAAGACTAAAAATTATGACAACTTAAATGCAGTGTCTGTAATGTATTATTATTAGTTATTTAAACGAGGCGCTGAGTTCTAGTTAATTCCCCTTTATTCAAAGACACGCGCCTTAACCATTACTCGCTCAAAAACGAATCAAGTATCTTGTGAACCTTTCCCATCCCCTGCTCAATGGCCTGGTGAATATCATCCATAGTAATAATTAAATCACTTAAACCAGCAGCCCAGTTTACACTTAAAGCAAGGCAAGCGTAGTCAATTTCAAATTCACGAGCTAATGCCGCTTCTGGCATCCCTGTCATACCTACCAAGTCACAACCATCACGTTTATATTTTTGAATTTCAGCTGCACTTTCTAATCGCGGCCCTTGGGTTGCGCCATAAATACCGTGCTCTAGAACAGAAACATTTGCAGCCTTAGCCGCTCTCAGCAGCGCTTGCCTTATTGACGGAGTATATGGAAAGGTAAAATCTATATGATCCAATTCAGATGAATTAGCATCATAGATAGTGTGCTCTCGCCCATAGGTGTAGTCAATGATTTGGTCAGGGATCGCTACTTCTGCTGGCCCTAATAAGTCATGAATCCCTCCGACAGCATTCACGGCTACAATTTTTGTTACGCCAACTTGCTTTAACAAGCTTATATTCGCACGATAGTTTATTAGGTGTGGGGGAACTTGATGTGGGTCACCATGACGCGCTAGGAACACCAACTCCTGACCAGCAAAGCGCCCAAAAGTTAAGGCTGCACTCGGCTCACCGTAGGGCGTATCCAACCATTTGTGCTCAAGTACCTCAAGCCCCTCTAATTTTGTTAAACCAGTTCCACCAATAATACCAATCATTTACCGCTCTCACTGTTTGAAATATTAACGCCATCAGGCAATAAAACTGTAGATGTTGGAAAAGCTACTTCAGCTCCTTCTTGGTCAATAATGCTTAATATTTTAAGCAATACATCTTGCTTAACTTCGTGATATTTCACCCAGTCTGTTGTTTTAGTAAAGGTATAGATAAAAAAGTCCAGAGATGAAGGGCCGTAAGCGTTAAAATTGACGATTAGTGTTTGTGATTCATCTATTTCAGGATGTGTCATCAGCATTGTTTTTACATCCAAAACAATATTATGCAGTTTTTTAACATCATCATAACGTAAGCCAATGGTTTCATTAATACGACGATGAGTCATTCTTGAGGGGTTTTGCACCGAAATACTCGTAAATACTGCATTTGGTACATAGAGAGGGCGCTTATCAAAAGT
>ENA-OSET01005049-OSET01005049.1-sediment-metagenome-genome-assembly--contig:-NODE-5049-length-11340-cov-4.496582_pt1 | contig 11340 bp, 7 predicted proteins | sample MGYA00237882_ERZ534229 | MGnify/ENA primary metagenome ERZ534229 (study PRJEB26408, sample SAMN06266212) | sediment metagenome | isolation source: Hudson Canyon methane seep mesocosm | place: USA:Hudson...
GCAGCAGCAGATACTATTGCCCAGCTAAAAGATGCACATAAGCATTATATTGGCTTTGGTGATACGGGTGAATTTGTGTTGGCAGGGATAGAGGCCGAGAAAATCGTTTTCTTACTCAGTCATCGCCACGACAAAAATACAGAACCCAAGCCGATTCCTTTATATTCTGAATTTGCAGAACCCATGCGACGAGCTTTATTTGTACAGTCAGGTGTTATGACGGGTAAAGATTATCGGGGTATCGAGGTGCTCGCAGCCTATGAACCCGTTGATGTATTGAATTTTGGTATTGTAGCTAAGATTGATATGGCTGAGATTCGAGCCCCTTTTATTCGAGGAGCAGTCATTACATGGTTAATTTCCTTAGTTGTTATTTTTCTGGGAAGTATTTTATTTCGCAAGATATCAAATCCTATTGTTGAAAAAATTCGTGATAGTGAAAAGCAATATCGTTCATTAGTTGAGGATATTAATGAATGGGTATGGATGACGGATGAAAAAGGCGTACTGATTTATAGTAGTCCAGTGGTGGTTGATTTATTAGGTTATCTTCATAGCGAGATCATTGGTCAATCACTGATTGATTTAGTGGATGAAGGAACTCGTAATGCCGCAAGAAAACGTTTAACAAGGCATGAGCACAAGAGTGAGTTTACTAATCTAAATGCTCACATTATCAACAGTCAGCGTGAGCTTGTTCCGATGGAGTTCAGTGCCAGTCCTATTTTTGATGATAATGGTGATTTTTCAGGTTATCGAGGTGTAGCGAGAGATATTTCAGAACGTGTGAAAGCCGAAAAAATGCAGGAAGAGTATCAACAAACCCTTGAGCAGCAAGTCGAGGAACGTACGATTGATTTACAAGAGATTAATGAAGAGTTAAAGAATTTTACCTATATTGTTTCACATGATCTTCGCTCACCATTGGTGAGTATTGTTGGTTTTTCATCTGAGATAAAAGAAGATATTGACGATGTTGAAACCTCATTAAGTGAGATAGATGTGAAGTCAGACATTAAAGAAATTGTGGCTAATACAATTCCTGAATCTTTAGGTTTCATTAATAAAGCAGCTGAGAAAATGGAAGGATTGATTAATAATATTCTTGCCTTATCTCGCATGGGACGACGAGAACTTATTATTGAACAAGTAAATAGTGTAGATATCGTAAACCGTAATTTGAAAGCGATTGCCTATCAACTTGAAGATGTTGATGTGTCGCTAAAAGCTCTTCCTGTATTAGCGTCCGACGCGATTTCTTTAGAACAAATATTTGGCAATTTACTTGGCAATGCAGTGAAGTTTTTACAATCAGAAGGTCGAGGAAAGATTGAAATATGGGCTGAGGAACAGCAGGATTATTGGCAGTTTTATATTCGAGACAATGGTAAAGGTATTGCTGAGCAAGATATTCCTCATATATTTGAATTATTTAAACGTGTAGGTGAGCAGCAAGCTAAAGGCGATGGCATGGGACTGACTTATGTGCAAACACTAGTTCGCCGACTTGGCGGTAAAATTAGCTGTGAATCAACATTGGGCATAGGAACTACATTTAAGTTTTCTTTGGCAAAAAGGATTAATTAAATCCTATAAATACTAAGGGATTTAATATAAGATCATGTCAATTCGAGTAATAACAAGGCAATCTCAATAAATGCAATTTTCTACTATTTTATTAGTTGATGATGAAAGTGCTCATGCGACCTTGGTTGAACGTAATCTACGCCGTGTTGGTTTCTTAAGAGAGATCGTTAAATTAGAAAATGGGCAGCAAGCATTAGACTGGCTTGATAAAATGGATCCTGCCAATAAGGAAATGAATACGCCTTTTATTCTATTAGATATCAATATGCCAGTAAAAAATGGCATAGAAGTCTTAGCTGAAATTAAAGGTAATAAAAATACCTGTCACATCCCGGTCGTCATGCTATCAACGACAGATAATCCAGAAGAAATAGAGCAGTGTTATAAATTAGGTTGTAATGCTTATATAACCAAGCCCATTATGCATGATGAGTTTCAAGAAAAAATCCGTGAATTAGGATTATTCATGAATATTATTACATTACCTAAATATCATTAAGAGTAAGGGAATATCAGGCTGTGAATAAATCTCTACGTATTCTTTATATCGAAGATGAAGAAACGCTTGCTCAGTTAGTAAAAAGACGCTTAGCTCGCAAGGGATTTCAAGTTGAATTAGCCTTGGATGGTGAGGCTGGTTTAGTACTATTATCGACAGGGCAATTTGATGTTGTCATCGTTGATTACCAATTACCTAAGATGAATGGGCTTGATGTATTACAACAGATAGCTGATCAGAATATTACAACATCGGCGATTATGGTTTCTGGTGTAGATGACATCCGAGTTGTAGTAAAAGCCATGAATCTTGGCTGTATGGATTACCTGGTCAAAGATGGTAATAGTTATCTTGAATTACTTCCTGTTCATATCGAAGCAGTGATCGCTCGACGAGATTTACAATTAGAAAAAGAAAAGGCTGAACAAGATAATATTGAGGCGCAGGAAAGTCTTGCTAGAGCTCAAGGCTTAGCTCACATTGGTAACTGGGAATGGCATGCTGGCGATAAAACAGCTTGGTGGTCAGATGAAGAGTATTGCATCTTTGGTTTGACAAAAAAGGATGGAGAGGTAACAGGAGTTAGTTATTTAGACTACAAAAATCTTATTTACCAAGAAGACTTAAGTTTTGTTGAGTACATGAATACAAAACTTACAGAAGGCCAAAGTTTAGATTTTGATTATCGTATTCAACTTCCTGATGGTGGCATCCGTTGGGTGCAAGCTAGAAATAATGCTGAATATGATACTGAAGGTAAAATTATTCGACATTTTGGTACGACTCAAGATATTACAGATCGGAAACAGTCTGAAAAACAATTATTACTTGCTCAGCAGGTATTTGATACGACGACTGAAGCTATTATGGTAGCAGACGCTGATGAAAATATTATTAGTGTGAACCCAGCATTTACAAAAATCACTGGCTATGAAAAAGAAGAGGTGATAGGTAAGGCGCCTCGACTGCTTCAGTCAGGCAAGCATAATGATTTGTTTTATAAGCAAATGTGGCATGATCTTATTCAGGATGGGCACTGGTCAGGTGAGATCTGGAACCGTAAGAAGAGTGGAGAACTCTATCCCGAATGGTTATCCATTGCTGTTATCTATGATCGTAAGGGTAATGTTGAACAATACGTGTCTATATTTAGTGATATTACTCAGCATAAAGAAGCAGAGCAGCTGATTGAATATCAAGCAAATTATGATGCGTTAACAGGGCTTCCTAACCGTAATTTGTTTAATGACCGTTTATCAACTTCGTTGAAAGTAGCCCAACGTGAAAATTCCTGTCTAGCATTATTATTCCTTGATCTTGATCGTTTTAAATGGATCAACGATACGCTAGGTCATCGTGCAGGTGATATTTTGTTAAAAGAAACGGCAACACGGCTAACATCGGTATTGCGTCAGAGTGACTCTGTCTCTCGACTGGGTGGAGATGAGTTTACGGTGATTTTGACTGATCTTGATAATGAGTTAGATTCTGAACTGATTGCTGAGAAAATATTAGCACAACTTGCCTTACCTTTTAACTTAGATGAACAAGAAGTCTATGTGACGGGAAGTATCGGTATCACAGTCTTTCCAAGTGATGGTGATACTGCTGAGCGTCTATATCAAAATGCCGATAATGCGATGTATGCCGCTAAAGAAGCGGGGCGAAATCAATTTTCATTTTTCACTGCTGAAATGCAAAAACAAGCTGAAACGCGCCTTATTTTATTGAATGAATTACGCCAGGCAATTGAGAACAAAGAGTTCGAGCTTTATTACCAAGCTGTTATTGATATTAAAGACAATAGCTTATCTAGTGCTGAAGCACTCATTCGTTGGAACCATCCTCAACGAGGTATTGTTGGGCCCTTTGATTTTATTCCATTGGCTGAAGAAACTGGCTTAATTCAACCTCTTGGTGCATGGGTTGTAGAGCAGGCTTTGCAGCAGCTAAAACAGTGGAATGATGCTGGTCATAGAATGCATATTGCTGTGAATAAATCGAGTAAACAATTTCATAATGATGAGTGTGCGATTGATTTATATGGGCGTATGCAGGAATTAGGTATTGATTCTAGTCAGTTGACGGTTGAAATTACTGAAACAGTGTTGATGGAAGAGCAAGAAAGTACTTTGCAGTTATTACAAGATTATCGACAAGCAGGAATAAGTGTTTCATTAGATGACTTTGGTACAGGGTATTCATCATTAAGTTATTTACGTAAATTTCCATTTGATGTGATAAAAATTGATCGGTCATTTGTTATGGATGTGACAGAGAATGAAGATGATTCATCACTCGTTGAAGCGATTATTTTAATGGGACATAAGTTGGGCTTACGTGTTGTAGCTGAAGGTGTTGAAACTAGGCAGCAAAGAGATTTTCTTAAAGATAAAAATTGTGATTTATTGCAAGGCTATTTTTACAGCCGTCCTATACCCGCCAAAGAATTTGAACAACGATTTATTATTAATCAAGAATGGAAACAACATGATTAAAAGTTTATTTTTCACTAGTGTTGTCGCGATTTTCTTATCTTCAGTTGTATTTGCTGAAGATAAAGAGTGGCTAAATTATGGTGGAGACTTTGGGCAAACTCGTTATGTAGAAAATACGGATGTGACGGTCGAAAATATTGAAAAATTACGTTTAAAGTGGATGTTTCAAACAGGTGTTGTGGGGTCATTCGAAAATACGCCACTAGTAGAACATGAAGTCATGTATGTTTCTACGCCATACAATCATGTCTATGCCATTAATGTCAGAACAGGGCAATCTTTATGGCGTTTTAGACATGAGTTAGAGGCGACTAACTTTTGCTGTGGTCCTAATAATCGAGGCCTAGCACTGGATGAGCAATTTATCTTTATGACAACTTTAGATGCAAAGCTTATCGCAATAGATAAAAAAACGGGTGAATTGGCTTGGCAGACAACATTGGGTGATGCTGATGATGGCTATTCAGGTACAGAAGCACCGCTACATTATGATGGCCTGATCATTACGGGAATTGCTGGTGCTGAATATGGTATTCGCGGGTTTATTTCTGCTCATGATGCCAAAACAGGGAAGTTAGTTTGGCGTTGGTACACCATTCCTGAACCTGATGAAAAACAGCCAGATGGTACCCTTGGCTGGACAGGTACATTTCAAGAAAAAGCAGATGGTATTAATCCATTAAATAGGGATATTAAAGCAGAAAAAGCACAAATAGCCGCAGGTGAGCATGCTGATGCATGGCAAAAAGGAGGCGGTTCGGCATGGACTACTAAGTCTGTTGATGCTGAAACCGGTCTATTGTTTGCCACCATTGGTAACCCTGCACCTGACTTAGATGGTTCCGTTCGCCCAGGAGATAATCGTTGGACTAACTCATTGGTGGCATTAGATATTAATACCGGTAAGTTAGTGTGGGGATATCAATATTTACCACATGATGTGTGGGATCTCGATAGTGTTTCCCCTCCTATTTTGACACAAGCAAAAAACAAAAAAGGTGAGTTAGTGAATGCCGTTATTCATGGTGGTAAAACAGGCTGGGCTTATATACATGATCGACAAACAGGTGAATTGATTCGCCGCTCTGAGGCTATGATTGAGCAAAAGAATTTATTTGCTTTGCCAACTAAAGGACTGGGAACAGAGATGCTGCCAGGCGCAAATGGTGGCGTGAACTGGTCGCCGGGATCGGTTAACCCAAATACACGTTCTGTGTATTATTCAAATCTACATCAACCGATGCATTATGAATTACGCAGTGTGCCATGGCGTCGAGGACGTTTATGGTTAGGTGGGGCATTTAAAGGCGTCCCTGGCGCTGTTCAATCGGGTAATATTTCTGCTGTAAATATTGATACAGGAAAGATTGCTTGGCAATATAAATCAAAGCAACCCATGATTGGTGGCACCTTAGCCACTGCTGGTAATTTAGTTTTTTCGGGTGGAGATGATGGCTACTTTATTGCCCTTAATGCAACAACGGGTGAGAAGGTATGGCAATTTCAAACAGGGGCAGGTGTTAATGCTGCACCGATGGCTTTTGAGCTAGATGGCAAATTGCATATCGCGGTTGCTGCGGGTGGTAATGCCCAGATTAATACCAGTCGGGGTGGGACTGTTTTAGTTTTCACTGTAGATTAATAAAAACAACAAACCTATCTACGCGGTAAGGCAACGGCATCAACAATAATTTCGATATTTCTGGCTTGGGAATGTGAACGTTTATTAAGCGTTATATTTCGGTAATGCTTGCCATGACGCCATTCTGGTTCATAGACAAGCTCAAAATGATATTCATAGTTGCTTCTACGATCGTTATCGAACGTCAATATACCATCAATATATTCAATCACAACGTCAGTTTGATAGTGGTGTTTTTTGGGATGACTGAAGGTAATTATCTTACGTTCGCCATCAGCAATTTTGAATGAAACGGGCTTATAGGGACGATGCTTTCTATTTAGATAGAGTTCACCACCTCGAATAGTCACGCGTAATAAGTCACCTCTAATACCACGCTCTCCTGCATATATTTCTTCAGCATAGGCTTGGCGAGATTCCATTTCTACTCGTCGTTGTTTTTCTTGTTCAGCAGCCACTTTAGCTTCTTCAATACGACGCTGTTCTCGTAATAGATCCATTTGTTGATGATGTTCGATCGCTTGTTCGCGTTCATCAGCCGAAAGGGTGGCCCACTGATCTTCAGAAATACCATATATTGTCGGTGTACAGCTTGATAATAAAAAGACGGCTATAAGAATAAACATCAGGCGCATAATAGTTTGTCTCATTAATATATTGAGGAGTGTAAAGTTATACTGACCTGAATAATAATGCCATAGTTGCAACTTTATTTACGGCATTTCTTTGAGCGATGTGCTGGGTACGGTATCCTTATAGGCTTTAAGTCCAGATTTTAAAGATATCCATGCAACAAGAATATAACCCAGCCGAGATAGAAACCGCAGCCCAACAATTGTGGGAAGAGAAAAAAACCTTCCGTGCCGTAGAAGATTCAAATAAAGAAAAATTCTACTGTTTGGCGATGTTTCCCTATCCAAGTGGTCAGTTACATATGGGCCATGTACGTAATTACACCATCGGCGATGTGATTTCTCGCTACCAACGAATGCAAGGTAAAAATGTATTACAACCGATGGGTTGGGACGCGTTTGGTCTACCGGCTGAAAATGCGGCGATTAAGAATAAAGTTCCACCTGCTGGCTGGACTTATGACAATATCGATTATATGCGTGATCAATTGAAGCGTTTGGGTTTGGGTTACGATTGGGAGCGAGAACTCGCTACCTGCACACCTGAATACTACCGCTGGGAGCAATGGTTATTTACGCGCTTATTTAAGAAAGGCTTAGTGTATAAAAAAACAGCAGCCGTGAACTGGTGTCCAGTTGATAACACAGTGCTTGCCAATGAACAGGTTGTTGATGGCTGTTGCTGGCGTTGTGATACGGAAGTCGAAAAACGTGAAATTCCTCAGTGGTTTATGAAAATTACTGATTATGCTGAACAACTTTTACAAGATTTGGATCAGTTAGATGGCTGGCCTGAGCAAGTTAAAACAATGCAAGCAAATTGGATTGGTCGCTCAGAAGGGTTACAAATCCAGTTTGGCATTGATGATAGCAATGAAACATTGGATGTTTACACTACACGTCCAGATACCTTGATGGGGGTGAGTTATCTTGCCGTAGCAGCTGAACATCCTTTGGCATTAAAAGCGGCCGAATCTAACGCGGAACTACACAGCTTTATTGATGAATGTCGTAAGATGGAAACATCAGAAGCTGCAATGGAAACTGCTGAGAAGAAAGGGGTGGCTACAGGTTTAACAGCTATTCATCCTGTAACAGGTGAGCGTGTTCCTGTGTGGGCTGCCAACTTTGTATTGATGGGCTATGGAACGGGTGCTGTTATGTCGGTACCTGCTCATGATCAACGTGATTATGAGTTTGCTAAAAAATATGACTTAGCTATCAATCAGGTTATAGAACCTACAGATAATACTGAATGTGACTTGGACAAAGCAGCCTTTACAGAAAAAGGTCGTTTAGTGAATTCTCAGCAATTTGATGGTTTAACATCTGCTGATTCATTTAATGCCATTGCTGAGTTTCTTGAGCAACAAGATAAAGGTGAACGACAAGTAAACTATCGCCTGCGTGATTGGGGCGTGTCTCGTCAACGTTATTGGGGTACACCCATTCCAATTATCAACTGTCCTGATTGTGGTGCTGTTCCCGTTCCTGAACAAGACTTACCTGTTCGCCTACCAGAAGACGTTATCGTTGATGGCAGTGGCTCACCGATTAAGTCCATGCCGGAATTTTATCAATGTGCATGTCCACAATGTGGTGCAGATTCGACACGTGAAACAGATACCTTTGATACCTTCTTTGAATCATCATGGTATTACGCTCGCTTTACCTGCCCTGATAATGAAGAAGCCATGTTAGACGAACGCGCTGATCACTGGTTGCCAGTTGACCAATATATTGGTGGTATCGAACATGCTGTATTACATCTTTTGTATGCACGATTCTTCCATAAATTAATGCGTGATGAAGGTTTAGTCTCTGGCGATGAGCCATTTAAGAATCTTCTCACACAAGGCATGGTCTTAAAAGACGGCGTTAAAATGTCGAAATCAAAAGGTAATACGGTTGATCCACAAGCATTGATTGATCAATATGGTGCTGATACTGCTCGTTTATTTACGATGTTTGCCGCACCACCTGAGCAATCATTAGAATGGTCAGATAAAGCAGTTGAAGGTTCGAGCCGATTCTTGAAACGATTATGGAAAACGGTGCAGGATCATGTTGCCCTAGGCGATGTGGTTAGCTTAGATACGGATGGATTGAGTGATGATTTAAAAGGCTTGCGACGTCAAATTTATCAAACATTGACTAAAGTAGGCGATGATATTGGCCGTCGTCATACCTTCAATACTGCGATTGCCGCTGTGATGGAGTTAATGAATGCTGTGTCGAAGGTAAAAGACACGAGTGAGCAAGCCCGCGCTGTGATCCAAGAGGCATTAGAAAAAACGATTTTAATGTTAGCGCCAATTACACCTCATATTAGTCATGAACTATGGAATGCATTAGGTCATGATGAAGCTATTGTTACTGTTGCTTGGCCAGAAATTGATGAATCTGCTTTGGTTCAAGATAAAGTTGAGCTGATGGTGCAAGTGAATGGTAAGCTACGTTCTAAAATTTCAGTTGCTGCGGATGCAGATAAAGAGAGTATTGAAGCTCTGGCTTTAGCAGATGAAAATGTACAAAAATTTATTGAAGGAAAAGACATTCGCAAAGTGATTGTTGTTCCAGGACGTTTAATTAATATTGTGGTTGCAGGCTAAGGAATTGTAGATATGAATCGTACGCTGACAAATGTTTTAATTGGTTTTGTACTTGTTGCTTTGGCAGGGTGTGGTTTTCATTTACGCGGTTCTGCAACACTGCCTGATAGTCTAAAAACAATGTATATTCAAGGCATCAGCTTGCAGCAAGATTTAGGACTTGAACTTAAGCGTGGTTTGACACGAAATGATGTACTTGTCATCGAATCATATCAAGAAGGTAGTGCCGTTCTGACCGTGTTAGAAAATAAGTATGAACGACGTGTATTATCAGTAGGCTCCGATGCTAAAGTAAGCGAATATGCATTACATGGTTTACTCCGCTTTAAAGTGACTGATGGCGATGGCAAAGTAATGAGTGATAGTCAAAAGGTTGAAGCGCAACGTGACTACCGATTTAATCAAGAACAAGTGCTTGCCTCTGATCAAGAAGAAGCGTTATTGCATAAAGAGTTAAATCAGCAGTTAGTGCAAAGTGTTTTGCGACGACTCTCTGTGTTGAAATAATCAATACATCATGCGGCTTAGAGCTGAACAATTAGCAGGACACTTGCAACAAAGTTTATTACCCGTCTATTTGATTTTTGGTGATGAACAGATGCTGGTGGAAGAAACAGCTGATTTAGTCAGGCAGCAGACCCGTCAGCAAGGCGCTGATGAGAGACAAGTTTGGCATGTTGAAGGTCGTTTTAACTGGTCAGAAATACAATGGCAAGAGCAGACCATGTCAATGTTCTCTAGCCAAAGACTGATAGAAATACGTCTACCTTCTGGTTCACCAGGTAAAGAGGGCGGAGAAGCGCTACGACGTTATGTTGAAAACCCTCCTGCCGATACCACTTTAATTATTATTAGCGGTAAGATCGATAACCGATCTCAAAAGAGTAAGTGGTTTACGGAGCTAGACCGACTAGGCGCTACTATTCCTGTTTGGCCGGTTGATATTGCCAAGCTCCCTCGTTGGATTTCACAAAGAATGCAACAAAATGGTTTGCAGGCAAGCCAACAGGTTCCAGCACTGATAGCTGAACGTGTTGAAGGCAATCTATTTGCTGCTGCTCAAGAAATTGATAAATTACGGCTATTATGTCCAGATGGTAAAGTGGATGAACAAACAGTATTAGACTCTGTTGCTGATAATGCGCGTTTTGAAGCTTTTGGTCTAATGGATAGTGTACTGGCCGGACAGGCAAACAAGATACCGCGTATGATTAGTCGCTTACGAGCAGAAGGCTTGGATATACTATCTGTCTTTTCAGCAGTATCATGGTCATTACATCGGCTAGTTGATATGGCGATACAGCTAGAAAATGGCGCACGAATAGAGCAGGTGTTTGCAGCACAAAAACCACCTGTTTGGGAAAAAAGTCGACCGATGATGCGTCAGGCTTTAGAGCGTCATCAACGAACACAATGGCAAAGTTTTTTGCAGCAAATGGCACAAATAGATCAAGCTGCCAAAGGAAGTTTAAAACGTTGTCCTTGGACATTATTAGAAACACTATGTTTGCAAGTTGCAGGCATTACAGTCATTAGTCAGAATTAGGAGTATGGCGTTGGATATTCAAAATTATATGCAAGCCTTAGGTCAGCAGGCCAGAACAGCGAGTCGAGCGTTATCTCGTGCAGGCACCAATGCAAAAAATACAGCATTACTTGCTATTGCAGCTGAGATTCGAAGCTCTGTAGAGACACTCAAACAGCAAAATGAACTAGATATGGTAGCGGGTAAAGCCAAAGGTTTAGATGCTGCATTATTGGATCGTTTAGCATTAACGGATGATCGTATTGAGGGCATGGCGGAAGGTTTAGAGCAAATTGCTGCCTTGCCTGATCCTGTCGGCGAAATTAGCAATATGAATTACCGTCC
>ENA-OSET01005051-OSET01005051.1-sediment-metagenome-genome-assembly--contig:-NODE-5051-length-11340-cov-3.751665_pt1 | contig 11340 bp, 9 predicted proteins | sample MGYA00237882_ERZ534229 | MGnify/ENA primary metagenome ERZ534229 (study PRJEB26408, sample SAMN06266212) | sediment metagenome | isolation source: Hudson Canyon methane seep mesocosm | place: USA:Hudson...
TCTTAACAGGTGATAAACCCCTTTGAATTGCTTTCCCATCCCAATTGGCCAAGTAACAGGTGCGCAAGCAATATCCAAAACATCCTCAACCTCATCCATTAACTCTATAGGGTCCCGTATGTCCCGATCCATTTTATTCATGAACGTCACAATAGGCGTGTCTCGCATACGTGTAACTTCCATTAACTTAATGGTTCGCGCCTCTACACCCTTAGCGCAGTCGATAACCATCAAACAAGAATCTACAGCAGTTAGCGTTCTATAGGTGTCTTCAGAAAAATCTTCGTGGCCCGGCGTATCAAGTAAATTTACAAGATGATCATTGTAAGGAAACTGCATAACCGAGGTAGTTACAGATATCCCTCGTTCCTTCTCCATTTCCATCCAGTCAGATTTTGCATGCTGACCAGATTTCTTACCCTTTACCGTTCCCGCTTTTTGCAAAGCCTGTCCAAAAAGAAGCACCTTTTCGGTAATCGTCGTCTTACCTGCGTCAGGGTGAGAAATAATTGCGAAGGTGCGACGTTTGTTAATTTCTTGATCAAAGCGGGACATGAAAACTCTCTTGTCGATCTATTAAAGATCTCTTAAAAATGGACAATATAAATAATGGAGGGAATTATAACCAGATTAACGCCATTAGGATATCTCAGCACATTGAGATTCGTAAATGAAGCCAAATCAACCGCGACAGAATGTCGCACCTATACAGGATATCGCCCCATATAATTATTTTGCAGGTATAATCACAACCAACCACTTAATCAGGATCCACTCTGTGCTGACAGCCAACTCAACACTAGTAAAAAACCTAACGCTCATCAATATTGTTCGCTGCTTTATTTTATTAGCTGTTCTGATTTTAGTGAGTGCAGGATACTTTTTTAGCACATCCACATCAGGGATTTTGATCACCATCATAACCCTGCTGCTATATACCGCATTAACCGTCCATACATTTAATCGCTTAAGCAAGCAATTAGCGGTATCAGAAATTAACTTCTTCGCCCATTTGGCCACAGATATTATTGTACTCACCGTGTTATTTGTTTTTTCAGGCGGGTCGGCCAACCCGTTCGTTTCTTTTTACCTATTTCCCATTATCGTTTGTGCATCACTGCTTCCGTCATCATATACAAGAGTGCTATTAGTATTAGGCATAGTCTGTTATAGCAGCCTGTTTGCAATAGATATGCTTTGGCCTTCGTCCAGTATGCCATCACACGAGATGGGAGGTCATGAAATGGCATCTTCAGGCGTAACTAGCCAAAGCTCATCAATGTTTTCTCTTCACTTATACGGCATGTGGTTCACATTTGCGTTCAGCGCGCTATTGATATCAACCTTTGTGGTTAAAATGAAGAATCAATTAACAAAGCAACAACAAAAAATTAATGCCCAGCGAGAAGCTGCACTAAGGGACGAGCAAGTTATCGCCATCGCCACCCAAGCTGCCAACGTTGCACACCATATGGGCACTCCCCTCTCTACCATCTCAGTTATCGCCAACGACCTAAAACATGAACCAGAACTCAAATCGTTCTCAGAAGATTTAAATATACTTTCCAGCCAGGTTGAGCTCTGTCGTAACGAACTTCAGCAATTAAGAATAGACACGGACAAAAACCACCAGCAGCTAACCAGTCACATTCAGGTGAAGCAGCAGCTTCAGGAAATAACGGACGAACTCACACTACTACACCCGCAAACAGTCATTGATCTAGATCTTTCTCATTGCAACTCAGAGTCGGGCATACAAGCTGACCAAGGCCTTAAACTCGCTATTCTAAGCCTGTTAAACAACGCCTGCGAAGCTAGTCCACAAAAAATAAAAATAAGCGTTGAACAACAGCATGATCAACTCGTTATACAAATAAGAGACTACGGTGAAGGCATCCCTCAATCTCTAGAGGGCAGTTTGCAGCAGCCAACAAAATCAACAAAGTCAGCAGGTCTTGGGCTCGGGCTTTTCTTGTCTCATGCTACGGTTGAAAGGCAAGGTGGTACTGTTAGGTTAACTAATATATCAAGCACACCAGGATTAAAGACACCAGAAAGAAGCGGCACGCTAACTGAAATAACCCTACCATTAGACAGGCGCTAATATGAGCCAAACTATTCTAATCATTGACGACGACGATGTATTTGCTCAAACGCTTAAGCGCTCATTCTCTCGTAGAGGTTACGAGGCATGGACCGCAAATAACATAAGTGAAGCAAAGGAGCACTTTTTAAAGCACCCCTATTTTGCTGTTATTGATTTAAAAATTGATGATGAAAGCGGGCTCTCGGCTCTCAACCTTCTTCTTGAAAAATCGCCTGATACTAAAGCGCTGATTTTGACGGGATACTCATCAATATCAACAGCCGTTAAGGCTATAAAACTCGGTGCTCAGAACTACCTCTGTAAACCCGCAAATACAGATGAGATCATAAAAGCACTAACAAACCCAGATACAATAACCGACACAGTCATTGAAGATAACCCTATCTCTGTCGACAGACTAGAGTGGGAACACATTCAACGTGTTTTAAATGAGCATGATGGAAATATTTCCGCCACAGCGCGAGCACTGAATATGCATAGAAGGACGCTACAGCGTAAACTACAAAAACGCCCCGTTAACCATTAAGTCGGGAGTAATTGAAGAGACATAACAATGGCATGCTCTCTTCCGGCTATCGCAGGGTAATAATTCTTACGGAGACCTATCTGCACATACCCCTCAGATCGATAAAGAGCAAGCGCAGAAAGGTTGGATTCTCTCACCTCAAGAAACATTGCACTCGCATCCAGTTCCCGTGACCGCTCAACCAAATAACGTAGAATAAACCGTCCTAAGCCTTGCCTTTGGCAACGCTTAGCAACGCAGATATTTAACAAATGCGCTTCGCCCACCGCAGCGGAAATGATTCCGTGACCAATAATATTACCTTCAGATTCAAGCAGCCAGTTTTCGTAACTGCCACTTAGGCAATCTTTGAAATTACCTTCAGTCCACGGATATGCATAGGCATTCCGCTCGACATCCAACACCGTTTCAAGGTCTGACTCAGACATCTCACGAAATTTCATTTTATATGATACGGCTTCAAGTGCTGCCAAACCCGTTTTTTATTGCTGGGCGTTCGCAACATTTCATTAATAGACAACGTCGGTACCACCATCACACCCTGCTCATCAGACAAGCTTAATTCAACTTTCTTACCGTTCAATTCAGAGCTATCTGAAAGGGGCTTTTGAAGTAAAATCTGAGCAACTCTTTCTCCCATCAAGAAACCAGTCAACTCATTTGAAACCAACTGCTGAGATACCCACTCCTGCAATAAAGAAAGCATTGAAGCTCTATCATTTCCTGGCAACCGGCGATTCCCAAAAAATGGCCAGTTAAAGTTAATAACTTCAGCGCCACCAACTTTCTCACCGATAGCCGAGGCTATATTCAACAAAAGTTGCTGCTTTAAAACTTCAGGGAACTCGGAATCATTGTCAGACAAAAACCAGTGACGCTCTCCAACCCACAACATTAAGGCTAACTCATCAAAGTTCTCTTGTTTTGCTTCATTTACATGTACTGATGATGTAGGTCCATCGAAAACAGGAACGACCGCCGACTGGGTAGCCGTAGATAATGTTATACCAGGTTCCTGACCAAGAGCATGCTGCATGCCTTCAGCAGGCACTGTGGCAGGTGTGATCGGCGTGGTTAGGGCCTTAGGCTCTGGCGCGTTGCTTTCAGGGGCTATGGTTACAGAAGAGACAGCCGATAAATTGCTTAATATATCGGCTGCCGATTTAATTGACGCAGGAGCACTCTCTTTAGCAACGGCATTATCCCCGAAATCAAAAACAGGGGAAGCCGCAGCGCCAGGCATCTCGCAACGGGAGTACCACACGGCAACTCCCATCTGGGTTAAATAGTGTTGTCGTAGCCGCTCATTCAACGGGCTAGACGTCACTTTGAGGGTGCTGCTTTTCAGGCTTGGTAGATATTAAATTTAAAGCATTAATATAAGCTTTAGCTGAAGCAATCACTATATCAGTATCTGCGCCAACACCATTTACAATTCGCCCGCCCAAGTCCAATCTAACCGTTACCTCGCCTTGCGAGTCGGTACCACTGGTAATCGCATTAACAGAATAAAGCTGCAAATTAACACCGGAGCCAGCGATGGCCTCAATGGCTTTATAGGTCGCATCAACAGGCCCACTACCTTCACCCGCTGCAGTTTGTTCCTCTCCATCAACCATTAATGTTACAGAGGCCTCGGGAGTGACACCGGTTTCAGAGCAAACAGACAAGCAAACTAACTTAAATTTCTCTACAGCATCAGGAACTTTGGCGTCCGCCACTAAGGCCTGAAGATCTTCATCAAATATTTCATGTTTTTTATCTGCTAGCTCTTTAAATCTGGCAAAGGCCGCATTGAGCTCAGTTTCAGTCTCTAATTGAATACCCAGCTCTTCAAGACGGTTTTTAAAAGCACTTCTACCTGAATGCTTTCCAAGAACAAGGCTATTTGTGTGCCAGCCTACATCCTGCGCAGCCATAATTTCATAGGTTTCACGATGTTTAAGAATACCATCCTGATGAATTCCAGACTCATGAGCAAACGCATTAGCACCAACAATGGCTTTATTAGGTTGCACAGCAAAACCCGTGATGGTAGACACTAACCTTGAAGTAGAAACAATATGTGTTGCATCAATACCCGTTTCAATTTCAAATAAATCTTTTCGAGTTCGTACAGCCATTACGATTTCTTCTAATGAAGCATTACCTGCCCGCTCACCCAAACCATTAATGGTACATTCAACCTGCCGGGCACCATTCATTACGGCAGATAAAGAGTTGGCAACAGCTAAGCCTAAATCATTATGACAATGGACCGAAAATATAGCTTTATCCGCATTTGGGATACGCTCAAGCAATGTTTTGATTGTTTCTCCAAACTGACTAGGGATGGCATACCCAACCGTATCAGGAATATTAATAGTAGAAGCACCCCCATCAATAGCTGCTTCTATAATTCGACATAAAAAATCAATCTCAGACCGACCCGCATCCTCACATGAGAACTCTACATCTGATGTATGATTTCTGGCACGTTGCACCGCGCGAACAGCTTGTTCAACAACCTGTTCTGGCTCCATTTGAAGTTTGTACTTCATATGTATGGGCGATGTAGCAATAAATGTATGAATTCGAGATGAGTTAGCACCTGCTAACGCTTCTGCCGCCCGGTCAATATCTTTATCAAGCGCACGAGATAAACTACAAATTGTAGAATCTTTAATTGTATCGGCTATCGCTTTAACTGACTCAAAATCTCCACGACTGGCTACTGCAAACCCTGCCTCAATCACATCGACATTCATTTTTTCTAATGACTTGGCGATACGAAGTTTTTCCGCCTTCGTCATTGAAGCGCCGGGGCTCTGCTCACCGTCGCGTAATGTAGTATCAAAAATGACTAATCGATCTTTACCTGACATAAACTTCTACTCCTAATCGTACTCTATATCGTAACTTAGCAATATTGTATTCGCTAATTAACAATTAGCAAGCACCATCATCACGATAGTCTCCTGGCGTACTCCCGGTCCACCGCTTAAACGCTCTGTAAAACGCACTTGAATCAGAAAAACCTAGTAAAAGAGCTATCTCAGTTAGCGAAATATTTGTGTCAGACAAATAATCCAGGGCCAGACGTTTTCGAACACCTATATGTAAAGATTGAAAAGTAAGTTCCTTTTCTGCGAGCTTTCTCTGTAAGCTTTTTTCGCTCATCCCTAGCTGCTTTGCTACAAAAGCTCTTCCGAGCTCAGGTGCGGCTATATACTTCTCTAAAATGAACTCAACCCTGTCAGATAAGCTACGAATAAGTTCAAGCTCACTTAAACGCTGCTTCGCATGCTGCTCATGAATCTCACATAATTCTTCATCAGCATCCAACAGAGGTAAGTCTAAAATATCATGAGAAATTAACACTCCATCAAAATCAGAGTTGAAGGTAGGCTTCACACCAAAAACACGGATATATTCACCCGTATCTTCAGGCTCACTTCTTTTCATAGCGACCTCAAGCGGAATTAAAGCATTACCCGTGACCCAGTTAGAAAAAGAAAGAATAGACGTTAAAACAGCATCAACCTGATGAAAAAAGAATGGCAATGAACCCGGTCTAGAGTGATAAATAATCCAAATGCCCTTTTTAACAGGCACTCGCTGAAAAACGCCCCCATCACTAATTAATCTCTGGTATTGATTTAACTTTTCAAATGCCTCGCTCAAATTAGCCGCATTCATTAAAGTATAGCCAACAATATGAAAGGTTGCCGGACGAACTCTTTCTCCAAGATGCAAACCAAAAAACGGGTCACCTGCCTGACGAATACAAGCCCCCCACAGTCTAACAGTCTCATCCATAGTCAAACGTACAGACAAATCCAGTACATCGGGCGATAAACCTGCATCTTTAAACAAACAGGACTTCTCACACCCTAATTGCTCAGCAAAAGTAATTATGCTTTTAACCCAGTTTAATGAAACTGTAATTTCATCATCAACCATTACTAACAGAACCTTTGAATATAGTTACAGCGACCCGCCTCAAACAAAATCATGTCCTAACAAGACAAAAACAATGACCCGCTTAATCAATGAGAATTCTACCCACAATGAACTAACCTTGATACTAAGAAAATAGATCGAATGGAGCTCATCTTAACATGGCAAATGAATATCAGTGTGATACGGTCATCATAGGCGGAGGCATTGCAGGTATAACAGCAGCTATTGAGCTACTTAATGCAAATCAGCACGTTATTATAATTGACAGAGACAAAGAAAGTAATTTCGGAGGGCTAGCCAAAGAGTCCTTTGGGGGCATGCTTATGGTCGACACACCTGAGCAACGCAAAGGTGGAATAAAGGACTCACCAGAATTAGCACTAGAAGATTGGTTAAGCGTTGCAGAGCTTGAACCTAATGACAGGCTCCCTAGAGCCTGGGCTGAGACTTATGTAAATGAATCTATAGATCAAATATATAATTGGTTAAAAGATAAAGGCATAGGCTTCTTTCCTGTCGTTCACTGGGTAGAAAGGGGTTTATTCACACCAGGAAACTCTGTTCCAAGATTTCATATGGTATGGGGAACTGGTCACGGACTTATTGAAACACTCATAAAACATCTAAGAGCCCACCCCAATTTCAATAAACTTACACTACTCTTTCAACACCGTGTAGATGACATAGTCAATGATCAAAATACAATTAAAGGCTGCAATGGTGTTAATGAGATCGACAATAAAGCTTTTGTGGTTAAGGCAGAAAACACAATTGTGGCAACGGGTGGAATAAATGGCTGTATGAAAAAAGTGCGTGAGAACTGGGACGAGGAATGGGGTACGCCACCAAAGATCATACTCAACGGATCACATCAGTTTTCTGATGGCTTACTACACGACGCCATTGAAAGTCATGGAGGGAATATCACCCACCTAAATAAACAATGGAATTATGCTGCCGGCGTACACCACCCTAATCCCAAACGCCCCAATCATGGCCTCAGCTTGGTGCCGTGCCCGTCAGCGCTCTGGGTTAATAGCAAAGGAGAACGTATTGGGCCTGAGCCAATGGTAACAGGCTTTGACACCCGGAGATTAGTAACCCAGATTTGCCAACAGCCTGGCCAATATAGCTGGCAAGTATTGAATTGGAAAATTGCAGTCAAAGAGCTTGCTGTATCAGGGTCAGAATATAACGATGCAATAAAAAATAAGAATATTCTCGCCTTCTTAAAAATGGCGCTTCTTGGAAATAAATCTCTTGTAGAGGATTTGACCAAAAACTGTGAAGACTTTGTTGTGGCTAGCTCAATAGAAGAACTAGCAGATAAAATGAATCACCTTAATGAAAGTAATGATATAAACCCAAGCACACTCCGCCATACCGTTGATAAATACGACAATATAATTAAAGGCGGGCGGTCACACCACAATGACGACCAACTCAGACGAATCACACAACTACGCCAATACAGAGGCAATAAAGTTCGTACCTGCAAATTCCAGTCAATAGATGACAGCAGGTACAGGCCATTAATTGCCATTAGAGAGTTTGTTCTTAGTAGAAAAAGCCTTGGGGGTATTCAAACTAACCTAAAAAGCCAGGTACTAAATACGAAAGGCAATGTTATACCCGGCCTTTATGCTACGGGAGAGGCTGCAGGTTTTGGAGGAGGAGGTATTCATGGGAAACGTACGTTAGAAGGCACCTTCTTAGGCGGCTGTATTCTAACAGCAAGAAAGTCGGCACAGGCCATTACTCAAACTCATTAATTTAGCATTACAAGGATCAATGCAATGAAAAAAACAGGCGCCTGGCTGGCACGTTATGCAATGGAGCAAGTCGGTATCAAATACACTCTGGGGATACCTGGTGTACATAACACCGAACTCTATGATGAACTGAACAAATCTGAACAAATAGAGCCTATTTTAGTAAGTCATGAAGGGGGCGGGGCATTTATGGCTGACGCCATCAGCCGAGTTTCGGATAGTACTGGCACACTTGTCATCGTACCAGCAGCCGGTGTTGCCTACGCGGCGGCAGGCATCGGAGAAGCATTTTTAGATGGCATTCCAATGCTTGTTTTTTGTGGTGGGGTTAGAACTGATTTAGACTATGAAAACCAACTTCATGAAATGGATCAGCACAGCTTTATTAAAGCATTCTGCAAAAACACTTACCTCCTGAATAAACATGAAGATATTATCCCAACGATTTATGAAGCTTACGAACTAGCTCACAGCGGTGAACCAGGCCCAGTCTTTATCGAAATCCCGGTTAACATTCAATTATTTAAAGGGGATATCCAGGATACTCCGACTTATTCATCAAAAATTAAGACTCCAGAAATAGATGAAGCGTTACTTAATAAAGCAGCGGAATTAATTAAACAGGCAAAGAAACCGTGCATTTTTGCTGGCTGGGGAGCCAAAGAAGCCAGTGATGAGCTGATTGCACTGTCAGAAAAGCTACAAGCTCCTGTAACAACAACACTACAAGGGCTTAGTGTATTTCCTCATGACAACCCTTTACATGCAGGATTTGGATTTGGAAACTCTTCGGTGCCTGCTGCTCAGAAATCATTTGAAGATTGTGATTGCTTAATTGCGATAGGCACAAAGTTTTCTGAGATAGCCACCGGAAGCTTTGGTATTAACCCACCAAAAAACATCATTCATATTGATATCAATCCAGATTCTATCGGCGTAAATTATCCCGTGAATGTAGGGCTTGTTGCTGATGCAAAAGAAGGCTTAATCTCGCTTCTACCAAAAATCGAAAACAAACAAAAATCAAACTTAGCGACTCAAATCGCCCAGCATAAAAAAGAGTATCTAGACTCGTGGCTTGCTCATGACTCAAAGGGAAAGGTCAACCCAGCGGCCTTCTTTCAGGAATTACGTAAACAATTACCCAGAGACGGAATCACCGTTGTTGACGATGGCAATCACACGTTTTTATCTGCTGAACTAATGCCTATTTATAAGAGTAAATCTTATATATCCCCTACCGACTTTAACTGCATGGGTTACAGTGTGCCTGCAGCGATTGGGGCAAAATTATCAAATAAAGAAAAGGATGTTGTCACTATCGTAGGCGACGGCTGCTTTGCTATGACATGCATGGAAATATCTACTGCCACAGCGCTAGAGTTGGGAGTGGTCTACTTTGTATTTAATGACGGAGAGCTTTCACAGATATCACAAGCTCAGGAGATACCATATAACCGAAAACCATGCACAATCTTGGGCAGGGTAAATTTCGAAGGTGTAGCCATGGCTGTGGGTGCTGATTATATTAAGCTAACAAACAACAGTGATATTGAAGATGCAATTAGTGAGGCTCTTAAGAGATCTAGAGCAGGAGTACCTGTTATTGTTGATGTTGCGATTGATTACAGTAAGAAAACAGCTTTTACTTTGGGGGCGGTTAAAACTAACTTTGGACGATTTGACCTTAAAACAAAACTTCGTTTTGGTGGGAGGGCTTTGAAGCGGAAAATTACAGGGTAATTATATTGCACACTATTTAAGCGCCGATGACCAACACCGGCGCTTAATAACATTAAGCTCTACGACGACGGAATGCGAAGCCAGCTAAGCCTAAACCTAACAAAGCCAAGCTTGCTGGCTCTGGCACTGATGTAGGTGTATCGGAGAAAGTTCCACCCTCAATAAATACTGCAGAATCAAAACTGCTATCGCCTGCATCTGCAATTGCAATTTTCATTGTGTGGCTACCTGCTGATAAACCAAAAAATGAAGCAGTGAACACATCTGTAAACCCATCATATGCAATATCATAAAATGGACCACCATCACTAACATCATTATTGTTAAAGTAGTCACAATTTGGACCAGATGTTGATAATGGATTATCACAATTAACATTGTTAATACTTACAGGGTTCCCATCCGGTGCTAAAGCTATATTTACACCATCTAGGAAAAAGGCGAATACATCGTTATAACTTGATTTAACAAACTCATTATATTCTTCTGAAGCAAAAACATAATTGAAAAATAAGTCACCACCAGTACTAGTAAAATCAAACTCCAATACGCTAGCATCATTAGTTGACTGTGGAATTAGCGCATTCAAATCAGAGTCGCCAGAAACACCTAAATTTGTTGAAGTATCATCTGAAACATTGGGACCTACAGCATCATTAGCATTACCAGTCGACAAAATAATACCAGACTCCAAACCGATAGAACTCATTCCATCAGAGAAAAAACCAACAGCATTAGTACCAGCGGTTAAAGATGTAGATGACGAGTCAACCGTAATTCCAGCACCCAAGATACTACCAACTAAAGCATCTGCATCAGCAGTCGCTGTATCGATTGTTATTGAAAAAGCATTAGTTGCTAATAAGCTTCCAGCTAGCGCTAATGATAACTTAGTTCCTTTCACATTAAACTCCTTAGTTTTAAATCTAAATTTGTTAGTACAGCAACATATAGAGCAACAAACAGTCCGAATAGTACAATCCATTTATATAACAAACAGTTATATAAATGACTCTTTCGTCATATTTTATTATTGTAAACCAAGCTGACACCAATCTACTGGCATACACGGGCACAAAGAGGAAGGGAGAGTTTAAACTTCTGTTGTAATTAACCCTGATTCCGCTTCGCTTCAGCAAGGCTACGGTGATGTTTTGGGTGATCACTTTCTTTCAGGCAATAAAAAACCCCGTTAGGATAACCTAACGGGGTTTCGTATTTAGATGCCTGACGATGACCTACTCTCACAT
>ENA-OSET01005052-OSET01005052.1-sediment-metagenome-genome-assembly--contig:-NODE-5052-length-11339-cov-33.162405_pt1 | contig 11339 bp, 8 predicted proteins | sample MGYA00237882_ERZ534229 | MGnify/ENA primary metagenome ERZ534229 (study PRJEB26408, sample SAMN06266212) | sediment metagenome | isolation source: Hudson Canyon methane seep mesocosm | place...
ATAGATGCAAATAACCCTATAGAAATCATTAACATATAACCCAAAACAATAGATCCTTGAAATGAAAAAGAAGCTCGTAACATTCCATCCCTTCTTTTGTAGCTAGAGATAGATTTTTTCATATCAAATATTGATTCCAAGTCTGCAAGAAGATGCCAGCTACTTACAGCCTCATATATACTTAAAAATGAAATCGCAACAAATGGAACTAATAATGAAAAACAAATTATATAAAACTCCTTAATATTTGTTATATATCTAGTTATAGCAAAGTATGGTATAAAATAATCTATAAAAAAATAAAATGAAGTTCGCATCCCTGCTGTAAATGTAACATCTCTAAATTCCAAGGATGAAATCATTACTAAATATAGAACTATATACTTATCACTAGAAATTGAAAAAATTGACTTTGTTTTATTTCCACCAGACATAGTTAAGGGAATAAGCAATGAAAATAAAATAACTCTTGGATAGGTTATATATATTAGATTACTGCTGCCAAATCCTGGTATGGCTGCTTTTAAATATGGTAACAATGGTAATAATAAACAATAATATATCAACCTATTTTTATTAGGTACTTTATTCAATAAATAAAAAATAATTATAAAATTAAACAACCAATAATCATTAGCAACAAATGCAATAAAGTACGTTGTTATGCAAATATAATACCATTTACGAAATTCAGATCGCGATATAAAATTCAAAGAGATATCAAATAACAACTTGTAAGATATGAAATTAGCGGCTAATATAATAACTAAGGCTTTAATTTGTCCTAACATAGTATTATTAACTTCATGAATTCGGCCAATTTATTATTTATTTATATACTCAACAACTTAGGCGCGCCACCGAGGCTGTAAAAGTATTTCGAAATTAGGTTAAAACTGCATTTAGGTAATGAATAATCAAGGAGTTATATATTGTTTTTACTGTTTTCAGACGTTTTATCGAATACTTTCACAGTTCTCACTGCGCGCGTCATGATAGCGTTTAGGGCATAACCTTACACATAAGCCTGTAAGTAATTGATTAAAAAGGGATCTCTATAGATTAAATTTTTTTAAATCAATCGGTTATAAAGTCATGTGTAAGAAGATGCGTTTAGGACTCCCTGTCACAAAAATTGATTCGCTACGCGGCGAATCAATAATACCCCAGTCCCCGCCCTACGTTCGCTTCAACTTCACACAAAAGCCGCTACGTTAAACCTACACCTCAAAATGTCTTGATGGCTGTCAGAATAAAACTCTTGCCTCTCGAGCGAGCTGATAGCTCACATCGGGTAGGCGAATTCTCCTATCGCCTACTGCGGACTAAAAATCATCACTTCGCAAACTCCGTTTCTCTGGTTTTCAGCGATACATTGCTTCATTATATAATGAAGCAATGTATCGCTCCACGATGCTATTTTAATTTCTCATTTTTAGCCAGACTTTCATCTATTTTTAAGGTGAAAATAAATAAAAACAGGCTGAGTATTTTCTGATATGGAGCTGAAGTTTACTACAAAACCTCTATTTTTTTATAACCGCTTTCTTAACTATATTTATTCCCTTTTTAAGATACCTTCCTGATTTTTCGTAAGGCATTAAAATATTTTTTTTCTTCCACTCATCCGGTCGCGCTTTAAAAACAGTTGAATGTTTTGTACCATCCCAGCCTTCAGGTGCTTTTTTAGTATAAAAATATGTAGCAAAAGATTTTCGCATAACATCTGCTGGACACGTTAAGGGAGTAACTCCATGGTAACTTATCTCACTAGTAAGAAATCCACACGCCCTATTAAAAACAGGGGCGAAACTACCATAATTTTTTTTTACATCTTTATCCCAAATATCCAAATAGCCCCCGTATTCCTCTTTCCAGTCCTTATTAAAATAAATCAGAATATTTAGACGTCTATGCCATTGTTGCTGTTCAATGTAATTAAAATCAATATGGACATCTAAGTGACCACCAGAATTAGTTTCATGAATCCCTCCCCCCATTAAACCAGGATCTGCAATTAAGTCATCTACACCCATTAAATTTTCCAGCAAATTAAGAAACTCGGGCGATGATAACATATTGCTTAGCTTCTTAATTGGGGGTGGGAATTTTTCATCATCACAAATTTGAATTTTTCTTTTTTGATTTACACTAGAGAACTCTTTACCCAGTTGCTTAGATTCACTATAAGATGGAAATGACTCATAAACCTCGTTAGCAAACGCTTCAGTTAAAAAATTATCTATACAAAAATGAGGGAATGGCTCGATATTTTGAAATTTATTTTTAAACTCACTAATATCAATAGGGTTTATTAAATCTAACTCACTCATACTCATCCTCTTATTATAAAAAACTACGAATACCACCGATCAAAACTTTTTCCACAATACAACTCTAGCTCATCTATATCCTCTCTGAATTCAACTAATAACTGATCTCTCATTCTATTGGTTAATGGCTCTATTTCTCTTTTATATTTATTTTCAATGAAACGCCTACTAAATAACAAATAACACGAAGTTATTTTATTTAGTATATTAGCCTTGGATTTTTTACTAAAAATCGCATCTATTAAAAATTTAACTCCTGAAAGATTCATTAATAGTCTAATATGCTTAATTAATCTTTTTTTTGTCGTCTTATCTATTGAACTTTTAAAATTATTCTTTATTAAACCCTCATCCCTAACAAGAGACACCGCATTACAGCCTATAAATTTTTGTATTTTATTGAGTACTTCATTGGGAGAATTTTTAAATTCATTAAAGTCAACCAGTAATAACTGATCTTTTGGAAATACTTTCAGAAACCTATTAATCTGCATCATATATTTACTGGCATCTATTATTTCTCTTTCATTTTCTATTGCCTCTTCAAAAGAAGCATATTTTTTATTATCTATTAAAGCTAAATGCCTGTAGTGCGAGTACGCTCTATCTACTGGGTTTCTAAGTATATAGATTAACTTAACTTGTGGATTAACTTGAAATATTCTATCTGGAACATTTGAAAATGTCGGCCACCGTGTATAGCAAGTAGATGCTTCACCTGTAAACTGATTACCTGTAGCCTTTTTGAACAAAGATAAATACCACTCTTCTCCTTTCTCAAAAACATTTTCTAAACTAAAATACCTTGGCTCCTTAGGGAGTGACATAAATATATCAGGGTGACTATTTAGATAATAATATAAAGAAGTTGTTCCTGCTTTCATCGCTCCTATAACAATGAAGTCGGGAATATTTGAGGTTTCTCTCATTGCCATGTTTTCTTAAGTTTATAAAGCATTAATATACGAATTCAGAATACATACAAGTTCCGTCCAACTAGAATAACAAAAGGTTTTATTAAATTTAACTGCGAGAATTTTCGGAAAAATCAATAAGACCAAGTAAGCACCTGACGCTTCCTTGTAGGACACAGTCGCAGACAGAAATCAAGCATAAATACCAACTGATTTTCGTGCCAAAATAATGCACTGCTAGCCCTATAGCGACTAACAGTGCTCCGCCCTGTTTTAGCTTTTTAAGCCGCTCACTTTTAATACTTATTTATAGGTACAAATAGTTCCTTCATCTTTAGTATATTCTGATACATTTTTTTGCACTATACAATTAGCTTTTGGTTCTTGTAATTTAATTAAATTATTTTTTATTTCCAGCCCTTCCACTATTTCTTGTCTTATATTAATTGCAGAACCAACATTACTCAATTGTATATTGTTATTACTTATTAATATATTTTGAGTCTTAGCATCCTCTTCACTTTCTCTTTTATTTGGTATAACAATTCCATATGCTGGTATTAGCTGCCTATTGATTATTACATTCCCTTCAATGAGAGTATCAAAACAAGAAGTACATCCAATTGCAATGGCGCCAACATTTTTAATCACATTATTTCTTATAATCGCCCCTCCAAATGCCTCGGCCATTGGATACCCAGGTGCCAGAGATATACCCCAACAACCACCTTTTACCGCACCTAATTCTTCATGAATAAAATTATTTTCAATTAGTAAGTTTGTATGGACCCCATGTATAGCAATTGAACTCCCCTGGCATAGACCATCAATTACATTTGATTTGTAAAATTCATTCCCTGATACCACCATGTTTAGTGAAGTCTGAATCCCAGAAATATATAAATTATGATCTCTTCTTGGTTTAGTAAAACCATTATTAACAAATTTAGTATTTATTATTTTACAATCATTACAGGCTCCTAAGTAACCTTGAGAACTATTGTTCGTAATTGTGGAATTAATCAATGTGATTCTTTCATTAATACCATCTGAGTCAGCATCTAGTTCATTTTGTGTTCCATTTTTTACGGTTACACCGACTCCAAAAGCATTGATATCGACTGAATCAATCAAAATATCATCAACATCTTTTACAATTAGAAAGCCATACCCCCCTCCTGCGCCTTCTAAGGAAAGGTTTTTAAAAACATAACCTTCTTCATGGCTTGTATTTTGCTTATCTGCAAAATTAAACACCGTACCATCACTGATTATTCTTGGTTTTTCTTCTCCACCAAAACCTACTATACTGTAATCCCTTACAACACAAGGCTTTTCAGCCTTACATTCTGGATTTACCCATCGATCTTGGTTTTCTGTATAAAAAACACCTCCGCGACAAAAAGCTATTACCTCACCCGCCTTAAGACCGGCAAATTTAGTCCGTGCTTTTTCGTAAGTTTGCCATGAAGTTTCATGTGACAAGCCGTCATTTTCATCTGATCCAGTGTCACAAACATAGAACACCTGAAGTTTATTTTCCGAATTAACGGTATAAACATCATCCACACTTCCAGTTTTTGCTAAAAAGTTCAGCTTATCTAATAAATCTGAAGATATACTTAAATTTGCATTAACAAACCCCCCTGCTGAAGGTGCGTTAAGCCTGACATCTTCATTTATTCGTGCAATATCTGGTTCTTGTACTGTTGCACATCCAACAAAAGCCAAAAACAGACATATCATTCCAATATTTTTTTTCATAATAATCCCCAAATTCTATTAACTCACTTAAAGGTAAACTTTTGTCGCTCATAAAATTAACAAGACTTCACCCTCTATTCCATAGTTATTATGAAACAATAGCATTCATTAAGCTATTGCTCTCCAGTACAGTATCAGTTTTTTGTTAATTAAATATCTACAGCTCTACTCTATATCGCATTCATGGCTAACTCAAGGCTTCTAAGATCAATTTCAAAATCATGGTAGGAGTGCAGTATTGGTGGTTCAGCTCTTTTATAGGCATATTTAACTCTTTCTGGCCATAATTTACCTCTAACTCCCACCCACTTTCCTCCTGCTTGTTCCACGAGAACCCGAAACATATTCACGACCAAACCAGGTGAAAATAATTCTACCAATCTAAAATCACTCTGATTTAAAGCTTGTTTAAAAATAAGAGGGCCTAGCGCTGCACCATGAATAGCAACAATATCATTTGCAAATACTATTAAAGCAATCTGCTCAATAACAGGAATATCTTCTAGGTATACTTTAACAAAGCCTTTTTCACACAAAAACATCTCAACAGCCTTCTCGTTAAGTAGTTTTCTTGTATCTTTCCTTGAAATAAATATTTTTTTAGCATATTTGCATTCATATTTTCTTATCTCATTTATCAAATGAGTACCAATCAAACCTTTTTCTAGGGTTCCTTGGCTTATTCCCAGCATTGAACTCCAAGGAAAAATAGAGTAATGGCATATTCTCCCTTCAACCGGCCTATTTGTCTGAATCACGTCTAATCCAGACAAATAATATATTTCATGTATATTTTTTGGTAAGAACTTAGGTAAAATCATTACAATATTATAAAGACCTTTATCATTTAAAATTTTCTTCAATAAAAGTGCTATAGGAAGGTGTTTATTCAGAACATGCGCATAATTAGTTGGTGAGTTTCTCCTCAAATCGACTATGATACTATCATCTATTACAATAGGCTTCAGAACCCTATCCATAACATCTATAATTATCTTTCTGACTCCCTTACCTCGTATGATTCTTTTTGATAATTTTATTTTTCCATCATAAGAAACATCAATAACTCCTTTGCTTGTTGTGGAGGTTGGCATTATTATTTCTTCTACTTCAGCTTTCCATGTATCAATTAAATACGTTGCTGGTGCAAATAATTTACCTTGTTTGACTGTATACTCTGGAATAGTCATTTTATAATCAAACTTTATTTGCTTGTCATCCGCCATAAGGCTCTCCTAATTAGTATCCGAACGTAAACCCTTGTATATATGGGTTTAAGGTAAATAATGTGCTCTTCATGATTCAGGCATCATCTATAACATAAAATAATTACTGTGCCCTTATCTATATCAAGGCTTGGGGGCTTTCATTCAGGCACCAGATTATAGAGATCTATCCTGATTTTCAGCGTTTGTATTACCCCTTATGTGGGCCGGAAAATTATTTGATACATAAATTCAGATACTAATTTGGCATAGAATTTATAATCAGAGTTTTATCTACCGTTAGCGCTTGTTAGTGTGCCAGATTTTTTAATATAAAAATAGATGCTGTTAAAAAGTAAGAGTAATGAGTATAAATCCTAGTGCTGTGGATCGCTAGATTTAGTCGTTATCAAGGAACTCCATGCGGAATCATTCCCGTTCGTATATACCCCATTTTTCCTGATGAGACTGGTATCCCCCCGGATAAAAGCAACATTTCACCCAGATTAGGCCGATTGTTTCTGTTATGACGGCTTTGGCAGCTGTACTGCTTTTCCACCAATTACCTAACTTATATTCTGTTGTTTTCCCTGCGTTAATGCCAATCTTGTATTGATCTCCAAAGGCCATTTCATATAGGGCCTTGGTTCTTCTTGCGTGTACACCTTGTGAGTATAGGTTTATTTTTTTTATTTTGATGTTTTGTTTTTGTAGCCAGTCTCGAACGATGACTGCGCTTAGAAAGCGTCCGGATTCTGGCGTCGGCAAGCTTTTTATATTGGTGCTATTTAAGCCGTTGTTGCGCAGGTAGGCTGCAGCAAAGTCAGCGTAAGTTTTGTGTTTTCTTATTGTTCTTGTTTTTACCAGCCCGCCTCTAATTATGATGATTTTATAATCTACCGTTTTGTAATCATATATCTCTTCCTTTAAGGCTTGCTCACTTATCCAGTTTTCTGCAGTGAGTATAATTCCAACGCTCTTAATCATCATCAAGTGCATCTATATTTCTTTGCCCCCAAGCCCTGCTTACTCAGTGGAACTCAATACCTAGTAACGCAGGCAGTTTTTTCTGCTTAAAAAATAATATTGCAATATAACCGACATTCCGCGCCCTAAATATCGAATTTTATAATTAATTTCGCGACATATCGAAGCATTTAGAGACTTTCACTAAAGTCATTGAGAATATAATGGTTACTTTTTAGGCTTTAAATAGTGGTACCCTAAAAAATTACCACTTGATTTTTATCGAAAAATTTAAAAAAATAATTATCAGTCAATTATTTTACACTAAGGGGTGCGTAATGTCGGGTATAATGATAGGCAAAAAGAGTATTCCTACCCTACTTGGTTTGTTGTGTAAATTGTTGGACTTCCTGCGTCAACCAAACCTACGCTTTATTTCGTAAGTAAAAATACTAATTTAACCTTAAACATAGGGTGTTCTAAATTGTTATTCAATAGCTATGAATTTATTTTCATTTTCTTACCCATTACACTTTTTGTTTACTTTTACCTTAATAAAAAAAGACTAACAGAAGCAGGTAAGGGTTTTTTAGTCTTTAGTAGCTTATTTTTTTATAGCTGGTGGAATATTGCTTATCTACCATTGATTTTATCTTCAATGCTGTTTAATTACGTTATGGGGAATACCTTAGCAAAAAGTAATGAGAGTGATGCGACAACTAGAAAACAGATTTCAAAAAAAAGCATCTTAAGTATTGGTGTCATTGCTAACTTGGGTTTACTTGCCTACTTTAAATACAGTGATTTTTTAATTGAAAATATTAATTACACACTAAACACTAACGTTCCGGTGTTAGACCTAGCTTTACCCTTGGCAATTTCATTCTTCACTTTTCAACAAATAGCTTATTTAGTCGATAGCTACCGAAGAGAAACCAATGAGTATGATTTTTTAAGTTACGCGATTTTCGTTACTTTCTTTCCTCAATTGATAGCTGGACCAATCGTGCATCATAAAGAAATGATGCCTCAGTTTGCTAATCTTCGTTCAAAGGTAATTAACTACAAAAATATTGCATTAGGATTATTTATATTTTCTATTGGCCTATTTAAAAAAGTAGTGATTGCTGATTCATTCTCCGTTTGGGCAAATGCTGGGTTTGATACCGCTACTACATTAAACCTATTCGAAGCTTGGGCAACTAGCCTTTCCTATACATTCCAGCTTTATTTTGATTTTAGTGGCTACACCGATATGGCGATTGGTTTAGCCTTACTTTTTAATATCAAATTACCTATAAATTTTAATAGCCCTTATAAAGCAACTAGTATCCAAGATTTTTGGCGACGGTGGCACATTACGCTAAGTCGATTTCTAAGAGACTATATCTATATTCCACTGGGAGGCAATAGAAAAGGTGGTTTTAGAACTTATACAAATCTTATGGCGACTTTTATCCTAGGTGGTATCTGGCATGGAGCGGGGTGGACGTTTGTTTTTTGGGGTGTGTTACATGGACTCGCATTAGTTATTCATCGTTTGTGGAGTCAGCTAGGAATAAAGCTATGGACTGGGCTTGCTTGGTTTATTACGTTTAACTTTATCAATATTGCTTGGGTGTTTTTTAGAGCTAAGGAATGGGGGGATGCGATTAAAGTATTACAAAGCATGTTTTCTTTGAACAATATCATGTTGCCAAATGGACTAGCTGGTAAGTTACCTAATTTAGAAATATATCAAATAAAATATGGTGATTGGTTATCAGCTATACATGGTGATAAATGGTCTATTGTTTGGTTATTAGTTGCTATTCCATCAGTTATTATTATGAATAATTCTATGCAAATAGCTAATGGTTTTAAAATAAATAAAAATTATCTGATATATACTCTATTGATTATGTGTACAGCTCTTTCTTTATTGAATACTGCATCTGAATTTCTATATTTTAATTTTTAGAGGTGAAATTTGACATCTAAGTTATATGTAAAATACCTTATTAGTGTTTTAGTTATTTTTATTTTGTTCCATTTTATTACGTGGAATTTAATAACAAAAAATATTTTTGGTAATGATGAAAATATATATATTGGCGATCTTGGGCGATTGTCATATTCCATTGATTCTCTTTATCCGAGAAAAAATGAATCCAGCCTAAAACAAGTATATAAAGTATTTATGGATTATAGCCAAACAGACGTTATTACAATAGGAGACTCATTTTCTAGAGGGGATTCTGGTGGTAAAAATGCAAATTATCAAGATTTCATAGCAACAAATTATAATCTTGACGTTCTAAATATCAGCCCTTCAGATAAAGGCTACATTGAAACAGTTTTGATGCTGATTAGTTCTGGAGTTCTAGATCTCTTAAAACCAAAAGCGATTATACTTGAATCAGTTGAACGATCTGCAATTCAACGATTTTCAAACCCTATTGATTGGAGTGTACACGGGGAGTTGGATGAATTACTTGCCAAATCACCTGATAAATTTATTCCACATACACCAGACGCTTCTTTTGTAAATCATAATAATTATATGGCGTGGATATACCGTATTTTATATCGATATTATGATAATGCTTTATTATCGAAAGTATATAAAGTACAGCTTACCCATGATTTTTTTACTAGTAGAGAAAAACGTACATTGCTCTATTTATCTAGAGACTTAGATGGCATTCGCAAGTCGAACATACATAGCATTAGTCTATTAAATGAAAACCTGAATCACCTACAGGCTATTCTTGAAAATAAGGGAATACAACTTTACTTTCTCCCAGCGGCTGATAAATATAATATCTATTCAAAATACATTATTGACAATAAGTATGCTGAGAGTAATTTTTTTGAAATTCTGCGAGAAAAAAATAAAAATTATCACCTGATTGATACTAAATTAATCCTGCAAAAATTAACGGATAATGGTGTGCAGGACGTTTATTATTCTGACGATACGCACTGGACAGATAAAGCTAGTGCCGAGATTGTTAATTATTTTGAATTTAGCGTAGCCCATGAGAATTAAGAGCGCGCATAAATATAAAATAATAGGAATTTATTTATTTATTGTAGCTTTAGCAGGGGTGTTTTTTTGCTCTAGTACCAAAGCCGAGGAGCAAAAAATACATTTATTTATCTTCTCTGGTCAGTCTAATATGGTAAATCTAAATTTGAATAATTCATTTATACCTATTGTGGAAGAAAGGTTTGGGGAAAGAAATGTACTTATTGTTAAAGATTCTGAAAATGGCAGCTCTATTGATCAGTGGTATAAAAAACCTGTATTGAACTGGATTTATATTGAGAATTTCATTAGGGGCAAAAAGCAAGAAACAAGGGGTGAGCTTTATTTTCGTTTAATGAAGAAAGTCCAAGCAGCAATAAGAAATAAAGCAATAGCATCTATTACTTTTATCTGGATGCAAGGCGAACGTGATGCTCTATCAAAAAATGGAGAAAACTATAAGTCTAGCTGGGAAGGATTAATGAATAACTTAAGGAGTGACTTAGGTAGAAGCGATATTAATTTTGTTATTGGGCGGCTTAGTGATTTTGATATTAATAACAAAAAATATCCACATTGGACAATGATTAGGGATATTCAAGTTTCAATAATGGCAGAAAACCCTGATGGTGCGTGGGTTGATACTGATTATTTTAACGGAGCTAACAATAATCTACATTACTCAAAAGAAGGGTATAAATTATTAGGGAAGATGTTTGCTCAAAAATCTATTACATTAATAACAAAGAAGAAGAAGAAGAAGAAGAAGAAGAAAAATAAATAATTTAGGCGGAAACTGTTCTGATACAAGATACTGCCTTAAAAATCAACTCTTTTTTGATTTTATCTATTAAAAACACCCTCTCTTTTCTTTGACTAGCAGCTTAAAAACTTAGTCCGTCATTTGATAATTTATATCAAAGGGTTTTTCTGACTTCAATACGCCATAAGATAAAATTAACAACTTTCTCATGACCGCGACTATCGCTACTTTTTTGGGTTTGCCATTATTCACTAAGCGCTCATAAACAGCCTTTAGTATCGGGTTGTATCGAATGGCCACAAGGGCAGGCATATAAAGCGATTTACGCAATCGTTTATGCCCAAGCTTAGATAAGGATGACTTATCAATGCTTGTGCCTGACTG
>ENA-OSET01005053-OSET01005053.1-sediment-metagenome-genome-assembly--contig:-NODE-5053-length-11339-cov-27.914314_pt1 | contig 11339 bp, 6 predicted proteins | sample MGYA00237882_ERZ534229 | MGnify/ENA primary metagenome ERZ534229 (study PRJEB26408, sample SAMN06266212) | sediment metagenome | isolation source: Hudson Canyon methane seep mesocosm | place...
ATTAAGGTCGTGAAGGCGCCTCTATTTTGCTCGGCTGCGGCATGTCCATCCGCTGTAGCATTTAGACACAGTAAGGCCGAGAGAAGTCCGATTGTTATAATTAGGTTTTTCATAGTTTTCTCCAAGTTTATTGAGGGACACCTCCAATCATAACTGAATACCCTAGACAGTCAAATTGGGCACTACAGGCAGCCTCGACAGATATGGAAACTTGTTATTGTTTTGTCTGAGGCAATTGTTTTGAGGCTTAGGCTATTCACTTGTGGCTAGCTTTGATTTGGTCTAAGCTAAAAACTCAATAAAAATATAAGAGGGTAATATCATGGAAACAGAAATTTGGACGTCATTTCAAGCATCACGCGGTGCCAATGCAACTTTACTACTTGCTGTTGTAGTAGCTATCTGGGTGGCAGCCAGATTTTGCAGCGTTATGGTTGAAAAAGAAGCGCCGGTAAGTGGAAAGGTTATCTGCTCAGTTTTTTCGCTATCAGTGTTCGCAATGAATTGGACAATCTTAACCAACATAGCCAATCAATGGATAATTCATGCAAACGCTTTAGCATCGCTAGGAGATGAAGCCAGTCCAATCGCAAAAAGTTTTGTTGCTGAGTATGGCGGCGATCTTTTAACCATGCCTCCACCGATTGCAATAGCACTTACTGTGTCAGCCTTCTTGATTGCTTTTTTACCACTTTGGATGCAACCAAAGAAGTAACTGGTTTTAACACCCACTCAAGGCCACTTATTACGTGGCCTTTTTTTATTCCTAATTAAGAGCTTATACTAGCCCAGTTAACTCAGCGCAGGGTGCGCTTGGCGTCGGTTTCAGACCGAATCGCTTTAAATTCAGAGCTGGACTTCAACTGAGGCCACCGGGTCGAATCACCTAAATCTCGCAAAATCGTATGAAATAGCTCTATATCTTCCACAGCTCCGCGTAAATCCCAGTCAGCGCTCCAGGCGTCGCAGGTTTGGTGGTAACAGTTACCTGTATAGTCAGCGATCCACTGATCGCCCGCTACACGGCCTCCCTCAACCAAATCGGCCCCACCAGCAATTCCCATTAGTAAAAGCACCGGTACTCCCTGTCTTGCCAGAGAAAAATGATCAGCGCGGTAGAACAATCCATTTTCTGGAAGGTTTTCTGGTGTTACCACGCGCGACTGTAATGCAGCGGCTCGCATCAGGTCCTCTTCTAGGTCACTTTGTCCCTCACCAACTAGAATGACATCTTTTGCCAAGCCAGCGGTCTGGAGGATGTCGAGAGTAAAATTAGCGACAGTAGAATGTAGCGGATAAATCGGTTTAGCTGCATACGCGGCTGAACCCAGAAGACCAGCTTCCTCTGCCGTCCATGCTGCGAATACAACACTACGTGCCATAGGTTCGCCAGCTTTTAGCACACGCGCCAGTTCAATTACGCCAGCGGTACCAAGGGCGTCATCGTTCGCTCCTGGACGAACAGTTCGGCCCAATGAATCTGGCTCACCCTGACCATAGGCGTCCCAGTGGGAGGATACCATCAAAATTTCGTCTGCCTGACTATGACCGGGCAATTTTGCCAGAACATTTTGTGATTCAATTTTTTCCATGGAAACATTAAAGCTTGCGCTCAATGAGGTTTGAGGAAGCTCGAACGCACTAAAGTCATCTCTTCTAGCAAGTCGACGTTGTTCCACAAGATCCATGCCGGCCGCTGCAAACAACGCGCTCGCTGCATCATAATGCAGCCAACCCTGCAATATTGGTGGTGTAGGGCCACTAGACTCAGCCAATGCAAACTGACTTCCTGGGCCAGATGAGGCGACATTCCAGCCATAGCCAGCAGCTTTGTCTTCATGAATAACAAGTGCCGCAAGCGCACCGCGCCTCGCAGCCTCTTCATATTTATAAGCCCAGCGACCGTAATAGGTCATGCGCTTGTTACCAAATCGTCCCCATACAGGCTCGCTGTCGTTTGCTGAGAAATCTGGATCATTCACCAAAAATATGGCAATCTTTCCCGTTAAATCAATCTCTCCATAGTCATCCCAGTTTCGTTCTGGAGCGCTGGCACCAAATCCGACAAATACAAGTGGAGCAGATTGAATATCTATCTTATCTACGGGCCGAACTGTGCTCACAGCAACGTCAAGTCCTTGCACCCAATTCTGACTCATATCGCCCACCGAGACACTTAAACGACCATCACTTGCCAGCTGAGTGTGTATAAGGGGCACAGCGTGCGTCCAAGTCCCATCGGTACCTCCAGGTTCGAGACCCAGTGACTGAAACTGATCTATTAAGAATTTAATGGTTTTAGCCTCTCCAGGCCCACCAGGGGCGCGGCCTTCGAACTCATCTGAAGCTAAAACCTTTACAATGTTCGACAAGCGCTGGCTGTCAATGCTTGTTGGTTTTTCATATGAGCTAGTTATAATCTGATCATTATCAAAAGGTTTTTCAACCTCAGAACAGGCACTTAAACCAACAAAAACGGTCAGAGTTAAGATAATAAAATTAAAGTGATTCATAGTAGGGGTTTCCGTTACGTTTATGAGCCGAAATTGGCGACAGAACCCTTCACAATCACACGAAAAATATCCTGTGTATGCTGAATATTCTCAATTGGGTTTTGGTTTAATATCAGGATGTCGGCTACCTTTCCTTCATCTAAGGTACCCATGGTGGACTCTAAGTTAAAAAATTCAGCAGGAGACAGGGTCGCCGCTCGCAGCGCAGCCTTCGCAGATAAACCAGCTTCCACCAATAACTCTAATTCTTTGTGGAGACTGAATCCCGGTGTTAAATAGCCGATGGGAGTGTCCGTACCAGCTAAAATTTTCACCTCATTATCATCAAATAACTTAACTACCTTCATACTCCATTCTTGGAAAATAAGCCCGTTTTCACTAACCGGTTCCTTTGCCGCTAAAATGGACTCCTGCTCCCAACGTTTCCGCACTGAATCCGGTAGGTGGTTGTAATTCTTCCGCCAGTTGGGGTCAGCAAAATAACGTTTGGCATCATAGGTATTAATAGTCAGAGTTGGTGTCTGGTAAACACCATAATCTGATAATAGCTGGATTATTTTTTCACAGCGGGCTTGATCATAATTGGCAATGGAGGGGAATCGTTGCGCCTGATGAATCGCTGTTCGAAGAGCCGAGCCTGGGATACCATCTTTGTTTTGAAGTTTTACTTGGCGGATTTCATGCATAGACTCAGCATTATTTGAACAGGCTAAATCCATATTCCTTATATGCTGCATACCTCCTAGTCCTGCTTTGACTGCTTCGGTAAGGTCGATACTCAGCGGTATGTGCCCAGTGACACGCAAGTTTTTCTTTTTAGCGATGCGCAGCAGTTCGAGGTAAGTGGGCTGAGATAACATTTCATAAGATTTCAAGAATGTTGCGCCATCCGATACTAGACGATCCACAGTATCTTCAACGTTGTCCTGCTCATCGATACCTATGGATAAATTGGGAAAGCCCGGTTCCTCACCCTTATAAACTCGATCCTTTCCATCTATTAATGGACCTGAGAAGAACAACCGAGGTGTTATACCAGGGTTGGCCTCTACATAGTCAATTGCGGGTTGTAGCTTTGTTATTAAGGCACCAGTGTCTCTGATGCTTGTAATGCCTTGACTTAGAAATAGACGATAACTAGTGACATAGTCCAGATCGGGGATAAACGTCAGATGGACATGGGCATCCCAAAGGCCAGGAATAATAAATTTGTCGGTAGCATCGATGAGATGATCGTCAGGCTGAATGTCAAAAGCCTCTGTACTAGACTGTATAGATAAAATTTCATCTCCAGAGATTATCATTGTCATATTCGGCCGATCGGGATTATGGCCATCAATTAAGGTTCCATTGCTGATAATCACTCTTGCTTCAGCAAAGGTTTGAATGTGCAGTAAAGATAGAAACAGTAGGGTCAACCAAGTTTTCATAGCATCTCAACTCAAATTAAATAATCAAAAATTTTAGGTTACAAAGATCCTTTTTAGCTTGCAAGAGCTTTAAGAACCCTCGATGATAAGTATTCTTTTGTTGGTCTCGAGATATCGAATATATTCCATCCATTAAAAACCATGACGAGGTTATGCTCGGGAATAATCAGCAGGTATTGGCCACCATATCCGCTGCCACTAAGCATCCATTTCTCTTTTCCACCTTCGTAGGGGGCAAGCCACCACTGAAACCCATAATGATTGCCACTAAATCCAGTATCAGTGGCCGGTGTCATGGTGGAGGTAACCCATTCTTTGGGAAGTATTTGTTGATCTAACCATCGGCCATTATTGAGGTATAAAAGCCCGATCTTTGCGAAGTCTCTCGTAGATAGGTACAGCCCGCCTTCAGCATCGGTTAACCCTTTTGGCGTTTTCTTCCAGTAGAAATCTTCGATGCCCATAGGGTCAAAGAGATACTTCTGGGCATATTCATCAACTGGCATACTTACTGAGGTCTGAAGAATATGGGACAGCAAAATAGTGATACCACTGTTATAAACAAATTGTTGTCCTGGCTCCGTCTCCATTGGTAAAGACAAGATAAACTTCAACCAATTATCACTGCTTTCCATACTTGCGGCATCGTTTGATGGGTCGGTGTATGCATGGGTAAATTCATCCCACTTAATACCTGAGGTCATGGTTAGCAGATCTCTAATCGTAATTGACTGCTTGATAGGATCGCTGAACAGAGACTTATATTTCGGGAAATATCCTACGATTTTTGCATCTAGATCAGTAATTTCGCCACGACTAATTGCAATCCCAAAAAGTGCAGAGGTAACACTTTTTGTAACGGACTGAATAGTGTGGAGCTTCGTGTTTCTGTAAAAGGGGTGCCAATCTGGATCATGATAATTGTATTGGGCGATAGCAAGATCGCCGTAATTTTTTTTCATGATTCCTGCTTGCTCTAGTTTGCTTAGTTTAGTAAGAGCGATGTAATCAACGTCGTAATACCGTTCAAAAATGATATCTCCCTCTTTAACAACCAAGAAGCTATTTATATATCCGTGATCCCCATTCTCAAACTCTTGATGTAATTTTTCTAGGTCTGTGGCGCTGACACCTTTAGTTTCTGGTGACGAGATACTCCATTTACTCGTGTGGTTGGAGCTATCTCTAATTTCCACAGTATTTGCAACCGTACTTTTTGCAACCGTGCTTAGAGAGAATAGAACTGCTAGTAAAGTAAAAAATAATACGTTTTTCATGCCGCTGACCTCTATGGATCATAACTTACCAACAGATATGTGAATTCAAAAAATTGAAATCTATCATAGATTAATAAGTAGTCTAATCAAAGCGGGCGAGGGCGATATTTGTGGGTCGAGAAAAGAGATGCCTGTATCCGATAGACGTCTTGCTAGACTGAGACGGATACACACCCAGGTCAAAGAATGATGCTTCTTACTTAAAAATAAAAACATGCTGACTTTCAGAGGGAATAATGGGGTGGACGACGGGGATTGAACCCGCGACATTGACTCCCACTGATTCCCAGTGACGGTTGAAAGGTGCATAGAGCCTCACTTCTTGTTTTTCTTAACACTCACTGAGAGTCATTAACCGCATATTTACTGGTCACAAAACTGGTCAAAGACTTTAATTATCGTTTGTAAGCAGTGTTTGGTAATGGCTCAAATCTTCTTGGGTCTTGGTTGGCAGCATACTCATTAATAACTTCGGAGTAAGTAAATCAACCTTATTCATTTTTAGTTACATAATGCAAATATGTGATACCTTACACTCGTTAATTTTTATTCTATTCATTAGAACCCAGTTTTTTAATTAGGTTGATTTAGTGAAGAAGTTTTTTATCATTTTGGGTTTGTCTCTGCTCTTAGCGTTTGCTACTTTTGGGGAAAGCGAATCTGAGTCTAGTCAAATTCTGTTAACTGGCGCCTCTGGATCGAATGTCGATATCGATGGTAATGAGCAATTTGATGCTCTTACAGATGGGTTGCTAGTTCTTCGAAGTATGTTTGGATTAACGGGGACTTCCCTAATCTCTGGTTCTGTCGCTAGTGATGCCATTTATACTGACGCTACAGATATTGAATCACGAATTACAGGTTTGGGTAACCGACTCGACATTGACGATAACGGCAATATCGATGCGTTAACCGATGGCCTGATTGTTCTTAGATATTTATTCGGTCTAACAGGCGATACCTTAGTTAAGGGCGTTGTAGCCGCCGATGCTAATAGGGAGAGTGCTGCTGAGATAGAAGCGCATATGGCGGTATTAACTTCATTGGACACTGAACCTCCGGTTATTACGTCCTCTGCTAACTATACTGCTGCTGAGAACCAAACAACGATTGGCACTGCCACAGCCACTGATGCTAATAGTGCATCAATCAGTTTTAGCGTCTCTGGATTTGACCTAGAGATAACCTCCGATGGTGTTTTGTCCTTTGCTACTGCCCCTGACTATGAGACGAAATCGACATATACCGCTGTTATTACGGCGACTGATGGAACTAATTTAACACCACAAGACATTATCGTGAGTGTTTCCGATATTGATGAAGCACCCATCATGGGCGCTTTAAACTATACGGCAGATGAAAATCAAACGTCAATTGGTTCGGTTGTAGCTACCGACCCTGAAGGGGAAGCCGTTAGTTTTAGTGTTTCTGGGTCTGAACTTCTTATCACTTCTGACGGTGTCCTTAGCTTTGTCTTGGCGCCTGACTATGAAACAAAGTCGTCCTATACCGCGACCGTAACGGCAACTGATGGCACTAACTCAGCTACAGCGAGCGTTATTGTCAATGTTGGGGACGTTGATGATGTTGCACCGGCATTCAGCTCATCGGCAACCTTTAGTATGGCTGAGAATCAAACAGCAATTGGAACAGTGACTGCTACAGATGTGGATACGGATAATTCCTCTATTGCCTTTACTGTCTCTGGCTCTGAGCTATCGATTACCTCAGCAGGGGTCCTAAACTTTGTAGCAGCACCTGACTATGAGACTAAAACGTCTTATACAGCCACTGTAACGGCAACTGATGGCACGAATTCAACGACTCAAAGCATTACGGTCAATGTGACTAACCTAAACGACAACTCACCAGTCTTTACGTCATCTGCAACCTTTAGCGCCGCTGAGAACCAGACGAGTATCGGGACGGTTACCGCAACAGATGGTGACGCTAGTGATTCCGTTACTTTCACAGTATCTGGGTCTGAGTTATCGATCACCTCAGCAGGGCTTCTAACCTTTGCATCAGCACCTGACTATGAGACTAAAACGTCCTATACAGCCACAGTGACTGCGACTGATGGCACCAATTCAACGACTCAAAGCGTCACAGTAACCGTCACTGATGTTGATGATGTTGCGCCTGCGTTTAGCTCATCGGCTACCTTTAGTGCTGCTGAGAATCAAACAGCAATTGGAACAGTGACTGCTACAGATGTCGATACTGACAACTCAGCTATAACCTTCACCGTATCTGGGTCTGAGCTATCGCTCACCTCAGCAGGGGTCTTAACCTTTGCATCAGCACCTGACTATGAGACTAAAACGTCTTATACGGCCACAGTAACAGCAACTGATGGCACGAACTCAACGATTCAAAGTATTACGGTTAATGTCTCTGATGTAGATGATGTTGCACCTGCGTTCAGCTCATCGGCAACGTTTAGTGCTGCTGAGAATCAAACAGCGATTGGAACAGTGGCTGCAACAGATGCGGATACCAGTGACTCGTCCATTTCCTTCACCGTATCTGGGTCTGATCTATCGATCACCTCAGCAGGCGTCTTAACCTTTGCATCAGCACCTGACTATGAGACTAAAACGTCTTATACAGCCACTGTGACAGCAACGGATGGCACGAATTCAGCGACGCAATCAATTACGGTATCGGTCACTAACCTAAATGATAATTCCCCGGTATTTACATCATCTGCAAGTTTGAGTGCTAATGAGAACCAAACTACCATCGGCACAGTTGCCGCCAGTGATGCGGACGGTAATACATTAAGTTATTCGATATCAGGAACTGACGCCTCATCAATGGGCATTAACTCAAGTTCTGGTGCACTAATGTTTAACTCGGCGCCTGATTATGAGACTAAGTCGTCATACTCAGTCACCGCGACTGCTTCGGATGGGACAAACTCAACAACGCAATCGATTACGGTATCGGTTAATGATCTAAATGAGTCGCCTGCGTTTACCTCTTCAGCAAGCTTTAGTGCAGCAGAGAATCAGACCTCAATTGGCAGTGTTTCAGTCAGTGACCCTGAAAGCGGATCAATTAGTTACTCTCTCAGTGGGACTGATGCTAGTTCTATGGCCATTTCTAGTTCGGGTGTTTTAACCTTTGCATCGGCACCCAATTACGAGGCTGACAACTCATATTCCGCAACGGTGACTGCGAGTGACGGGACAAACGCGGTAGCACAGAATATTACGGTGAGCGTGACGGACGTAAATGACGCGCCAGTTGCAACATCACGAAATTATTATATGCACCTATATCCAAAGGCCCAGAGTGCGGTGAGCATTGCTTTAGCTGGCACAGATGAAGATGGAGATTCATTAACATATTCCATAGTCTCCAATGGATCGTATGGAACCGTATCTATAAGTGGCACTACTGCCACTTATACTACCTCGTCTGGGACACAAGCTAGTTCATCTGAAAGTTTCACCTTTAAAGTAAATGACGGGACGACAGACTCGTCATCAGGCACTATTGCTCTAGACTTAAGGACTGATCCTTTATATCAATACCAGTGGCATCTTAATAATACGGGCCAAACTAATTTTTCCTCTAATGGGGGTACCTCTGGGCATGATCTTAATGTCGATGCAGTCATTAACGTCGACCTTGATGGCACCGGAGTCGTTGTAGCTGTCGTTGATAGTGGCTTAGAGCTTGCGCATGAGGATTTAGCCGCAAATATTATTGCTTCAAAGTCTTGGGATTATGTTAATTCAGATTTAGACCCTTCTCCCTCAGGTACGACAGGTGATCATGGTACTTCAGTTGCAGGGATAATTGGCGCGGTGGGTTGGAATAAATTAGGAGGAAGAGGTGTTGCTCCTGATGTAGGACTCGTTGGCTACAACTATATGGCGGCGCAAGGTGCCTCCAATCAGGCAAATGCTTTAGGGAACGGGAATTCACTGGCAACTTCAGCGGGTGTTGACATCTTTAACCTAAGCTACGGGATAGGCCTTAGCTCAAGTTTTGGTATAGCCTTAAATAGTACGGTAGAGGCGGCGTTATTAAATGGCGTCACAAACTACCGTGGAGGTAAAGGGGCTATTTATGTTAACTCTGCGGGTAATGATTTTTATGATTTGGTCGATACTAACAGCGATGGCGACGATGACACTAACTATTATTGTGGTGCAACCTATGCTTCTAGTTCCTCTGCTGCAGCGCAGCTGATGCCTTGCTGGGATGCAAGCTTTGATCCTATGTTCGCGACTCCCTACATCATTGGCGTTGGTTCACTTCAGTCAAAATCTAGCGGTTATACAATGTCGCCGCTCTCAACATATTCCACTCCTGGTTCAAGCATTTGGGTGTCTGGGTTCGGCGGCCAGTTCGGGACTAGTGATCCGGCAATCATGACAGTGGATCAATCGAGTTGCTCAAAGGGCTATGTTCGTGCTGGAAATGCATCTTCTAATGCATTTAATAATCAGGGAAATCACTCAAGTAATACAAGCTGTAATTACACATCTACTTTTAACGGAACTTCATCGGCGGCACCAACAGTATCCGGGGTGATTGCCCTCATGCTTGATGCTAATGAAAATCTCACTTGGAGAGATGTAAAGCATATATTGGCGAGTACTTCGACCAAAATAGACGCGTCTCGTTCGAAAACAGAGGGGGGGCTTACTCAGTATGCATGGACATCCAATGCCGCTAATTATGACTTCCACAACTGGTATGGCTTTGGCCAAATTAATGCAACATCGGCAGTATCAGCCGCGCTAAGCTATTCAGCTGGCAGCCTTGGTACATTTGTTTCGACGTACGTCCTCAACGGTACCAATGAAACCATTAGTTGCTGCTCCACTAGCACGAGTGATATTGTAATTACCGCGCCTGCTGGCTCCGATGGAATTGTCGAATTTGTTCGGATAGGAATATCCTTGTCTCATGGTGACCCTGAAGAGCTAGGTATTAGGCTCCTATCACCAAGCGGCACATTGGTTAATCTATTGACGCCTTATCATAGAGCGACAACTAATCCGAGCTATGTGTTTTTTGAGATAGGTGTAAATGCCTTTTATGGAGAGTCGATGGCAGGAACGTGGACTATTGCATTAAATGATTACATTAATGATGGAGATTCTGGAACTCTTAGCGCATGGGATATAAAGGTTTATGGCCACTGATATGAAAATCACTATCTGCAGTTTTCTAACTACCTCTCTGCTTGCTTTACTCCTAGTGAATGCGTTTGCCTATGCTCAGGTTAAAGATATAACGAATGATGAGCCAGTTTTTCTAAAGAGCACTCCGATATTTCTGGAGCCAGTGAAAACCATAGTGGATGTTGCTGTTGATGAGAGATTGCCTCTAAAACTCGATCGTAAAATATCCGAAGAGGAGAGAGCGCTTATACTTGATATTGCCAATAAACGATTAGAAAGAGTGGAATTGACCAGTTCTGGCAATAATACACAGCCTTTGAATCGGCCAAATCTAATTGGCATTTTAATGGCTGATTCTGTAGTCTTTAAAGATGACTCTAAGAATCTTTATGGAATAAAAGGCTCTGTTAGGCTTGGAAACTATCAGTATGAATTGGCTCCGGGAGAGCTATCCTCACGAATTAAAAGCAGAACTACTTCATCTAGTTTGGGGCGCGATGTGCCTTTAAGGCTTGTCTATTTTAAGCAGAATAAACGATACATGATTACCGATGGTGGACTTATTATTAACTTTGAGGAGAGTATTGATAAGAGCATTTTTGCCTTAGAGTATGGGTTGAATCTGAAGTATGATTTCGGCAGCGTAGCAGCTTTTCAGCCGGTGCCTTTTGATGAAATACAAAACCTTGTCCAAGCACTAGAAAAAGACAAAAGAGTTTCTAGAGTTGAGTTTGACCTAATTAATCCGCACCTAAAGGAGCAGTAGGGCTTAGCTGAAATGCATGTATAGGTTGCCACTAGATCGAGGTGGTTTCAAAACAAAACTGGTCAAAAACTGGTCAAAGAGCCATATTTCTACCTGAAATAACCATAAGTCATTGATTTATATAAGAAGTTAATGGGGTGGACGACGGGGATTGAACCCGCGACCACCGGAATCACAATCCGGGGCTCTACCAACTGAGCTACGTC
>ENA-OSET01005055-OSET01005055.1-sediment-metagenome-genome-assembly--contig:-NODE-5055-length-11332-cov-3.882719_pt1 | contig 11332 bp, 10 predicted proteins | sample MGYA00237882_ERZ534229 | MGnify/ENA primary metagenome ERZ534229 (study PRJEB26408, sample SAMN06266212) | sediment metagenome | isolation source: Hudson Canyon methane seep mesocosm | place...
ACCTTAAGTGCAACCTCAGGTAAGGTAGGTAATACCAGAGTGTCATTGTCTATTGCGCTGATTATGTCGTTTTTAATTTTATCGGCTAGCTCTGCCATAAATCCCTCAATAATTAGATGATAGAAGGGATGAATCTTCTACTATTATGTATAGCAGAGCTTTGGGATATTTCCTTATTAAATAAGGTAAATAAAGGTTCTTTTTTGTACTGGGCGTTCAGTTACTCTTCATAGGGAAGAGCTATAAGTTTAGCGGGGGAGTGATTGTTTTCAGTGAGTGAAAATTCAAGCCCTGATTTTACCGATTCAATATCCAGAACAGCAAGCGCCAAGGTGGTGTTACTTGATGTTGAATTAACGGTGCGGACAATTGTTCCCCGTTTTTTATCACTGCCGGTTTCAAACACTGTTGCGCCTGGTTGTGTGTCTATGGAAGGGCTAACAGAGAGTAAAAATGTTTCTTTTTTCAGTTTACCCAGATATTTCATACGAGCAATAATTTCTTGCCCTGTATAACAGCCTTTTTTAAAGCTAATAGCGTTTAAATGTTGCAGGTTCAGCATTTGAGGCACAAAGCTTTCTTGAGTCTGAGAGAATACCTCTGCAATACCTTCGTTGATCTCAAGCCAGTCCCACTCTGTTTGTGTGTTTGCACTTTCTTTCTGTGCTTCAAGTAGGGGGCTGGCGAAGTCTTGGGTGCACCAGATTTCGTAACGAGTAGTGCTTAAGGATGGGACCTTGATAATAATTTTGTCGTTTATCGTGGTCGTGCCGTCAACCTCTGTAGGCAAGGGCTTAACGTGTGTTTGAACGATGTTTATGGCTTCTGTTCCTGCTATACCCAAAATAGACCATTGTTCTTCTATAGCTATTTCGGCTTTTGAAAAAACAATGTACTTACCGAGACGAGTCACAAAGTCTTGAGCAAGTTCTGAGGGGAGTCGAATCAGGTAATCTTCTTCTAGCTTAGCTATTCTAAAAGCAGCATAAGTTCTTCCTTTGGGAGTGTTAGCAGTCCCCAGGCGGCTTTGTTCAAGAGTCACTTCTTTTAAATCACAAGAGAACTGGCCTTGTAAAAATGTTTCAGCATCAGCCCCTGAGACACGAACAATAGAGTAGGTGGTTAATGGTGCAATAAAGCTTGTTGTGTTGGTCATAAATAGGTGTCCGAGGAGGTATTTTAAGCGTTTTTTGGTTTGCTGAATGCTAACAAAACCCGTAAACGTCTGAAATCTTCTAGTGAGGATACATTATCTGAATTTAAAATTACCAGCTTTGCGGGTGTAAACAGGCGCTTTCTGTGTGAAGTGGCTTGTTCAGGCTGCCAGGTAAGTAATAGTAAGTGGGGTGACATGTATGAACTTTCCATTGGGATAGCCTTGATCTTAAGGCCATTCCTTTGGGTAAAATAGAGAGCGCCTGGGCTGGCATCGCAGCGAACAATGCTATTAGGTAGCACAAGCAGAGCATACTTGAGTATAAAATACCCTGTGCTTACGCAGCCAACTACAGCCATTACCAAAAATAGGTAAATTGGCATTGCTGTAGCGGATAAAGTCCATAAGCCACTTGCAAGAATAATCAGCGCTGCAGTAATTAACCGGGCAGAGGGTTTAATCTGCAGATTATTTAGGCTGAACACGATCCAAAATTATCTTTACGATTCTAGCGGTATCAGGGTCTTCAGGTGTTTCTCTTTTCATAAACCAGCCAAACATATCCTGATCTTCACTGGTTAATAGCTTCTGATAACGGTCACGGTCTTCTTTAGGTAGTGAGCGGTAGGCTTCCTTCAGAAAAGGAACCAAAAGGAGGTCTAGTTCAAGCATTCCACGACGGCTATGCCAAAAAAGACGATTAACTTCTACATCGGGAATGTCTTGTTCATTTAAGTCGTTATCGTCATGGGAGCCTAAGTCGTTACTTGAAATAGTTGAAACCATCTTGGAGCCTCGGAAGAAAAGGACATCATTATAGCGCCCTTGAAGGTCATTATCACCAGTCTCGGGCAGAAAAATTGGTAGGCGTTAATATAGTGTCCTTCGCAACAGGTAGTTGTTCAGGGTAATCGAGGGTGTAATGCAGACCCCGGCTTTCTTTTCGTTGTATGGCGGAGCAGATAATAAGGTCTGCAATGGTCATTAGATTACGCAGTTCCAATAAGTCATTGGTGACTTTGTAGTTACTGTAGAAATCTACAATTTCCTGATGAAGCACATCAATACGGTGCTTTGCTCTTTGCAGGCGCTTATTGGTTCTAACAATGCCTACATAGTCCCACATAAAACGACGTAACTCATCCCAGTTGTGAGAGATGACGACATCTTCATCGGAGTCTGTTACTTGTGATGCATCCCATAACGGGGCTTCGGGTGGATGAGGAATATCTTCAAATTTATTCATGATATCCCGGGCAGCAGAGCGACCATATACCAAACACTCTAATAGTGAGTTGCTGGCCATGCGGTTAGCACCATGTAAGCCAGTAAAGGCGGCTTCACCCACCACATAAAGCTGGTTAACATCGCTGCGCCCTCGTTGATCGCTGATCACTCCCCCACAGGTATAGTGGGCTGCAGGTACAACAGGGATGGGTTGCTTGGTTATATCAATGCCAAACTCAAGGCACCGTTCATAAATAGTAGGGAAGTGCTGTTTAACAAATTCAGCCGGTTTGTGGCTGATATCAAGAAACAGGTTGTCTGCTCCCAGCCGCTTCATCTCGTGATCAATGGCTCTGGCCACCACATCGCGGGGTGCCAGTTCTTCACGTTTGTCAAAACGGTGCATAAAGCGCTGACCGTCAGGTAGTAATAATCGACCACCTTCTCCACGAACCGCTTCAGTAATAAGAAATGATTTTGCAAGTGGGTGGTAAAGGCAAGTTGGGTGGAACTGGTTGAATTCCATATTAGCTACACGGCAGCCACTTCGCCACGCCATTGCGATACCATCACCGCTCGCACCGTCAGGATTACTAGTATAAAGGTAGGCTTTACTGGCGCCGCCTGTGGCAATCACGACAAAACGTGCACGAAAGAGCTCTACCTGGCTAGACTGCTCATTTAAAACATAAGCACCCACGCAACGGTTGCCCGGGAGAAAAAGTTTTTTGTGTGTTATCAGGTCGATAGCCACACGGCTTTCAAAAATTTCAATATTATCGGCTGCAATGGCTTTGTCGCAAAGAGACGATGATACTTCGTGCCCGGTTGCATCGGCGGCATGAATAACGCGACGATGACTATGTCCACCTTCTTTTGTCAGGTGGTAGGTGCTGGCGTCTTCGCGGGTAAAATCAACGCCCTGAGAAATCAGCCAATCGATACTTTCTTTTCCATGCTCAACAGTAAATTCAACCGCATCTTGATGACAGAGCCCGACACCCGCAACGAGCGTATCTTGAATATGAGATTCAAGTGTATCTGCATCACCTAATACGGCTGCTATCCCCCCCTGAGCGTAAAGTGTTGACCCACTGGGTAATACTCCTTTAGACAAAACTGCTACTTTAACGTGTTTTGCCAGATTAAGAGCAACAGATAAACCAGCAGCACCGCTACCGATAATAAGTACATCATGTTGAAAAGATGATTGCATAGTAAATTCTTAGTCTGCTTCTGAGTATTTCGAGTGTTGCGCTAAAAAACGAGCTTATTGAACTAAAAAACAAGGTCGCTGTCTATTATTGTGACATTTAGTTGGGTTGATATAGCATTGAGTAGGTGCTGTATGTTATTTGGAAACTGATGATGAAGCCATTGGCAAGCATAACAAAAACAGATCAAGAGTATCAAAATTGCGCTAATATAGTGAGATTGAATGTAACAAACTCGCCTGACAAGCGACAAAGGGCGAATTTAAGTGATGGTGTTGTTAATAAAAATATGACCTACAAAAGCAATGACGCGAATGCTTCTGCTGACAAGTCGACTGATAAACAATTGGTAGAGTGTGTTCAGCGTGGAGATAAAAAAGCATTTGACCTTTTGGTGCTTAAATATCAGGGAAAAGTCGCTTCACTTGTCTCCCGGTATATTAGTGATCGTCACGAAGTGCTTGATGTGACTCAGGAAGCATTTATTAAAGCTTATCGCGCCTTAAAAAACTTCCGGGGAGAGAGTGCGTTCTATACCTGGTTGTACCGTATTGCTATTAACACGGCTAAAAACTATTTAGTGGCGAAGGGACGAAGACCACCAGGGGTGGATATTGATATTCAGGATGCAGAGCATTTTGAGGGTGAAAGTCGTCTTAAAGATATTCAGAGTCCTGAGCAACAACTGTATCGTTTTGAATTGGAGAAAGCGCTTCATGATGCGATTAGAGCACTACCTGAAGACTTGAGGGTCGCACTGACATTAAGAGAATTTGACGGCTTTAGTTACGAAGAAATTGCCGAAGTAATGAATTGTCCTGTAGGCACTATACGCTCACGAATATTCAGAGCGAGAGAGGCAGTTGATAAGAAAATTGCGCCTTATTTGGATGGTTATCAAAAGTAACAGTTTGAAACATGGCAAGCATTAAACCAGAGAGGTTACATAATGGATGATCGATTAAAAGAGTCCATATCTGCATTATTAGATGATGAAGCTGATGAGCTGGAAATAAGACGTATTTTAAATAAGTCTGGTGATTATGAGCTTAGGGATTTATGGGGACGTTATAACAAAGTGAGTGATGTGTTGTCATCGGGTAGACAAGCACATGATCAGTTTTCGCCAATGGATATCGATATCAGCTCACGTATATCACAAGCTATTGATGATGAGGGTGAGTTAGGCTTAGTTGAGGCCGAAGAAGAACATGGTTCACTTGTAGAATCTGAAAAATCACAAGCTAGCTTTATACGCTGGGCGGGTGTTGCGGCAGCGTTTGTACTATCGGTATCTCTTGTGTTCAACCCATTTAGTAATGATATCGTCTCCGAAGGAGAAGCGCTTATTGCATCTGTCGGTTTTGATGGTGGTGAACCCTTAACTGATGCGGGTTTATCGGTGCTTGACGAACCATCTCTTGCGCCAGATCATGCCCGTAAACTAAATGAATACATGCTTAGGCATGCAGGAAATTCGGTTACAGGAGGGCGTTCAGGTTTAATGCCTTTGGTTCGGGTAGCAAGTTTATCAATGACCGCGTATTAGATTAGGTAGGTGAAAGTGTCTTTTAGACAAAGAAAATATCAAGCTAGATTAAGTGCCTGTTCACTTATCTGTAGTAGTCTTATTCTTCTCTTGGGGAGTCTTGTTATTCCGCAACAAGGCTTTGCCAGTACAGAGGCAGATGAATGGCTTGAAAATATGGCTTCTGTTATGAAAACACAAAGTTATAGAGGTGTGTTTGTTTATAACAGGGGAAACATATCATCATCGATGAAAGTTATTCACCGTTATAAAGATGGCGTAGAGCGTGAGCGACTTGTGCAGCTAGATGGAGAAATGGGGGAAATATTACGTACCGATGATAAGGTTATTTGTATTTTGCCAGGTAACCGTGAAATTAGTTTAGAGCAGAGTATTCCCGCAGGGCCTTTTGCTGGTGCATTTTCCCGAACACTTATGCCCGATAAAGATCATTACACGGTAGCTATTAAGGGTGAAGACCGTGTGGCAGGGCTGTCGGCAGTAAAGATCGCAGTAACGGCAAAAGATACTTATCGTTATAGTTATTTATTGTGGTTAGAAAAAACAAGCGGTCTTTTGGTGAAATCATTATTGCTTAATGAGCATGGCCAGACTCTAGAGCTTTTTCACTATACCTCTATTGAGCTTGCAGACAATATTACCGATGAAGAGTTGCAGGCTGATAAAAAAGCAGGGGTGGTTTTTTCTCATGAGCAGGTACCTGCAATAAAAGCTCCCAGAGAATGGGCAGAAACGATGAACTGGCGCGTTGGCTGGTTACCTCAGGGTTTTATACGCTTGAATGCAGATAATGAAGACGGTGCAGTGCTTCAGCCTAGTCATATTCAGGCATTTTCTGATGGCTTCGCTTCTTTTAGTGTGTTTATTGAGGCGCTGGGTGAGGGGAATATGCCAGAGGGGGCATCAACGGTGGGGGCTACCGTTGCTTACGCTCATCGATTAAAATGGCAACGTCATGATTATATGGTGACAGTAGTAGGAGAAGTACCGGTCACAACAGCGATGAAAGTAGCTGAAACCATCGCTCCTGAAATAGCTAAGTAATACTGTATTTGTACTTTTTGTCATCCTCGCGAAGGCGGGGATTCAGTGTTTTAGCGCAGTTTCGAACCATGGATTCCCGCCTTCGCGGGAATGACAGTTGTTTCTAGTTAAGCAACACAACGATAAGGCAATGGGTAAGCATGTTAGAGGAAGCGGGTAGTGTAGTTGCACTGGATGGCAATAAAGCCTGGGTGCAAACGATTCGAAAGAGTGCTTGCTCTAGTTGTGAGGCAAGAAATGGGTGTGGGCAGGGTGTGTTGGCTAGCATTTCGGATGGAAAGGCTAATCAGGTACTGGTAGATAATACCCTTGATTTAAATGTGGGTGATGAGGTGTTGTTAGGTATACCCGAAGATATGCTGGTTCGAGCCTCATTTATGGTTTATTTTTTACCCCTATTAACCATGATACTCTCAGCCGCAGCGACTGAAAAGTGGTTGTTAGTGGGTGACGGTTGGGTTGCATTAGTCGGTGGTTTAGGCCTGTTTGTTGGTTTTGCTATCGTCAGAATGTACTCTCGTTTGCATTCAAATGATCAACGATTTTGTCCTAAAATGATTAGATCTATTGGCCGCCCTTTTCTTAAAAATGTTTAATTTGAAAAATTTACGCTTGTCGCCAAAATATAGGGTAGGCATGCGCCTATCTGAGAATTAAATGGAATCGCTATGACATTAAACGTTTTATCTCGAACGAGTTTAGTTTTTTTGATCTTTTTTGGGCTGGGTTTAAGTGTGACTCATGCTGCCAGCCTTCCTGATTTTACTGAATTGGTAGAAGAGCATTCACCCGCAGTTGTAAATGTTAGCACGGTTATTCATGCCAAACGTTCGGCTTCCCTAGGCTTACCTAAGGGTGTTTTTCCAGGCGTGACGCCAGAAGATCTGGAGCAGGTTCCTGAGTTTCTAAGACACTTTTTTGGTGGGCAATTTGGCGGTGAGCAGGTGCCTAGAGAATCACAGTCAATGGGTTCTGGTTTTATTGTTTCTGAGGATGGCTACGTACTAACTAATAATCATGTTATTGATGGTGCAGATGAAATAATTATTCGCTTAAGTGACCGGAGAGAGCTTACAGCAACACTCGTTGGGGCTGATGCTCGTTCTGATCTAGCGCTACTAAAAATTGAGGCAGAAGATTTACCGGTTGTTGAAATAGGGAAATCTGAAAATTTGAAAGCAGGGGAATGGGTTTTTGCGATAGGTTCACCTTTTGGTTTTGATTATACCGTAACGGCCGGGATTGTGAGTGCGGTTGGCCGTAGTTTGCCAAGCGAAAACTATGTTCCATTTATTCAAACAGATGTGGCTATTAATCCTGGCAATTCCGGTGGACCTCTGTTTAATCTGGACGGTGAAGTCGTCGGTATCAACTCTCAAATTTACACGCGTTCAGGTGGTTTTATGGGGGTTTCTTTTGCTATTCCTGTAGACGTCGCAATGGAAGTGGTTAATCAACTTAAAGATAAGGGTTTTGTTGCGCGTGGATGGCTGGGCGTTCTTATTCAAGAGGTCAATAAAGATTTGGCTGAATCATTTGGTTTAAAAACGCCACATGGCGCTTTGGTGGCGCAAGTGGTACCCAATTCTCCCGCAGAAAACGGTGGTTTATTGCAGGGCGATATTATTACGAAGTACAACGGCCACAAAATAAAACGTTCTTCTGATTTACCTCATTTAGTGGGACGAGCTCATATCGGTGCAGAGGCAACGCTTGAGGTGGTTCGTGCGGGAGACCAAAAAATATTGCGTGTTAAAATTGGCGAATTACCTACTGAGCAGGGGGCGTCTGTGCCCTCCAAAGCAAGTAAGTCGATAAGTAATCGGTTTAACATTGATGTTGTCGTTCTTGATGAACACTCACGTAAGCGTTTACAGGTGAGTAGTGGGGTTGTGGTTGTTAGTGTGGGTGAGGGCGCGGCCCAAGAAGCGGGCATTCGTCCTGATGATGTTATTAGCAGTATTAATAACCAAACTATTAAAACGGTAAAAGATTTTAATTCAGAGCTTAAGTCGCTTCCTTCGGGCAAAGCTATTCCACTGTTGATTGTCAGGCAGGGGAATCCTTCATTTGTCGTTATTAAGTTAAATGACTAACTTAATCTCGTCATCCTCGCGAAGGCGGGAATGACAATGGTGGGTACTTATGTCTTAAGTAAGTGCCATTCCCGTCAGGTATCTATTCTGGTGCAGGGTAATTATTGTTTTCAGCAATTGTGACCCTGCTCCTTTTTTGTTTTATACTCATAAGCTATTCAGTAACTTATTAAGTCCCTCACCCAATAATAGAGCCCATAATGAATAACAAGGAAGAGTCTCTAGCATTCTTATTAAAATATCGTAATTCCAAACTTGCCTGGATTGTGCTTTTGGTTGCGCTACTTATGACGGTGTCATTGTGGCAGCTTTCTATCCTACTTGTTCAAGACCGTACCAGGGCTCAGTTTGAAAATCAGTCACAACAGCTTAAGACAGCTATTGAAGAGCGCTTATTAAATTATGAGCAAGTATTAGCCGGGAGCGCAGGGCTATTTGCTGTTGCAGATCTTGTAGGGCGAGATGGCTGGCGAACCTATGTTAGTAAGCTTGATATTGAACGTTACTATCCGGGTATTCAGGGGATTGGCTTTACCCAAAAAGTGACCGAGGGTGGTGTAGCCGAACATATTGAGACCATTCGTTCACAAGGTTTACCCGATTATTTGCTAAGCCCTGTTGGAGGGCGACACGAATATCATCCTGTGGTATTTCTTGAACCCTCCACTCAGCGTAACCGAAGGGCTTTTGGGTATGATGCGTTTGGTGACCCTGCCCATCGTAAGGCAATGGAAATGTCTCGAGACAAGGGGCAGGCAAGTATGACGGGTAAGGTTGTTCTTGTTCAGGAACAAGCCAATGAAAGTCAGCCTGGTTTTGTTATGTATTTCCCTGTTTATGAGAGTGATACTCTGTTGATGACCACTGAGGATCGTCGTACTGCTTTAAAAGGGTTTGTTTTTAGTGCGTTCCGCATGAATAACTTGATGGATGGCATTGTTGGTCTAATTGCTCCGTTTTTGGATGTTCGTATTTATGATAGTGACGTAGCGATAGAAGAAAGTGTTATGTATGCCTCTAACTTGGGTAATCTTGACAATATTTACTCATTTGAAGATTCTCAGACCATTGAACATGGTGGTAAAACATGGCTTTTAATTACCCGCACAACCCCCGCTTTTGACTATTTGGCATCAGACCCCAGGCCCACTATCGTGCTGGTTTCGGGTATTACGGTTAGTCTTTTACTGTTTTTTGTTGCATTAATGCTGGTTCGTTCAAAGATAATCGCTTTGGCTAATACGGGTAAATACAGAGCCATTACAGAAGACACCACAAATATAACGGTTGTTCTTGATAAAGATGGAATGGTGACTTACGCCAGTCCGTCTTGCGAGCGTATTTTAGGCTACAGCTATGCTGGGCTTAAAAATATGCCTTCAGATTTAATTGTTCACCCAGATGACTTGCCTGTTATCCAGATTTCCTATGAGCGAGCACTGGAAGACCCGGGAGTGTCTGTTTCTGTTACGCACGCTCGTATTAAGCATAAGGACGGACATTGGCTGAATATGGAAGGTGGTTTTACTGCGATGATAGAAATCCCTGGTGTTAACGGGGTGGTTGCCAACTTTCGTGATTTAACTGAACTTAAAAGTGCGCAAACTGAGCTGCATCGTCTTGCTTTTTATGATCAGCTAACCGGGCTAGCTAATCGTCAGCTTTTCAGGGATCGACTTGAGCATTCAGTCAAACACTGTAAGAGGCGAGGGCAGCAAGCTGCGTTATTATTTCTTGACCTTGATGGCTTCAAACGAATTAATGATACTTTGGGGCATGACGCGGGTGATGCACTGTTGAAACAAGTGGCTGAATGGTTGAAAGCTTGTGTGCGAGATGCAGACTCGGTTGCTCGATTAGGGGGGGACGAATTTACCGTACTTCTTTCAGAGGTGACGGGGCCAGACGCAGCCGCACGCGTTGCCAGTAATATACTGGAGGCCTTGAGTCGTCGTATTCGCTTACGTGATCACGATGTGGGTGTAACAGTGAGTATTGGTATCGCCATGATACCCGGAGATAGTGATGATGCATCATCATTAATGAAATTTGCTGATATGGCGATGTACCGGGCAAAAGAAGTAGGTCGAAATAATTATCAGTTTTTCCTTAATTCTATGAATATTCGTGCTGCCAGACGAATGCTTATGCAGGAAGAGTTAAGAAATGCCATCGAGCTTTCCCAGTTTGTATTGCATTATCAGCCTAAGGTTAACTTATCTACTCAGAAAGTGGTAGGTTTGGAGGCGCTGGTTCGTTGGAAACATCCTGACCGTGGCTTGGTGGCACCTGATCAGTTTATTCAGTTGGCTGAAGATAGTGGTTTAATTCATAAGTTGGGGGAGTGGGTTCTCAGGCAGGCCTTTTTTCAATCGGTTGCGCTAGAGCATGCTGGCTTTCCTGACTATGTCATGTCTATTAATTTATCTTCGAAGCAAATCTCTGACCCAGGGTTTGAGGCTTTATTTACTCAAATAGCTGAAGAAACCGGCGTTGATGTTTCAAAAATTGAATTGGAATTACCTGCCTGCATGTTGACTTTAGATATTCAGCCCATGACTGAATTATTACAGTCTTTAAAATGTTTAGGTGTCACTATTTCTCTTGATGATTTTGGTACAGGCTATTGCTCTCTTGGATGTTTAAGTCAGGTGCCTGTAGATAACGTTAAAATAGATCGTTTATTCATTAAAGGGATTCCCTACGATGCTAAAAGTGGTGAAGTGACCAGTGCAGTTATAGCGCTGGCTCATAAACTTAATCTTGAGGTTATTGCCGAAGGTGTTGAAACGAGAGAGCAGCTTGAGTTTTTACAACTGGCAAACTGTGAAATGGCTCAGGGTAATTTATTTAGCCATGCTTTAGATGAAGAACAGTTGGCTGGTTACCTGTCTAATCTCGATTATGGACAAAAAGAACGCTTTATTTATGACAAAGAATGAAGCGCTTTATGATAAAGAATAAACAGCGTTCTTTCGTTGTTCTTGCAAATGAATTAAAATGCTCTGTTCTGAACAACAGAGCCCTGTTCGCAAGAATAGGATAC
>ENA-OSET01005056-OSET01005056.1-sediment-metagenome-genome-assembly--contig:-NODE-5056-length-11328-cov-3.073949_pt1 | contig 11328 bp, 9 predicted proteins | sample MGYA00237882_ERZ534229 | MGnify/ENA primary metagenome ERZ534229 (study PRJEB26408, sample SAMN06266212) | sediment metagenome | isolation source: Hudson Canyon methane seep mesocosm | place: USA:Hudson...
CAGCACATCACGCGACGTGGGTCCGGCAATAGCAAAGACACCCCACTGGGTGGTGACATCCTGGATCTCGATATAACCGAACTCTTCCATTTTGTCTTCGGCGGCTTTGCGCAGGAAGTCGGCATCGTATTCAGTCCAGGCGCCCGCGGACACCAAATAGTAGTTATTTTCGCCATTGCGAACGATGGTGTATTCAGTGCGGGTGGTGCCTGCTGCGGTCAGTGCATAGGTCAGGTTGATCCGGCCGATTTTCGGCAGTTTGTTACAGGTGAACCAATCCAGGAACTGAGTGGCGCCCGGGCCCTTGACCACATGTTTGGTGAATGCTGTGGCGTCAACCAGACCTACGCCTTCGCGGATAGACTTGGCTTCCTCGACCGCATGTTTCCACCAGCCGCCACGACGGAAGCTGCGGGATTTTTCGTCGTCAAAGCCAACCGGGGCGTAATAGTTCGGGCGCTCCCAGCCATTGACCCAACCGAACACTGCGCCGCGCTCTTTCTGGCGGTCATAGGCTGGCGAGGTGCGAAGGCCCCGCGCGGCAGGGCGCTCTTCGTCCGGGTGGTGCAGGATGTAGACGTGCTCGTAGCATTCTTCGTTCTTGCGGGCGGCAAACTCGGTGGTCATCCAGTTGGAAGAGTACCGCTTGGGGTCCAGGCTCGCCATGTCGATTTCAGCTTCGCCGTCGACCATCATCTGCGCCAGATAATAGCCGGTGCCGCCAGCGGCGGTGATGCCAAACGAGAAACCCTCGGCCAGCCACATGTTGCGCAGGCCTGGTGCCGGGCCAACCAGCGGGTTGCCATCGGGGGTGTAGCAGATCGGACCGTTGAAATCGTCCTTCAGGCCGGACTCAGCACAGGAGGGTACACGTTCTGTCATCGCCATGTACTGCTCGGCGATCCGGTCCAGATCGAGCGGGAACAGGTCAGCGCGGAAGCTGTCGGGCACGCCGTGCTCAAAACGCGCCGGGGCGCCGTGCTCGTAGATACCCAGGATCCAGCCGCCACGCTCTTCACGCGCATAGGATTCATTGTCCGCGTCGCGCACAACCGGGTGTTCGGGGTTGCCCGCTTCGCGCCATTTGACCAGCTCAGGGTCCTGATCCATGACGATGAAAGTGTGCTCGACCGGGATGGCAGGCATCTTAATGCCCAGCATCTTGGCGGTGCGCTGCGCGTGGTTGCCGCTGGCGGTCACAACGTGCTCGGCGGTGATGACGATCTGTTCGTCAGAGGGCACAAGGTTGCCACCCTTTTCCACCATCTTGGTGCAGGTGACTTCCCAATGGGTACCGGTCCAGTGGAACTCATCTGCCTGCATTCTGCGCACAATGTCGACACCGCGCTGACGCGCACCCTTGGCCATCGCCATGGTCACATCGGCCGGGTTAATATAGCCATCCTCGGTGTGGTAAATCGCACCTTTCAGATCGTCAGTGCGGATCAGCGGCCAGCGCGTCTTGATCTCATCCGGGGTCAACCACTCATAGGGAACATCGCAGGTCTCGGCGGTCGAGGCATAGAGCTTGTACTCGTCCATGCGTTCCTCGGTCTGCGCCATGCGCAGGTTGCCAACCACGGCAAAACCGGCGTTCAGGCCGGTTTCTTCCTCAAGCTGCTTATAAAAGTCGACCGAATATTTGTGAATATGGGTGGTCGCATAGGACATGTTGAACAGCGGCAGCAGGCCAGCCGCGTGCCAGGTCGAGCCCGAGGTCAGCTCGTCCCGCTCAATCAGCATGACGTCGTCCCAGCCTGCTTTGGCCAGGTGATAGGCAATCGAGGTACCAACGGCACCGCCGCCGACAACCAGGGCTTTGACTTGAGTTTTCATGGGGCCGCTCTCCGACAAATATGACTCGCTTTGATATGGTTATGCCCATGCCAAAGGTCGCGGGCCAAATCCATCCGACGCATAAACCGGCAAAACCGACCTCGGGTGTCATTCATCGACGAAAATGAAAGTTGAAACGCCAGATTTGAGTATTTTTTTAAAAGATGAAAGAGCAGGCCGGGCGCGAGAGAGTGTTTAAGCGACGGTCAAATGGCGGTGCCGTCACGGTTCGCCTGCGGCTTGCGGGTGGGCTGATTAACAATTCAGCGCGTTGTTGCGGCGGACACAAATGGATTTCGCGGGCTCAGGTGTGGCGCCCGTCGAAGGCTCTGCCGTGGTATCCGGTTCACGCCCAGTGAAACCCAGGCCAAACTGGGCCAGCCTGTCCCAACCTTTCTGGCCGTCTTCTTGCGTTGCATCCCGATCCAACACCGCAATCACTGGCTTGTTGTAACGTGCCCGCACGATGGCAGCATAAGCCTTCATGCTTAATTCGCCGGGGCCAAGCCCGGCTTTTTGGCTCTGCATGTTGTAGTCCACCGCCACTACTGCCTGTGAACAAAGGGCGATGATTCCCAGTGATTTTCGAAAACTCATCTGCCTGCCCCCAAATTACACAATCATCCTGCCGCATGTGGTACAGGATGATCCGGTGCAAAATTATGGCAGGTTGCCGCAGTGCCTAACGCGTCACTCAGTCGGGCGGCGCGTAATTTATCCCCCTAATCGACCAGGATCTTGCCGGGGTTCAGGATGTTGTCGGGGTCCAGTGCCACCTTGATGGCTGCCATATAGCGCGTGGTTTCGCCCAGCTCTGCTTTTAGGTAGGGGCGCTTGCCCTGCCCGATGCCGTGTTCTCCGGTGCAGGTTCCATCCATCGAGATCGCCATCTGGTTTAACCAGGCCACATAATCATCAGCGCGGGCGCGTTCCTCGGCGTTTTCCATATCGATCAGCAGCAGACAGTGAAAGTTGCCGTCGCCGACATGACCAACAATCGGCGCGATCAGCCCCATGGCAGCGGCCTTGTCCTGTGCCGCCACAACGCATTCAGCCAGCCGTGAGATTGGCACACAGACATCCGTCGAGATCCCCTTGGCGCCGGGGCGGATTTGCAACCCGGCCCAGTACATATCGTGCCGCGCCTGCCACAGCTTGCTGCGCTCTTCTGTGGTTGAGGTGGTGGCGATATCAAAGCCATCGAATTCTTCGGCAATGGAACTGAAGGTCTCTGCCTGTTCGGCCACACCGGCCTCAGACCCGTGGAACTCGAGCAGCAGGAGCGGTGTTTCCGGCAGTGACAGTTTGGAATAGGCATTGGCCGCCTTGACGCTCATCTCGTCCAGCAGCTCAATCCGGGCAACCGGAATGCCATACTGGATCGTCATCATCACCGCGCGACAGGCGTCATCAATGGTCCGGAATGAACAGCGCGCCGAGCTGATCGCTTCGGGGATGCCCTGCAGTTTCAGCGTTATCTCGGTGATCAGACCCAGCGTGCCTTCGGATCCGACCATCAGCCGTGTCATGTCGTATCCCGCCGAGGATTTTTTGGCCCGTTGCGCCGTGCGGATCACGGTGCCATCCGCCATCACCACCTCCAGCGCCAGCACATTGTCCTTCATGGTGCCATAACGCACCGCGTTGGTACCCGAGGCCCGCGTCGCCGCCATTCCGCCCAGCGATGCATTTGCACCGGGATCGATGGGAAAAAATAATCCCTGATCCCGCAGGAAGGTGTTCAACTGCTCCCGGGTGACGCCAGGCTGCACCATAACATCCAGATCTTCGCCGTGGACCGCCAGGATCTTGTTCATCTGGCTGGTATCGACAGAAATTCCACCAGCTGGGGCATTCACATGGCCCTCCAGCGAGGTACCAGTGCCGAAAGGAATGATCGGCACCGCGTATTCGGCGCAGGCTTTGACGATCTGCGACACCTCGTTGGTGTCCACCGGAAAGACCACCGCGTCGGGCATCTGGTTTTCAATCCAGGTGGTGGTATGACCATGCTGCTCGCGTATTGCTGTCCCGGTCTGTAAGCGGTCACCGAACAGCTGCTTCAACACGCCAATGGCCGCCTTGATCCCGGCCTCGTTACGCGGAAGGGATGTTGCCTGCACCATGACTCTACTCCTATTCAGCGGCACAGGGATGCCGCACCTTTACCAGTCAAAGTTAAGGTGCGGCCGCAACAAAGCGCAATACCCACAATCTGGTAGCACCCGCTATTCGCCCAACGCGATACCCTCGCGGCGCGGATCCGCAGCGCCAAGCAGAGTGTCGCCGATTTCAATCGCGTGAAGGCCGGAATTCAGACTGCGCACCGCCACCTTATAGCCCACCCCGGTCAGCGGCTCTTCCATCTCAGCGGCGCTGGTCGCCTCTTCCAGATCATAGGTGCCAAACCGGTTCACTGCATGGGGCAAGGACACCGCCTGTTGTATATTCAAACCCCAATCAGCCCAGGCAATGATAGAGCTGGCGACATAGCCGATGATCCGGCTGCCCCCCGGCGAGCCGATGGCCAGCACCGGTTTGCCCTCTTGCATCACGATGGTCGGTGCCATTGACGAGCGCGGACGCTTGCCCGGCTCTAGCCGGTTGGCAATCGGCACCCCGTCGCGGTGACTGCGGAACGAGAAATCGGTCAGCTCATTGTTGAGCAGAAACCCACGCACCATCAGGCGCGAGCCAAAGGCGTTTTCGACGGTGGTCGTCATCGACAACACGTTGCCGTATTGATCCACAATCGAGATATGCGAGGTCGATGGCAGCTCAATCGCTTCGTCATCCGCCCAGAGGGCGTGATCAAACTCGGGCGAGCCCGGGGCGACTTCGGTTAATGCGCTGTCTCCACTCAGCAGGGACGCACGCTCCGCCAGATAGGCCGGATCTACCAGACCCTTGGTTGGCATCGGAACATAGTCGCTGTCCGCCATGTAGCGGCCCCGGTCTGCAAAGGCGAGCCGCGAGGCATCGCCGATCAGCCGCCAGCTTTCCGGGTTATCGGCGCCCAGCGCTGCCAGATCATACTGCCCCAGCATGCCCAGGATCTGCCCCACAGTCAGCGCCCCGGACGATGGCGGGCCCATGCCGCAGACATCAAGCGCGCGGTAGGTCACACAAACCGGAGCCCGTTCTTTGACCTTATACAACGCCATATCCAGTGCCGACAGCACGCCGGGATTGCCCGGTGCCGTATTCACTGCGCCGACCACATCGGCTGCAATCGGTCCGGTGTAAAAGGCATCACCGCCCTGCGCGGCCAATAGGCGCAATGTCTCGGCGTAGTCAGCATTGACCAGCCGATCCCCGGCCTGCAGCGCGGAGCCACCGGGCAAGAAATACGCGGCTGTTGTGGGAAACCGTGTCAAACGGTCCGCGTCACGTTCGATCAGCCCCGCCAGACGTGGCGAGACGTCAAAGCCATCCTCGGCCAATGTGATCCCCGCCTGAAACAGCGAAGGCCAGGGCGCGCGGCCCCAACGGCGATGGGCCTCTTCCATCAATGCCGGCGTGCCGGGTGTGCCGACGGATCGACCACCCACCACAGCATCAAAGAATTTCAGGGGCTCGCCCGCCTCATCCTGAAACAAGGTAGGCGTTGCTGCCAGCGGCGCCGTCTCGCGGCCATCCAGCGTTGTCAGCGCGCCGCTGGCAGCATCGTACCAGACCAAAAAGGCGCCGCCTCCCAATCCCGAGGACTGCGGTTCAACCAATCCCAGAACAGTCTGCACAGCCACCATCGCATCCGCAGCCGACCCCCCGGCGCGCAGCACCGCAGCACCGGCCTCTACCGCATGGGGATTGGCGGCGGCGATCATCCAGTTTTCTGCCTCGACCGGCTGATCCGCCAGCTTCGCCTCAAGCGAGGCCACCACGGCGGGCGACAGGGTTTCGAACCCACCCGATGTCGCCGCTTCGGGGGCGACGCCGTCGGCGGCTTGTTGGGAATAGGCTTGGGTCACAAGGGCCGTACTGGCCAGAAGTCCTAGAAAAATATGGCGCATAATAGTCTCCAAACACATCGAATAGAGGGAGCCTAGAACCATCTGCCACAGAACTAAACCGCTATTGGCCGCTAATTTTCAAACTCGGTGTTGGTTGGATTTTATAATCCGAGGTCTTGGCCAAACCCATAACCAGACAGACGCCGGTGAATGGCGCCGTCGCGGTGCAGGGTTGATTGAAACAGGGAAAACCCGGCAACCGTGAATGGCGGCAAAGGGGCAGTGGCATGGTCGGCGATAAACCCTTCCAGACGCTGAGCATCCCGCCATGGCAAGCCCTGCCCGAACCGGGCCAGCGTGACATGCGGTATGTAGCGTTGCCGGTCCAGCATAATCCCGGCGCGATGTGCCGCACGGCGCACCTGCTGATGCAGATCTGCCAGCGCCTTGCTGGCAGCGATGCGCGCATACAAGATCTTGGGGGCACCTGCGTTAAAGCAGCCCAGCCCGTCAAACCCCAGTTCAAACCCCTGCACCGGGATGCCCGCCAGCTCATAATGCAGCTCTTCCAGCAGCCTGTCAGACTGATCCCCCAGGAATGCCAGCGTAAGATGCAGGTTTTCCTGAGGGTTTGGCCTGCCAACAGGCAGGGAGAGGCTGAGCTGAGACAGGGCAGTTGTGACCTCATCCGGCAGTTCTATGGCCACAAAGGAGCGCATCATCTCATCCTCTGCTGGTCAGAGCATCGCAGGCACAACCTGATCCGGTGGCCTGTGGCCATCCTCAAATGTTTTGATGTTCAGCAGCACTTTTTCACCGGTCTCAATCCGGCCCTCTACTGTGGCCGACCCCATATGCGGCAGCAGCACCACATTGGGTTGCTCGCGCAGGCGTGGGTTGATGTTGGTGCCCTGCTCATAGACATCCAGACCGGCCCCGGCGATCTCGCCCGCGCGCAGCATCCGGGTCAGCGCCATCTCATCGATCACCTCCCCGCGTGACGTGTTCACGATCACCGCATCCGGCTTCATCAGCTTCAAACGGCGTGCGTTCATCAGGTGAAAGGTCGAGGGCGTCGATGGGCAGTTGATCGAGATCACATCCATCCGGGCCACCATCTGATCCAGGCTTTCCCAATAGGTTGCCTGCAACTCGGCCTCGGTCTCGCTGCGCAGACGGCGGCGATTGTGATAATGCACCTGCATGCCAAAGGCCGCAGCGCGGCGGGCCACGGCCTGACCAATGCTGCCCATGCCTAAAATACCAACACGACGACCCGCCATACGGCCACCCAGCAATGCAGTTGGCGACCAGCCCTGCCAATCGCCTTTTTGCATGATGGCCAGACCTTCGGGGATGCGGCGCACCACGGCCATGATCAGTGCCATGGTCATATCCGCGGTATCATCGGTCAGAACACCCGGCGTGTTGGACACCAGAATGCCACGCTGTCGTGCAGTGGCGACATCGATGTGGTCGACCCCGGCACCGAAATTAGCGATCAATTTCAACCGCTCACCGGCCTGCCCCAGCAACCGGGCATCGATAACATCCGTCACCGTCGGCACCAGAACATCCGCCTGCGCCATTGCCTCGACCAATTGGGCGCGGCTCAGCGGTGTATCTTCGGTGCGCAAAGTGACATCAAACAATTCGCTCAAACGGGTCTCAACCGGTTCCGGCAACCGTCGCGTAACGACAACACTCAGACGTTCTCTTGCCACTTGGCCACTCCCATAGCTTTTCTAATGAACCTGCTTTGTGCCATCGTGGCGCAGGATCGCAAAGGGCACAAGAACCCTTGCACCCCATCGACGCCAAGTGACGCAGTTTTCTGGAACCAGCCCGCGGAGTTTCCGGCAGAGGCAACGGCAAGAAAAAGCATCAGGCCCGGTGGAGAACAGGCAACGATAACAAAAGGCGAGCAGCAGGCAGTGACAATTTCGGTTTCAAGATTGCGCCCATTGGTGGCAGCGCTATGCGTGCTGCTGATGTCCACTCCATCCCTTATGGCTGCCAATCCGGCCGCTGATCAGATTCGCGGCTCGGTGACAAACCTGCCCCTGCCCCGTTATGTGTCGATGAAGGCATCCAAAGGCAATGTCCGGCGTGGTCCGTCGCTGACCCACCGGATCGACTGGGTGTTCACACGGCGCGACATGCCGCTTGAGATCACCGCCGAGTACGGCCATTGGCGCCGGGTTCGCGACCGCGATGGTGTTGGCGGTTGGGTGCATTACGCTCTGCTCTCTGGAACCCGCACCGTGTTGATCGAAGAAGACATGCTGACCGTGCGTGCGCAGCCCAACGAGACGGCGCCGGTCTCGGCCGCTTTTGAACTGGGCGTAGTAGCCCGGCTTGGGGCCTGCTCGCAAAACTGGTGCCGGATCTCGGCTGGCGGCTATCGCGGCTGGGCGCCAAAAGTAAAGCTATGGGGTGTGACCCCGGACGAGCTGCGCGACTGAAAACACCCCGCGGTCTGGCCCCATCGCCCCCAGTGATGGGCCTAAAACGTGCGGTTTTCGCACATCCGTGGCGTCACGGGACCCTATCTGACCTTTCCCCTCTGCTTGGATTGACACCGGTATCTGCGCAGTCAAGATATGCCCTATATAATCGCGGCTGACCTGTCAGAACGTCGCGGCAGGGGCGACCATTTTGAGAGGAAAGATCATGATTTCACTGAACCGCCGCAAGGCATTGGCACTTATGGGCGGCACCGTAGCTGCCGCTGGCCTGTCCACTCCAGCCCTGTCGCAGGGTCGTAAAATCACCGTTGGTGCGCTGCGCTTCACCAGCCACTCGGCCAGCTTCATCGCGCTGCAGCGCGACTATTTCAAAGACGCCGGTCTGGATGTCGAGCTGAAGTTCTTTCAGGCCGCCACGCCAATGGCAGTGGCGATTGCCTCGGGCGATGTGGACTATGCCGTGACCGCGATGTCTGGCGGTCTGGTGTCGCTGGCTGACAAGGGCGCAATCAAGATCATCGGTGGCGCATTGTCCGAAGAGGCTGGCATCGACGGACAAAAGTATCTGGTGTCCGATGCGGCGTTCCAGGCTGGTGCGACCAGCCCGGCCATGCTGGACGGCAAAAGCTATGGCATCACCGGCGCCGGATCGTCGTTCCACTACATGGGTGCAAAGCTGGCGCAGAAGGAAGGCATCGCACTGTCGTTCAAGCCACTGCAAAAGGTCGGTGCCATCATCGGTGCGCTGAAGTCCGGTCAGATTGATGCCTGGTCGATTGTGCCGCATATCGCCAAGCCACTGGCCGGGTCGGGTAAGGTGCATATTATTGGCAATGTGTCGGATGTGCTGCCGGATTATCAGGTGACCACTGTGTTTACCTCGGCCAAGAATGCGGCGGATGAACGGGGCATGACCGGCGATTTCCTGGCTGGATTTTCCAAAGGTGTGGCGGATTACAACGCCACCATGATCGATCGCGCCCATGGCGATGATGGCGTCAACGAGATGGTCGATCTGATCCATCAGTATGTCTATGCTGATCGCCCGCGCGAAAAGGCGGCCAAGTCGATCATCAACGGCACCATGCGCCTGAATGAAGGTGCGGCATTGAACACGGCCTCGCTGCAGGATCAGCTCAGCTGGTTCCAGTCCGAAGGTCTGGTTGGCGGTGACATCACGCTGGATACGGTTGTAGACAGCAGCTACGTCAAAACACTGAGTTAAAATCACCAGAGTTTCGCCCGGCTGATAGGCCGGGCGGCGCCCGACCCTCCCCGTCAAACCAAAGGTTTGCCTTTGGCAAAACGGCGGGTGCTTCGCACCCACCCAGGGTCAGGCACCTCCCTTGATTTTCATGTTATCCGTCAGCCTCTGGAGCCTCTTTTATGGACATCCGTCTGTCCTCCATCAGCCATTCGTATGACCAAACCGAAGTGCTGCGCGACATCTCGCTGGAAATTCCATCGGGCCAGATCGTCTGCATTGTCGGGCCTTCGGGCTGTGGCAAGTCCACCTTGCTGCGTCTGATCGGCGGGTTAGAGCGGCCCAGCGCGGGCGAGATCTTGCAGATCGGCACTCCACCCGCTGATTGTTTAAACCCGCTGACCTATATATTTCAGGATTTCGCCCTGCTGCCCTGGCGCAGCGTGCGGGGAAATATATCGCTGGTGCTCGAAGATCACGGCATTCGCGGTCAGGCGGCAGACCATATCATAAATGACGTGCTGGCCCGCACCAAGCTCAGCGATTTTGCCAAGGCCCTGCCCAAGCAATTGTCCGGCGGCATGAAGCAACGGGTGGCCATCGCCCGCGCCCTGGCGGTGAACCCCGCCGTAATGTTGATGGACGAGCCTCTGTCTGCGCTGGACAGTCAGACCCGCGAATTGCTGATGGACGATCTTGTCAACCTGTGGAGCCGCACACCGTTCACGGCGGTCTATGTCACTCACAATCTGGCCGAAGCGGTGCGTCTGGGGCATTCCATAGTCGTTATGTCGCGCCGCCCCGGAGAGATCCGCGAAGTGGTCCATCTGGACACACCACTAGACCAACGCGGGCTGGGCAACGCCGAGATGGAAGAGAAGCAGAAATACCTCTGGCAGCTGATGCGCCAAGAGGCACAGGCGGCAGATGCGGAGCTGATACATGTCTGACCAAATGAACAGCGGCGAAATCCGCAGCGTGCCGTTTCGCGGCGGCGGCTTTGCTCCGACCTCGCGCCGCGGGGTTGGCCTGGTGGTCTTTGTGACCCTGATCGCCCTGGCCGAGATCGGCACCCAGACCGGTTTCATCACCCCGCTGACGCTGCCCAAGCCATCCGATGTGCTGCGGACCTTTGGCGAGCTTTATAGTTCGGGACTTTTGTGGAAACATCTGAGCGTGTCCCTGTCCCGGCTGGTGGTCGGCGCGGCGATGGGGGCCAGTGTCGGCATCGCGGTGGGGGTGATGATCGGGTTGTTTTCCTATGTGCGGGCCGGATTGGTTCCTCTGGTGGCGGCGCTGTTTCCAATCCCCAAGATTGCCCTGTTGCCGTTGTTCGTGATCTGGTTCGGCATCGACGAGGGCTCTAAATACGCGCTGATTGCCTTTGGCACCTTTACCCCCACGGTGGTGGCCACCTATGGCGCGGTGGATAATGTTGACCGCGGCCTGATCCGCATGGGGCAAAGCTTTAACCTCAGCTGGTGGTCGATCGTTCGCAAGATCGTACTGCCCGGCGCCATGCCTGGCATTCTGTCCGGGCTACGGATCAGTCTGGCCATTGCCATCATCCTGCTTGTCGCCGCTGAAATGCTGGGGGCCGAATACGGCATCGGTGCTTATATCCTAGAGGCCGGATCCCTGTATGATCTTGAAAGACTGTTTGCCGGGGTCACGATCCTGTCGATACTGGGCGTAACGCTAAGCATAGGCATCGGAATAATGGAACGTCGACTGTTACGCTGGCGCACTTAATCTAGTTTACCACAAATAAGGAGCCTTTCATGGCCTGGATCCAAACCATCCCATATGACGACGCCGACGGTAAGTTGAAGATGCTGTATGACCGGGTCAAAGGTCCAGACAATAA
>ENA-OSET01005057-OSET01005057.1-sediment-metagenome-genome-assembly--contig:-NODE-5057-length-11327-cov-41.754400_pt1 | contig 11327 bp, 7 predicted proteins | sample MGYA00237882_ERZ534229 | MGnify/ENA primary metagenome ERZ534229 (study PRJEB26408, sample SAMN06266212) | sediment metagenome | isolation source: Hudson Canyon methane seep mesocosm | place...
CCTCACGAAGAAATAGTAAGCCTCTACTGCTTACCTCTGTAGAAAAAATAAAGAAATTACGAAAACTTGATGGACAGATTTTAATTCCCCTTAGAGTAGGTGATCGTAGACAAAGTAGTCGCAGAAAATCTAGACTATCATTCTTATCTATTGAAGAAATAAAACAACTCCGAAAGAAGTAATAAAGTCGCCCTACCAGTACCGCCTATTAGGCCTTAGTAGTTTATTCTACTGGGCCTTTCTCACTTTATAAATGAAGCCCGAGATAAGCTCTAAACTGAATTTAACCATTCCCCCCCCTTAACCTTTCTACAAATAATGCTACTATTGCTTCATAAAATATAATTAAGTTGCAAATATTATGGAAGTAACTGCTGACAGAACAGAAGACTTAATCACTGAAGTCCCTCTTACACATGAGCAAATGGAAAACTTGTTAACGCTACAGCAGCAAATATTAGGAAAAGTCGCTTTTGGATCTCAATACCAAGAAACGTTAGAAAATTTATGCCAAAGTGCCGAGGCAATGTTACCAAACTCAGTGGCATCAATCATGTTGTTTGATGACGGGATAGAAGGTCTATCGGTAAAGGCCGCTCCCAGCATGCCTTTAGAAGCTATCAACGCTCTCAATGGATTAGTTCCTGGCAAGCATAGCGGTTCTTGTGGAACAGCAGTATATAAGAATCTACCTCAATTTGTATGTGATACTACCATAGATGAACGTTGGTCTGACTCAGCTTTCCAAAACTTTGCGAATACCTATGGTGTGAATGCATGCTGGTCAATGCCAATCCGTAGCGCTGGTCATTTAGCTATTGGGTCATTCGCCCTATCAAGCATGGAAAATCGTACTCCTCACCAATTTCATAAAAAATTATTAGAAACTTGTGCTGATGTTGCAGCTATTGTCTTAAAACGAGAGTCTGAAGAAAAACAACTCAATTTCCTGGCACATTATGATGCACTTACCCAGTTACCAAACCGCACCCTTTTTGCAGATCGTTTTAGTCAAGCAGCTGCACATAGCAAACGTACTGAGAGCCTGCTAGCCGTATGTTTTCTTGATTTAGATAACTTTAAACCTATCAATGATAATTATGGCCATGATGTAGGGGACCAGCTTTTGGTTGAAGTAGCAAATCGAATTAAAGGCACTATGCGAAATGAAGATACAGTCTCTCGACAAGGTGGGGATGAATTTACTCTATTGCTGCGTGATATTGATTCTTTTAATCAATGTGAACAATTGCTTAATCGCATTCGTGACACATTGGCACAGCCTTATATTATTGATGACACCACACATAAAATAACCGCATCCATTGGCTCCACTATTTACCCATTAGATGATGCTGACTTGGATACCTTAGTTCGCCATGCTGACCAAGCCATGTACCAAGCTAAACTTGCAGGTAAAAATCAGCAACAAGTCTTTAATGCTCTCGGTGACAAGGAAATATCAGATAGACAGAGTCAATTCTTAGAGGTAAGACAAGCGCTTACCAACAACCAATTCCAGCTATATTACCAACCTAAAGTCAATATGAAGACTGGTGCGGTCTTTGGCGCTGAAGCATTGATTCGCTGGCTCCACCCTGAAAAAGGGTTGATACCTCCCTTAGACTTTCTACCTCTGATTGATGGCACTGATCTAGAAATTCAAATTGGTGGCTGGGTTATTAATGAGGCTATCTCTCAGCTTGCTAGCTGGCAACAACAAGGTATTCAGCTAGCGGTAAGTATTAATATTTCTTCTCACCATATACAGTCTTCTGTTTTTTTCGACCAACTCAATGAAACATTAGATAAATACCCTGATGTTAACTCCCAAGATTTGCAATTAGAAATATTAGAAAGTAGTGCCCTTGGTGATATCAATATCATCAGTGGCATCATTAAAAGTTGTCAGAATGTTCTTGGAGTTAATGTTGCTTTAGATGATTTTGGCACAGGTTATTCATCACTGACTCACATGAAAAACCTATCAGCTAATACCATTAAAATAGACCAAACTTTTGTTCGTGACTTATTAGATGACCCAAATGATTACAGTATTATCGAAGGTATTATTGGATTAGCTAAAGCATTCAATCGCGAAGTGATTGCGGAAGGGGTTGAAACCGATGCGCATGGGTTGATGTTGCTCATTATGGGCTGCAATGAAGCACAGGGCTATGGTATTTCTAGGCCAGTTCCTGCTGAAGATCTAGTATCTTGGCTTGCTAATTACAAACCTAATACCTATTGGACAGACTACGGTAATAGAAGCCTCACATCTCAAGAACAAAAAATTCTTCTGCTTCAACTCACCACCGAACATTGGTTTAACAATATAAATAAAGAACTACTTACTATGGAAGACAGTGGTTTTGGTCAGTACCTTATGAAATGTCATTTAGGCATATGGTTGTCACGCTTTGAGGATGAAGGACTATTTAAACAAGACTGGCAAGAACAACTTAAACAAGCACATGATGTTATGTTTCACCTTGCTAGTGAACTTATTAATCAACATCAGGCAGGACGGATTGATGAGGCTCGGTCAAGAATGGATGAACTCAAGGATTCCTATAAAAGAGTACATTCTCTTTTAAAAAGCTATAACCAAGACTCCATAGCTAAAACTTCATTTGCAAACCTTAGCAAACCAAGAGTGTAGCAATTTATATCAAATTTTCAGTTTAGCTTCATGACATATAAAAGACAATATCACGCCTGAGCCTCAACACACCAATAGTCAAGGATGGTTTTCGATTTCAGTTCATCTTCCGATTCATAAATATCATTCAGCTTCTTCGACTTAGTACCAATTTGACTTAGAAATAGTTCGCTTTAGTTCTATATAGTTTCGCAAGCAACTACACAATCTAAACTCAGAAATTATTTTATTGCAATTCTTCAACTTACTGGTAGCATTGCCGGCCTTGGGCTGTACTTAAAATCCCTCGGCTTCACGGCCGTGCCGGTTCGATTCCGGCCCTAGGTACCATATATGAAAGCCTCGACACTTAACGGTGTTGAGGCTTTTTTATTGCTTAAAATTTTAGTAACGCTATTAGCCCGCCGCCGATTCTTATGGCCAGCTAAATAGTTTGCGTTTCCAAATATTATAAATTCTGGAGTTGAGAATAATTGAAAGTGACACATAAGCTTGATATAAGCTTTGATGAAAATAACATTGAGTATGAAGCCTTCCCCCGCAGACAATCAGCAAGACGCTGTAAGCAACGAAGAAAAGGCAAACTAGTATTTGCCTCGATAGAAAAAATAAGACAATTACGTAAGCTTAATGATCAGGCTTTAATCCCCCTCCGAGTAGGTGACCGTCGCCAAAAGGATCGTAGAAAATCGAGAATATCATTCTTATCTATTGAAGAAATTAAACAACTCCGGAAAAAATAAGCCGATACTAGTCTAGCCATCGAAAAACATATCATCATGCTTGGTTACATTTATGCACATCGTTTATTATTAAGGTAGCAAACTACGACTGTTTATTTTAAGGAGAAGTTCTTATGAAAAAGCGTACTATTATATCGCTCATCAGCATTGCTTTATTTTCAAGTTCAGCATCCGTTTTAGCTGAAAAAGGTGGTAAAAATAAAGGACACGGTGTAGGTGGTGTTTCTGAACAGCATATGAGTGACATGGGCTTAGAACATAATAAATCTAATGCTAGTGATAAAGTTCAGAATATAGAAGGCTACACAACAGAAGTGAAGGCGAACAAAGACAAAGACAAAGACAAAGACAAAGACAAAGACAAAGACAAAGACAAAGACAAAGACAAAGACAAAGACAAAGATGGTGATGATCTGAGTCAAAAAATGGAAGAAAAACAAAAATCAAAAGAAGCCAGACTAGATGATGACACAATTGAGCAAGAGACTGAATCTGGTGAAAAGAAGAAAAAATGGTGGCAAATATTTGGTGATGAATAGTCTTTTCTATAAATCAACATCTCTACACCTAAGCTAGATGATATTGTAAATGTTCAGTTTAAAACCCTTCGCTTCTACGGGTGTGTCGGCTCGATTCCAATCCTAACTAGCATCTTACATATATGAAAGCCCTGATTCGCTCTGCGTTTTGGGGCTTTTTTTGTTGGCTGTTGAGTCGGCGATGGGGCAGATAGTTTTTTCAAAACAAAAATTGCTATACTTTCATTATGAATCTTTCTAATGCAGAAAAGTCCGTCCTTGGGTTTACAGCTCTATATACAGCTGCTTTTGCTGTCTATTTTACTCGTGACTTTAATATTGAATTTATCGGATATGCCGGTCTAATCATCCTCATTTTTACACTACTCTATAGCACTCTTGATAGGACAAAAATTCCTGTTTCTATCATAGGAGGAATATCACTCTGGGGTCTCCTGCATATGATGGGTGGAAGTATTCAAACTCAAGATGGCGTGCTCTACGATTGGAAGATATTCCCATTTTTTGATGGTGGTGGAGAGTTTTATATTCTTAAATTTGATCAACTGGTTCACGGCTACCTTTATGCCGTGGTGGCATTACTATTTCTGCATTTGCTTCGTAACTACTTTGGTAACAGACATAGTCAACTGCTTGTTGGCTTTATTGCAATTATGTCATCACTCGGTGTCAGTGCTATAAATGAAATTATCGAGTTTATTGCTGTGTTAACTGTTCCGGATAACGGCGTCGGTGGATATTTCAACAATGTTCTCGATATCGTATTCAATTTTATCGGAGCTCTCGTAGCGGTATTAGGATTTTATCTGCTGCATAATAAAACTGAAGATTAAACAGGCTCTGACTGGCCGTACTAGTTAGCTTCCAACACCCTAGACAGCTAATTATGAAAGCCGCTACTGGATATGAGTTGCACTTATTCACTTTTTTGTTGATGTATATTGGACAGTCTGATACCTAGTACCAGTACCTACCTTCTATTTTGGAATTCGCATGACTATAGTTAATGAAATAACACAGCTAATTGGATCTACTGACTTAGTAAAATTACAGCGTTTAGTTCCAAAAGGCTCAGCCGATGTGTATGTGAAAATTGAGTCGAGAAACCCTGGTGGTTCAGTGAAAGATCGAATTGGCTTAGCAATGATTTTGGCTGCCGAAGAGTCTGGTGCTCTTAAGGCCGGTGGAACTATCGTTGAGCCGACATCAGGCAATACTGGGATTGCTCTTGCAATGGTGGCTGCAACGCGAGGTTACCGTTGTATTTTAACGATGCCAGAAACCATGTCTGTGGAAAGACAGAAATTGCTTAAACTCTACGGGGCTGAAGTTGTGTTAACGCCCGGTTCTGAAGGAATAACAGGATCCATAGATAAAGCCCAGAAAATAGTTTCTGTCACTAAGGGGGCATTTATGCCTCAGCAATTTAACAACCCCGTGAATCCAGAAATTCACCGTCAAACTACAGCTCAAGAGATTTGGTCAGATAGTAATGGCATGGTTGACGCTTTTGTATGCGGTGTCGGTACAGGCGGTACATTATCAGGTGTGGCGGATGTTATTAAGAAAAGAAAATCAGCTTTTAGAGCCGTTGCTGTAGAGCCTGCTGAATCTCCCATATTGTCTGGTGGACAGCACAGTCCACACAAAATTCAAGGGATTGGAGCAGGCTTTATTCCCAATAACCTTAATGTTGATTTAGTAGACCAAGTCAAGCAAGTAAGTACTGAGCAGGCTATGAACATGAGAGAGCGCTTAATAAAAGAAGAAGGCATACTTGCAGGTATCTCTTCTGGTGCGAGTGTTTTTGCAGCATTAGAAGTAGCAGCAGAAATGGGCGAAGGAAAAATGGTCATCACCATCATTCATGACACTGGCGAGCGTTATCTAAGTATGGGATAAGCTATTTCTCAACCTCCCTTAGTTTCCGGTTCGACACCAACCTCCGTTTCTTTAGCGAAACCCGTTGCCACTTTCTGGGCTTTCTGAAAAACTCCCCCTATGACTCTACGACCGTTAGCTCGTTATTGGAGGCGTGTCTTTACCGTAAATACAAACCTTATTACGCCCACCTTCTTTAGCCGCATAAAGCATTGTATCTGCAGCTGCAACTAGAGCATCACAAGAGTCAGCATCAACAGGGAATGTTGCAACACCAATACTTACAGTGACGTTGATTTGTTTGCCATCTCCAATATCAAAAGATTGATCTTCGACAATAGCACGCAAACGCTCAGCCATGACAAGTGCCCCTTTATTAGTTTCAGGCATGATGATCGCAATTTCTTCTCCACCATAGCGACATACTCTGTCAATATTCCGTACTTGTGAAACAAGCCTTTCACTCAAGCCACGTAGAACAGCATCACCAGCAAGATGTCCATAATTATCATTCACCAATTTAAAATAGTCGATATCCAACATTAATAATGCAACTGAGTTGTTATTACGTTTAGTACGGGAAAGTTCTTCATCTAGAAAATCTTGAAAAACCCGTCGATTATAGAGCCCCGTAAGCTCATCATAATGTGCCAACTTCTCAAGTTCTTTTTCACTACATTCGATGCGATAACCTATTCGACCAACAAGCCAATAAAATAACGTAAAGAGTATTCCACCTGCTATCGCCATAGCCAAAATACTAACAAAAACAATATGGTGGGCTACTTGTTCTTTTTCAGATACGTCTGTCAGCATTTTTAGGTGTGCTACTTTACGCCCACCAGCGTCATACAAAGGCAAAGCTGTAATACGATAGGAGCGATCTTGATAAATAAGTTCTGATATTGGTTTCTGAGCATTAATACCATGACTTATAAGCGGCTCAATAATCTGAAAAGGCAATGTATTTACTGATTGCGTGCTTGTTACAACATCCAAAAACCGATCCCAATCAGGTGTGCGTCCCAATGTACGCATACCATCTTCCCATTTTCCCTGTTCAAGATATTGCTTATTTATCAACATAACAGTCTGCACATCGAAGAAGTCCCTGAGTTTTTCCAGTACCTGATCAATTTCCATTCCTAGTTCGACATAGCCAATAAGCTTATGCGATTCATCAAACCATGGCATCACAAGACGTAAAGTAAAGGTTCCGAGAGCACCCAATTCGACACCATAAGAAATAGTGCCACTACGTTCTGCCTGCAGGGTGGTGATTCGTTCTATGGTATCGCCATATCTCAATGGAGCATGTACGCGCAATAGATTGACTCGGTCTAGGTCTGAAAAGTAAAGATGTGTAACTGAAAAATCGTTTTTTAATTGTGAAAATAACGGTCCAGTACGCTCTAATAATGCCACCCTGTCACCTCTCGCAAGACCCACATTCAACTGATTATCAGTCTTTAGAGTATGCATTATCGCTTGCAGTGCCTTAACATCGTAGCGAATACTTTCCTCGTAAAAGTCCTGTGCAGATGCCCGGATACGAATAACGCCTTCTTGCATTTCCTGCTGTGAAGATTGGAAAAGCAATATACCCAATACAAAGATGACACTTATAATGCCCAAAAGTAATGGACCAAGAAATACTAGACGCAAACGAGATGTGGTCCAGTGATGTGAGGTGAGACAAGAACGTAACTGTTCTATCGTCATATCTTTCCCCTCTTAAAAGAAAGTAAAGTTAAGAATATCTAGTCAGTAAATACTATGCCAAAAAACAAGTGAATACAAATTACCTCAAGTCAGAGATTCTGTACCCTCCCATATTTAGATCAAACTTGTGTTTCGATTCTCACGGCACAGACTTTATATTCAGGTATTTTGGCAACAGGATCCAGTTCGGATATAGTGAGATTATTGACATTAGCTTCATCTGGGAAATGAAAATTGCCAAAGATCAGTCCAGCAGGAACGCGATCGCTTATTTCTGCTGAGCCAATCATTTCACCACGCCGAGAAACGATACGAATTGTTTGCAAGTCATCGATGCCCAGTCGAGTAGCATCTTCTTGGGAAATTTCTACTAATGTTTGCGGATATAGTGCCATCAGTGGTTGAGAGCGCCGAGTCATTTCAGCTCCATGCCAGTGATATAACACTCTCCCCGTAGTTAAACATAGAGGATAGTCTTCATCCGGTAGTTCTTTTGCCGGCAAATGCTCGGCAACATGGAATAAACCTTTACCACGAGTAAATTGTTCCGTATGCAGGATAGGTGTACCCGGATGTTGCTTGTCCTTGACTGGCCAATGTAGTTGTTCGCCATTATGTAAGCGCGTGTGGGAAACACCAGCATACTGTGGTGTTAACTCTGCAATTTCATCCATCACTTGTGCAGCAGATTGATAATCCCAACCGGCATAATCACCAAGCGGTTTTTGTTGGCGATAAGCAAGAATACGTCGAGCTAATTCAGCTGTAATTTCCCAGTCTGTTCTCGATTCTCCCGGCGATGTGACAGCATCGTGAATGAGTTGAATACGTCGCTCGGTGTTGGTAAAGGTCCCTTCCTTTTCTGCAAACGTAACACCAGGTAATAATACGTCAGCATAATCAGCTGTTTCTGAAGGGAATATTTCCTGTAATACCGTGAATTCAGCATTGGCCATAGCTTGACGCACATGATTCACATCTGGATCGGACATAATGGGGTTTTCTGCCAAGAGATAAAACGCTCGGATCTTTCCAGATAATGCATTATCCACCATTTCTGTAATCGTTTGTCCCGGACTATCACCAAATAATTCACTACGATTTGAAAGTGCCCAAGCATCAGCAAACTTAGTACGGCTATCTGCATTGGCTACTTGCTGGTAACCGGGGAAGACATTAGGCAAACAACCTAAATCACAGGCACCTTGTACATTATTCTGACCGCGTAGAGGGTTAACACCGCCTCCAGCAATACCCATATTACCGGTCAGCATTTGTAAATTGGCAAGGCTAAAGACATTCTGCACACCGGTGGTATGTTGGGTAATACCCATCGACCAAATCACTGCCATCGGTTTGGCTGTACCGAGGATAGTTGCAGCCTCAATGATATCGTCAATAGGGACACTGGTAATATCACTGACATATTCCGGTGTGTATTTTTTTAAAGATTCACGTAGCGTTTCATAACCTTCAGTTCGTGAGTCGATAAAATCATCATCCTGCCAACCATTTTCAACGATCAAATGCATAATGCCATTCACCAAGGCGATATCAGTGCCGGGCTTGTGACGCAGGTGCAACGTGGCAAACTCGGTGAGATCAATCTTTCGGGGATCGGCAACAATCAATTTTGCTCCACGTTGATGTACTGCCTGACGTAACATGGAACCGAAAACAGGGTGTTGTTCGGTGGTATTGGAGCCAATCACAAACAAGGCCTGAGACTGCTCAGCAACATCGGCCATAGTATTCGACATGGCACCGGAACCGTAAGATGCCGCCAGCCCGGCAACAGTAGATGAATGACACAGCCTCGCACAGTGATCAATATTATGTGTGCCGATGACTTGGCGGGCAAACTTTTGCATCAGATAATTTTCTTCATTAGTGCATTTAGCAGAAGAAAAGATAGCCAAGGAGTCCGGGCCGGATTCATCAATAATGTGACTGAATCTTTGTGCCACAATGTCTAATGCCTGATCCCAGCTTACCTCGACCCACTTGCCACGGTCATCACCTTGTGGCCGATCTGTTCCCTTTATTAACCATTCTCTTACCATTGGCTGAGTTAAACGATCGGGATGATGGACATAGTCAAAGCCATAACGACCTTTCACACACAAGTGCATACCATTTACAGCTGCATGTGGATTCGAGCTGACATGATCTATCTGACCATCTTTGATATTGAGATCGAAGTTACAGCCCACACCACAGTATGCACAGGTGGTCATCACTTTTGCATCTATCTCATCATCAGGCAGGGTATTATTTCGATCAGACAAAGCGCCGGTAGGACAATAGGCCACACAAGTACCACAGGACTCACAACCTGCTTCCAGCATAGTTTCGTCTATGCCAGCTGTAATATGGGTTTTATCTGATCGTTCAGCAAAGCCCCACACAAACCGACCCTGAACTTCATTGCAGGCACGAACACAACGAGTACATAGAATGCATTTATTTAAATCGACTCGAATAGCAGGATGAGGATCACCATCCACTGGAAACAGTGGCTCTTTGTCTTTTGAGCTTGGTGGTGTCAGATCATAACGCCGTAACCAATAATCAAACTCTGTATGATTGATTTTATTGGCATCAAAATCAGTATCGACATAATGATCCAACATCATAGATAGAACAGCGTGATGTTCCTGTTCCAGCATAGGCGATTGCGCTTTGACTTGCATATTATCAGAGACATTTACTTCACAAGCAGGTAAGGAAACACTACTCCCTTCCACCTCTACCAGACAGGCTCGGCACGCTCCCGTACAGCTGAGTCCAGGGCTATAACACAGTGACGGTGTTTTAATCCCTTCCCGATAGAGAACATCAATCAGCAACTCATCTTTATTGGCAGTGACAGTTTCGCCATCAATGATTAGCTGTACAGTTTGAGTAGGTTCATGACTCATAAAGATTACCCGTCCGTCTGTTTACAAATTTATATTTGGTCCATTTTTCCACTTCATGAGGAGGATCTATAATTTCACCTCTATTCGAAGCGTATTTTCACTATTAATCTGACGTTATTTTCCTTACTTGTGAATACGATAATCACCTTGAAAATAACTAGAGTCAAAAGTAGAATTTATGCTGTTCTTTGTCAAGTATTTTGCCTACATCAGTTAAGTAGAGTCGTGAAAGCAACCACAAACGATGCTAACATCGGAGTTAAGTAAAGCCTGAGCGCATTAAAACCATATGGATTCAAACACCCCACAGAATTATTTAGGCATGATAAGAAATCATGCTGGTTTACTCGCTATAGCATTTCTGGCGGTATTTACTGGCAATCTGGGGCAGAGTTTTTTTATTGGTCTGTTTCAAGCCCCTATCAGTGAGCAGCTTAATTTATCCGCCGGTGAATTTGGCAGTATCTATTCAGCAATTACCATCACAGGTGGTTTTCTGGTGATGTATTTTGGGCCTAAAATAGACTGGGTTTCCCCTAAACGTTATGCCCTAACACTACTTATTATATTAACCACCGGCTTATTGATTCTGACTCTATCACCATGGTGGGCTCTAGGTATTTTAGGGTTAGGTTTAGTGCGATTATGCGGTCAGGGTTTAATGACTCATTTGGGTAGTACTTTAGCTGGCAGAGAGCTTAGTGTTAACCGTGGTCGAGCTCTTGGCTTTGTGGGATTAGCAATGCCTTCCGGCGAGATCATTCTGCCACCGTTGACGGCATTGTTACTGGTCTGGCTAACGTGGCAACAAGTATGGTGGTGTGTACTCACTATCATTATCATCTTATGGTTATGCCTA
>ENA-OSET01005058-OSET01005058.1-sediment-metagenome-genome-assembly--contig:-NODE-5058-length-11325-cov-43.021871_pt1 | contig 11325 bp, 5 predicted proteins | sample MGYA00237882_ERZ534229 | MGnify/ENA primary metagenome ERZ534229 (study PRJEB26408, sample SAMN06266212) | sediment metagenome | isolation source: Hudson Canyon methane seep mesocosm | place...
GCGTTTTATTCCTGTTGATCGAACCGCTTTAAGACGTACTGTACTGGAACAGCGTTTCGGACAAAACCTTGCCAAAACCTATCTTGACCAGACACTGGATAAAGCGATTTTTGCGATGGAAAGCGTTGATGGAGGCAGTGTTCGAGGTGTTAATGGCTCAGATGTTGCTCCCCGGCCCATAGGTGGAGGTATATCTGAAGGAACCGGTACAGTAGGCACAACAGGTGCACTATCTGATTACAATGATATTCTCAAAGATTTTCAAGACCTGGGCACAACTGTAGGCGCGGATTTTTTAATTCTCGGGAATCTGGAAAAAATCAAACATAAAACAGAAACCACAGTTATTCCTTATACAAACGAAGGCAGAACACAACAGAAAAAAATTGTCGATGCGCGGATGAATTTACGTGTTATAGACAGTATAAACGGCACAGTTATCGGAGCGACTAGTTTACGCACTCAACTTTCTGAAACAGTGTTTAGTGGTAAGCGCAGTGATACAGACGAATTTAGCTTTTATGACCATTTGGCTCGCTTGGCAGCTGTTAAGGTGCTTGACGTCATTTATCCGGCTCGTATTGTGAGTGTAGATCCACTCGTTATTTCCCGTGGCAGTAATGATGGTGTACAAACTAATGATATTTATATTATCGAACGGGAAGGCCAGTCAATCAGTGATGATTCAGGTCAGGTGATTGCTCGTTTGGAAAATGAAATAGGCCGCGTTCAGGTCGGTTCAATTCAAGAAACTATAGCCATTGTTAACCCGGTTACAGGTGAAGGTTTTTTAAAAGGGGATTTAGCTAAACTGGATGCAGAAGCAAGCAAACCTAAGGTGGAAATAAAAGAAACTGCCGAGGTAGCGCTTAAAGGGCCAACAGCAGCCATAAAACAACGCCCCCGTGTTGCAGTAGTATTAATTAAATCCGGTTCTACAGAAACACCCACAGATAAAAGTGCTGAAAAACATACTCCAATTTTTACCGATACAATTATTTCACGATTAACCCAAACCAAACGTTTTGAAGTCCTAGATCGGCAGGAAGTAGATCAATTATTGACAGAACAAACATTGGAAGCCATGCGTGATGATCGTGACGTTGCCAGTGCTGTAGGAACATTAAAAGCAGCTGATTATCTGGTATACGGTAGCCTGGCTTCATTGAGTGTGGAAGAAAAACAGACACAATTACCAGGATCAAGTCGAATTTTCAAAAAGAAAATGGGTTACCTGGAAGGTAATATGCGTATTGTTGATGCGCGTAGTGGACAAGTGATTGAATCGCGTAAAATTTCTGTCCAACAGCTAGTTGATGCAGGTGCAAAAGGGACAAGGGTTGTTACCGCTTTAGCAGATGCGTATGCCGAGCAAGTCGTGCTAATGTTTATGAATAAGCTCTATCCGATTCGTATAGCAGCTATAGGCGCAGACGGAACCATCTATATTAATCGTGGTGATGACGGAGGTCTTTATTCGGGAGAGATTCTGGATGCATATCGTCTTGGTTCTCCAGTCATTGACCCTGAAACGGGTGTCCAATTAGGGCAAGAAGAAATTGCGCTAGGACAAGTTAAAATCGATGAAGTTGAAGATGCACGTAGTAAAGGCACAGCTTTAGAATCAACAAAAGCAGCAAAAGGTGATTTACTTAAAAGGGCTATTCAAAATAGTGGACAGCGAGGAAGTTCAGCCCTTCCTGATAAAGGTAAGCCAAAACATTCTGGCGGTTTGCTCCCAGACTCAGGCTCTCCTGTTCAAGCTACATTGCCAACCGGTGATAAATTTACGATTGTTGTTGGTCAATTAAAAGTTAATCCCAGCGCCAAGAGCAGTCCTTTACTTACCCCTAATCGAATCCGAAAGATGACTAATGATTTGATGTTCAAGTTGACGGGTACTAATCGCTTCAAGGTATTGGAGAGACAGGAGATCGATCAAATATTAAATGAAAAAGCATTCGATGCAATTGTTTCAGGGGGACAGGTTGATTCCCGCCTTAGAGAAATTTTAGGGGCAGATTACATCATTCATGGGGATATAGATAATTTTGACATTAACACGCAAACCCGTGAGGTTCCCTTTCTTGATGAGTTGGAAACCACAGCTACTGCAGTAGCTGTAGGCGTTTTTAGGATTGTTGATGTGCATACCGGGGAAGTTAAGGCCGGGGATCGAATGCGTATCAGTTTCGGCGTGGAAAATATTGAAAATATTGAGCCAGTTGAATACCGGCTACAGGATGAGTTTACAACTAAATCAGTCGCACAGATTTTAATTCGATTATTCCCCATAAAAGTACTGGGTATTGCTGGTGATGGAATAGTATTCCTTAATCGAGGTAATGATGCAGGTTTGCATAACGGTGACACCTTTGATGTTATGCGGCCGGGACAAAATTTAATTGATCCCGATACAGGACGTTCGTTTGGCACCGCCGAAACAAAAGTTGCAGCGCTTAAAATTGTTGCAGTTGAAGAATCACGTTCCCGTGCGAGTCTAGTTTCCGGCAGTGATGTACTTACAGGCGATATCATTCGTAAACAACAGAATACGCCAAAAGCACCTGAACCAAAAACCTTCACACCTAATTGGTAGCCGGAGTTTATTTTAAGTGAAGTTAATGGGTTTAATATTATATGAAGATATATTTAAAAGTATGTATCAACAGACTGACATTCTAATCATTCAAAGATGATACGCTTTTGTTATCTGTTATTGACAGTTTTCTTTGTTTTACAGTTAACAGGCTGTATTAAGCGGAAACCTCAGGGTTCTATAGAGTCAGAACCTAAGACAACAAGTGTTACCTACGGAACCATTTCCGGATCAAGAGGTGCTAACGTTCGTCAAGGGCCAGGTACTAGCAATAGTGTGATTGGTTCATTATCGACAGGAAGCAGCGTAAAAATTCTGAATAAACAAAAAAACTGGTATAACGTAGAGGCCACACTTAACAAACAGGCACGCGAAGGCTGGGTATATGCTCCACTTATTAAAACAAACACTCCGATTCAAACAAGTAAGTCGACTCAAATAGGTGGGCCAAATAACATCTCAGGACAGAACAATGATTTGACGGATGCAAACAACCCCGATCAATCAGACATTATTTATATGGGTTATACCAAAGATTTTCTACCCATCAAACAACTACTAGCTAATGGACAACGTGATGAATTATCGATGCATTTAGCCGCTGCATCTGGCAAAGAAGAGGTAGGTATTAATCCTTTTTGGAAACAGAATGATGATTTTTTGCGTTCAATCGAGGGTGGGATGATCATGCTAGATCTAAACGAGAGCGAACAAGCTATAAAAAACTTTTCCACAGCTGAGAAAATTAATGAGGAGAGAGAAAGTGGATCACTGGTAGTTGAGTGGGCTCAAACCGGCGGAGGTTGGCTAGCCGGAGCTATTAGCCATGACGCATGGGCTCCTTATGATGCTGAAGGGTACGAAAAAGTACTGATGCTTAACTATTTATCAATCGCACATTTATTACAAGGAGAGCGTAAGGCCTACAATGTTGCACGCCGTTCTATTGATTGGCAAAATATAGAAAAAAAAGCATTCGATGTGAGAATGAGTAAAGTGACAGAACAACAAGGAGAGCAACAAACTGGTCATTCAACTAATGGTGAAACTTCTAGCAGTGCACAAAGTGGTATAGCAGGCGTATTTGATGCACTCAACACCAAGGCCAAGGATGTGCCCAGTGCTTATGTAAATCCTTTTGGTTTTTACGTAACAGGGATGATACAGGAATATGAAAGTTACCAGGACCGTAGTCTCAGAGATAATGCCCGTATTTCATATGAAAAAGCGCTTGCATTAAATCCTTCCAGTCAGACGCTTAAACAAGCGGTAAAGGATCTAAAAAAAAAGAGAGCACCCTCTGGAAAAAGACTGTTACACGTTGTCGTTGCCGATGGGTTTGTGCCTGAGAAAAAGGTATTGAGTTATGAGTTTCAAACTGGCGACATAAAATTCCCTTTGAAAATAACGATCTATCAACCCATTATGTCTCAGGTAGGTCGCATCGAGATTCAAACGTCTCGTGGAAAACGGTTAGCACGGCTTTCGCCGGTAGCTGATGTAGAAGCGCTCTGTATCAGGCATCAAAAGGATACAGAGGTATTCCGCAATCTTAGAGTCGCACTGGCTTTTTCCAGTACAGTAGCCGAAAAAATAATTTTAACTAAGACGCTTGGCATCTTTGGAAAGTGGATTAGTGATGTTCACGACACATTAAGAGAACCTGATACACGTTCATGGATGACACTCCCTGCAACAATTCAGGCGGCACGGATACATCTTTCCAATAAAATAAACAAGGTCAAATTAGTCACTTATTCAAGAAAAGGTAAGAAAATGGCTAGCCAGGTACTTAAACTAACACCGAATAAGCCAGGTTTTATTTATGCGCGCAGCATTGATAAAACCTTGTATGCTCATGTTTCAAAGCCCCTTTGGGTCACGAAACCCTTTTAGCTTAATGTAACAATACGTGTCTACTATCACCATGAAAATATATAAACTAATTATTCTCTATACGGTAATTGCGCTATCAATCAGTTGCACTTCGATAAATCCGACGTCTCACCAGGTATCCGAAACGTCTCTGAGCCATCTGGTAAACCGGAATCATCCAAGAGCAACTCTGGTGATTGGCTCTGAAGATCTGTTAGGCAATATAGCCATCAGTGACCCCCGATTCAAATCAGTCGGTTCATTAACCCAGGCACAGGTTTATGTACAGAATTTGAGCGAAGATCGCTACACATTGGAATACAAGATTGACTGGGAAGACAGTAATGGTTTTTCCATTCAGGGCATCAATGCCTGGCGGCGGTTTACCTTGACGCCTCATCAACGCAATACGCTTTCTGCGACAGGGAAAAATGCAAATGCTACCAATATTGTCGTAATTGTCAGGCTACCAGACGATGCATTTATAGAACTCTATAAACAACTTGAAGACGAGTAAATAAGCCTTTTAAATCAAATCTGTAAGGAGATATTCCCGATGAAACTTATAATAAAAACTATAAAAGTTTTAATGTTTATGCCATTGATAGTGCTGTTAAGCGCCTGCGGTACAAAAACATTTGGCCAGCAGGGGGGGGTGGCAATGATAGACGCCAATACCGGTGCCCATTTGCAAACCAAGCTGACTATGGCAGATTACCTGCGCCTAACGGAAACCGTCACCAACAAAATGCTTGCTACACCTTTCGTCCAAAGCTGGGGAAGCAAACGGCCTAAACTGATCGTTGGCAACCTGCTTAACAATACCGATGACGAAAGCATTCGCATGCGTGATCTTCATGACCGTATTCAAGAAGTGATTTTCAATTCAGGTCTGGCAAGGATAGTCGATAGCTCTGCTACTTCTTTTAAATACATTATTAAAAGCGAATTGACCTCGACCCGTCAGTACGGCAGTAATAACCAGGAACTGGTAATTTTTACCTTACAGTTGAAAATGTTTAAGCTGGATGGGGAGTTGGTGTTGCAGCAGTCTGATGATTTGGCACTGGCTAAGGCTGAGAGACGGTTGTTTTAGGTCCAGCTCGAATCATGATGATTAGATTTCCATAAAGGTATTTTTTTAATGAATTTAAATAAATTTTTAAAATCATCTGGAGCAATATTTTTGCTTACATTGTTAATTACAGAGCCTGCAAATTCAATTGAAGAAGCCACACAAATTCAATCGCTAAGAGGAAAGATTGAGCAAGAACAGAAATTCTGGACTACTTCTGATCCTGAATACCTTAATGATGTTTCGACTTTTATGGGAGCAGTCTCAACAGTTTGGAGCGACCTTTCATCCAAAGTGATAGGAACTGGAGACCTTAAGAAGGAATACGATGAATTGTTTAATATAGCACTTGGCTACCGTTCAATGGCAACTTCTTCGTTAATAACAGCAGAGCGATTATTAGCTAAAGGAGACATAATTGGAGTTGAAAGGCATCTAGGTGAATATAATCATTACAAGAAGATGTATGATTTAAGTATAGATGCTTCCATATTATTATATCAAGGTGATATTGATTCATCGAAGATTCTAGCAGAAGGTATTTACAATGGTTCAAAAGCTGCTGTTAAATTTGGTGTGGTTTTTGTATCACCCCAAGCAACACAAATTGTAGATGGCATATTTGATTTAACAACATTTGCTATTGATACCACCGATGTCGGTTTAAATGAAGCTAGTAAAAGATTGTTGATAGATCAACTGACAAAATTCTTGCTAAATATTCCTGTCAAAAATCTTGATGGAAAAACGGTTTCTCAAGCCCTTGAAAAAGGAACAACTAAAGTAATTGGGTCTTCGGGATTATACCAAATATTAGATGGTATTTTACAAAACCCAGAATCAAAGTCTGATTTAATGCGTTTTATTGCAAAAAGTGGAGCTTACGGATTAAAAGCTTTAACTGAAAAGCAGTTAAATAAGATTATCTATAGCATGCAGGATAGATTGACTAATCCTAATACTCTCCAAGGATTAAAATCATATTGCGGTTCCGGGTTTTTACAAAAAATATTGGTTCCAGAGTTCAATTGCTTTAGCAAGACTGGAATATCCCCTTACGCAATCTGTGCTGTTAATATTTTTACTAAACCAGTGAATTATACAGCAGCATGTGCTACTCATGATAGTTGCTATGAACGAAGCGGTTCTACACGGTCAGAATGTGATCTAGAATTTAAGACAATCATGGAAATGACATGCGACGAGACACTCCCAAAACCTGAAGATTGGACACTAGCAGTTTCAAATTGTAAAAACATAGCACGACTTTATTATGAAATTGTCAGATACAAAGGTGGAAAAGCATTTGTTAATGCGCAAAAGACAGATGTCTTGGGAAAAGATTTATCAACAAGATTATCTATTCCATCAAATGAAACTTTTTCATCAGCACTAATTATAGACCGCTCCGGCAGTATGAAAGTCACCCTAACGAACCCTGATGGCACCAAGGCACAAAAATTGGAAAGTGCCAAACAGGCTGCAAGGGCCTTTATTTTGACCCTGAACGAAAACAGCAACATTGCAATTTCTACCTTTTCTAATAATGGTAATACTGTTCTGCCATTATCCATCGTGCCTAATATTCGCCAAACGTTAGATCAAGCATTTGCAAAAATAAATGCTTCTGGAGGAACCAATATTGGTGCCGGACTTGATATGGGCTTTATAGAGCTACAAAAAGCTAATCTTGGTTCCAGTCAAACTGCTCTTTTACTGTCTGATGGTCAAAATAACCAAGGTAATTTATGGTCTGCTGTAGATAAATACACAGCCAATGGTTGGCCTGTCTGCACTATAGGTTTTGGTAAGGATGCCGATGAAACAACTTTAAGAAAAATTGCTAGTGATACGGGTTGTACTTATGCAGCAGCTGAAACCTTTGATATAGTCTCTCGCTATCAGGAACTGGCAGCGTATGCTAAAGCTGAATCATCCCTTTTGTCTGCACGCGATCTATTATCCACAAATGGGCAGCTTCTTTATGAATTTGTAGTGAGCCAAGGAGCAGAAGTTGGAACTATTCATACACACTGGCCCGGGAGTATGCTGAAAACCATATTGATCGCACCGGATGGTTCGCGTATAGAAGATTCCAGTATAAGCCCAAATCAAGGGAGATATGTAGAAGACAAGACTTTTCAAATGCTGGAAATTAATAATCCGGTACCGGGAAAATGGCGCGTGGAATTAAGATGGAAAGATGCGCCACCGACAGCTGAGCAGGTAAACATTCTGGTGACTGAAAAAAACAACGTATTTGTTCGAATGCACGGTTTAAAATCGAACTATTCTCTAGGTCAAACAGTTGATGTTAATACCGATGCTTTTGAAGTCGTCAATAACCGTAAAATTCCACTACAAAATGCGAGCGTTAAGATTGAAATTAAAAAGCCTGGAGAAGAGGTTGTCCGTTTGATTCAAGCGCAAAGTACATCATGGACTATGTATAAGGATGTACTGAACGATATCAGACGAGATGTCACCATGTTTGACGATGGCGGCCACTCGGATTATAAATCTAGGGATGGAGTCTTTGGCGGTTCATATACTGAAACAGACAAAAATGGCCTATATATGATTACAGCGACAATCACTGGTAAAAAGAAAAACGGGGAAGCCGTCCAAAAAACGATCATAAATACATTTCAGGTGGGCTCAATTATGAACAACCCTGTTTCAGCCAGTCAGACCATGCATTTCATTCAGCAAGCTGAAGAACATATTGATGATTCCACAGCAGTTTCAACAGACCTGCTGCAACAACCGCTAAACAAAATCGAGTCCCTACAACAAGGCAATGATCCACTAGATGAAATCAATAAACTGCTGCAATAAGAGAAGGAATTCCAAGCCACAAAGACAAAGTTTTATTAGATTTCCCTCATGAAATGGTTAAATATTGGGTCAAAAATAAGCCATAAGAAAAGAGGGCAAAATAATGGAAGATGTTGTTGCGTATATATAATCCATAGAACTTATCATGTAAATCAATATGGTAGATTGCTGCTTTAGCAGAATGTTTTAAATTGGTCTAAATTAATATTATTTTACAACGCTGACTACACCACTAAACAATTGGTTACGATACTGTTGCAACTATTGATGTATTGACCTTTACAGTAACATTAAAAAATGCAGTAATTTGCATGAGGAGTTACTGTAATGGCTTATACCTGTTGGTAAAACCAAAAGGCTCTTGTTGGTGGAGAATGGGGTGCTCTATTAACAAAAAATGTTATCTTTAGGAGATTGTACTGATTTAACTTAATCTGACAATTTTCAAAATGGATCATAATTAAATTCTACAAAGTACAGAGTAGTTGGTTTCAACCAAATATAGTCATTTTTTTATAAAAAGAATCAAACCTAACAAGATGCTCAAAGGCTAATATAATTAGCTTCTTTTTGAGATGACCTAAGTTTTTAGATAAGCTGGCTTACCCAGTATGTATTCTTCATGTGTCTCTAACCATAAGGAATATTTAAGCATTGCCTTGGAAAATAACCGGCTTTGTAAATGTTGTTTTAACCAGTTGTTTAAATGACTATAAGCCCCCTGTTGAAAGTGTTGTTTATTGATTCGAGAGAATTGCCGCACAAAAGGTAATAATGCAAAATCAAGCAAGCTGGGTGTAGAACCCATTAAAAAGGGTTGTTGTGACAAGCGCTGTTCTAATGCCTGGATAAAAGGTTCACATTGTAGGCGGCACGCTTCTTCATCATCGCCATGAAAACGTTTGGCACGTTTGTAGCGTTCTAAGTTGGGTTTAAATTGTTGGTCATTTTCATTAATTATTGCCAGCATTTCAGGCAATGCTTTTGCATCTTCTGCATAAAGTAAATTGTCAGGGTCACTCAAATTAAGAGCCCATAACATAATATCTAGGCTTTCATCGATAACCTGACTATTAGGCTCAGTGCCTAATACTAAAACAGGCACGGTGCCTTTGGGGGAAAGCGCTAACATTTCAGTAGGTTTATTTTTCATCTCAATAGCGCGAATTAATACGGTTTGTTGAGACATTAAAATGGCAAGTCTAGCGCGCATTGCATAGGGACAATTTTGCAAGGAGTACAGTATGGGCTGCGTCATAAAGCGTCTGCTATGTGTGTACAAACCATAGGCTATTTACAGTCCTTTGCTATATTGATTTCTAGTCGATAGCTCTACCATTTGGTGAAGGTTTTGCTCTGCACTCTCATCACCGTTTAGCATATTTTCAAATTGAGTGATTAATTGTGCTTTGTCTGGATCTGCTTTAGAACCAGAGCCAATATCAGTGAGATCAATGAAAAACTCATCAAATAAATCCCCCAAGTCATTCACGATGTCTACATTTAAAAATTGCTCATTATTGTAGATGCTAGGATAGCCCCCTTTTTGCTTATCAACAGCAAAAGAAACGCCTTTAACATTGGTGATGGTGGTTGATTTTTCACACTTCAGCATACAGCCATCTTCAATACTGGGTTTATTACAGCCGACAGTACGTTGGAAGAAACATTGCCTGCTGGTCATCAACAAAATAGGATGATAAATGCTGTATATCAATTTAAAGTTGGCAGGTCGTGCGATATTTTTGATTTGTAGGCGGTTAATCTCATTGGAAATAAAAGCGCCTGCACAATTTAATTCTTCTTGCAGGGTTAATAATGCATAAGAATTAGTAGTGTTTAAAAATGGGCCTGCAATCCACTCAATGCCCATTTCAAACGCTTTGTATGCAATGCCGGTGTTATTGGTAACAATACGTTTGGGACGCACTTGTTCTAAAATACGTACCGATTCATCATAGTCTTTGCCAATTAAAACGGCTGGAAACCACGGAGTTAGACGTGGATTATTCAATAAAATATCGATATATTTATTGCAGCCTTTTTTTAGGCTTTCAGGTATTTTGAAATACACATCTGCATCGGTTAAATCGCATAAAACCGTATCTTTCACATCGGCTATTAAAATTGATAGGCTCGGCTTGCCAGACAGTTTTTTGTGCTTAACTAATTCGGGAATAGTAACGTGAGGAATTATTTTGTCAGACTCATTAAGCAACAACGTCGCTTGGTTTTTAAGCGCGGTTATTTCTTTAAACGGAATAATTAAATTGTCTTCTAAGTCAGTGCAATTAAAATCGCTAATATCAAAGTGATTGAAAGCAACGTTTTTAAAACTTTTTTCTAAAACAGCTTGAGTAATCGGCGATTCTTGGGCCGCGTTTAGCGTAGATTCTGTTTCTAGGCTAACCGTTTTATCGTTGTCACCCACGATGATAGTTAAGGTTAATGGCTGGTTTAGTTTGCCCGTAAAAGACAAAGAAATGCTTTGTTTGGCAGTGCTAATGTCTTTAATTTTTTCAGCAAGTTCGTCACCCAGATTGTTTTTTTTCTGAAAATGATTTGTCTTAACTTGCTCGATATCTTTTACGAAAACAACCTTACTTTCTTTTACGGCATGTTTAAGGCTGTAATCACGCGGACTGTCGATAAACATATCCTTGTTGAGATCACCCTTTAAAAAAGAGTTGGTAAAGCTACGGTTAAAAACACGATGTAGGTTAGCATCATCATTTTGTAACTGGCCTGACTTTACAAAGGTGTCGATCTGTTTACGCCAAGTGTCGATGACGGTATAGACATAGTGTGCATTTTTGATTCGGCCTTCAACTTTCAGCGAGTCAACTCCTGCGTCAACGAGCGCTGGAAGATCAAAATAGGCAGAATTATCTTTTAGGTTAAGTGGGTAGAGATTGCCCGTTTCTGTGACTTCATATTC
>ENA-OSET01005059-OSET01005059.1-sediment-metagenome-genome-assembly--contig:-NODE-5059-length-11322-cov-27.573499_pt1 | contig 11322 bp, 4 predicted proteins | sample MGYA00237882_ERZ534229 | MGnify/ENA primary metagenome ERZ534229 (study PRJEB26408, sample SAMN06266212) | sediment metagenome | isolation source: Hudson Canyon methane seep mesocosm | place...
ATTGAAAATCGTTTGGAATACCAAATGGCAGAATTAAAAGTCAAATTAAAAGAGTTGGATATGCGTAGGTATCAAACAGATAAACTTCCTTCAATAGTAGCTTTTGCAGCTGTAGGAGCATCAGCTATGGGAAATGACTTTACTGCCTTTGATAAAACCACTAATTGGTACCCTAGTCAATTAGTAGGAATTAAAATTAGTCTACCCATATTTGATGGTTTAGGTGGTCTGGCAAGAATTCAACAAGCCAGTTTAAAGCATGAACAAGCTAAAAATGATAGAGCCCACATTGAAGAACAGTTAGGCTTAGCTTATATCGCTGCCCAAAGCAATTACTTGAATGCTATTAATGATTACAATCACCAAGAGAATAACTTAAGTTTAACTAAAAAGATCTATGACAAAACTTTAGTTAAATACCGCGAAGGCTTGGTAAGTAGCTTAGAATTATCTCAGGCAGGAACAGATTATCTAGAAACAAGTACAAGTTTTTCGAAAAGCACACATAACTTACTGATTAGCAACCTGAACTACCAACGTTCTTTAGGCAAATAACTATGAAAAAGATCATATCACTATTCCTTATATCTTCTACACTAATCATATCGTGTGGCGAGGCAGAGTTAAGTCTTGAAGCAAAAAAAACGGAATTAAAAAACTTAAAATCACAAGTAAGTGATTTACAAGGTAGAATTAAAACCATTGAACAAGATGTGAGAAATACTGACATCACCTTTGAAGAGAAAAAAATTCCTGTCCGAATTGAAACTCTAAAAACTGGTGTATTTCATCACTATATAGAGCAACCTGGAAAAATTAAGTCGAAAGAAAATGTTTTAGTAAGTGCTGAAATGGCAGGCTTGATTATTCAAATTAATGCAACAGAAGGTCAATGGGTTGAAAAAGGATCTAGCATCATAGATTTAGACTCTGATATAATGAAAAGTAATATTGCTGAATTAAACTCGGCAGTAGAGTTGGCAAAAACAACATTTGAAAGACAAGAAGTTTTATGGAATCAACAAATAGGCTCTGAGCTCCAATACCTTCAAATAAAAAATCAGTTTGAGACACTTCAAAAGAAATTAGAAGCTGCAGAAACCCAATTGAGTAAATTATCTATATCGGCTCCAATAAGTGGTATCATTGAGGATCTATTCCTAAACATTGGTGAATTAGCTGCACCAGGCAGACCGGCTTTTAGAATTGTGAATACAAAGAAAGTTTACGTTGAGGCTGATGTAGCTGAGCGGTACGCAAACATCCTAAAAAAGAACACTCCAGTAAAAATAAACTTTAGAGCACTAGGCATTTCGAAGGAAGCTCCCTTAAGTTTTGTTGGACAAGTTATCAATCCTGAAAACAGCACTTTTAAAGTACAAATAGAACTAAATAATTCTAATGGCTTTTTGAAACCAAATGGAATTGCATCTCTAGAAATTCAAGATTATGTGAATGAAAAGGCATTAATAGTGCCATCTCAAATTGTTAAAAAGGATATGCGTGGTGACTACTTATTCCTTAATAAAAAAGGTCGTGCAGAAAAAACTTATGTTGAAGTAGGTCTATCGCAGGCAGATAGAAGCATAATTACTACTGGTTTAAAAACTGGGGATCAAATTATTATCGAGGGTTATAGTGAAGTTACTGGTGGAAGCATATTAGACATAAAAAGATAAGCAATGGAACAGAAAACTAGAAGTTTCGGGCTTACCAACCTGTCACTAAAAAACAAAACCTCGGTATTTATTCTTACAGGATTATTGACTCTTTTTGGTTTGTTTTCATATGAGAATATGCCCAAATCATTATTCCCTGATATAGTGATGCCAACAATAATGGTACAAACTATATACCCTGGGAATTCTCCAGCTGATATTGAGAACCTTATTACTCGACCAATTGAGAAACAGATTAAATCGGTTAAAGGAATTAAAAATTTAACATCAAATTCTGTACAAGACAACTCAAGTATTATTGTTGAGTTTAATACTGATGTAGAGGTAAAAACAGCTTTACAAGATGTTAAGGATGCAGTTGACAAAGCTAAAAGTGATCTTCCAAACGATTTAGACATGGATCCGATGGTAATGGATATTGACTTCTCTGAATTTCCGATTCTTAACATCAACCTATCTGGTGACTACAGCTTGGATGACTTAAAAATATACGCGGAAGATATACAAGACCAAATAGAATCTTTACCAGAAATATCGAAAGTTGAAATTACAGGTTTATTAGACCGAGAGATCACCATTAAAACTGACCTCCATAGAATGGAGAGTAATAAAATTAGTTTTAAAGATATTGAAGATGCCATAGGATTCGAAAATGTATCTATCGCTAGTGGAGATATTCTTTTAGGAAATTCTCGCCGTTCAGTCCGTACAGATGCTGAATTTAAATCTGCAGAAGAAATAGAAAATATTATAGTAAAGAGTGAGAAAGGAAGTGTAGTTTATCTCAAAGACATTGCCGAAGTGGTAAATGGATATGAAGAGAGAAAAAGCTATGCAAGACTGAATAAGAATCCAGTAGTCTCATTAAATGTAATCAAAAAAAGTGGTGAGAACCTTTTAGTTGCCACAGACAATATAATGGCCATTTTAGATAAAGTCAAAGCCTCACAGATATTACCCGAAGGCTTAAAAATATCTATTACCAATGACCAATCTGAACAAACAAGAATGCAATTGGTCAATCTTGAAAATAGCATCATTTTCGGAGTACTCTTAGTAATTCTTGTTTTGCTTTTCTTTTTGGGTTTAAGAAACTCCCTATTTGTTGGTTTGGCGATTCCATTATCTATGTTTATCAGTTTTGTGGTATTAGGTGGTATGGGAACGACTATGAATATGGTAGTCTTGTTTGCTCTTATTCTTGCCTTAGGAATGCTAGTCGACAACGCAATTGTGGTAATAGAAAACATTCACAGACTATACAATGAAGAAGGTTTAAGTCGGTTTGAAGCAGCTAAAAAAGGTGTTGGGGAAATTGCAGTAGCAATTATTTCATCAACAGCAACCACATTAGCCGCCTTCTTCCCTTTATTATTTTGGGATGATATTATGGGTGAATTTATGGGCTACATCCCAATGACACTTATTATTGTCTTAGGTTCTTCTTTATTTGTTGCATTGGTAATCAATCCAGTGTTTGCTTCTACATTTATGAAGAAAGATTCTAGAGACAAACCCAATAAAAGTAAACTGTCGAAAATTGCAATCGTATTTATAATACTCGCTATTTTATTCTACTTAGTTGGTAAAATATTCTGGGGTTCTCTTCTTGTTTCATTTGCAATTTTAACCCTAGTTAATGGATTACTCCTTATTCCTATCTCATATTGGTTTCAGGACACACTACTAGTGAAGCTAGAAAATCAATATGCTAGAATTTTAACTTGGGCTCTAAATGGGTTCAAACCCTATATACTGCTTGGAGGGACTGGCTTTCTTCTGTTCCTCTCCATTGCTTTCTTTGCTTTTAAAGCACCAAAAGTTGAGTTCTTTCCAGTGAATGAGCCCAAATACATCAATGTATTTGTAGAACTGCCCTTAGGCACAGATGTGACTGCGACGGACTCTATAGCTCATATTGTTGAAGATCGTATATTTGAAACGCTGCAACCATTTGACCAGGCTGTTTCATCAGTAATGACCAATGTGGGTTCCGGAACTACAGACCCTAATGAAATGGGAGGCAACAAAGGTGTTACACCGAATAAGGCTAGAATCACTATAAATTTTAAAGAGTTTGAATTTAGGCAAGGTGTAAAAACTGGTGATATAATGAAATTGATTTCTACTGAACTTACGGGTATGCCAGGGGTAGAAATAAGTGTTGATAAAAATAGAGAGGGTCCTCCTATGGGAAAACCTATCAATATTGAAATTAGAGGTGAAAACTTTGATGAATTGCTCTCGATCTCTGATGAGATAAAGAATACTATAGAAAAAGAAAATATAGCTGGTATTGAAGGTTTGAAAATTGATTTAGAACTTAGTAAACCAGAATTGCTAATCAATATTGATAGGGATCAAGCTAGGCGTCTAGGTGTTTCTACGGCTCAAATTGCAAGTACAATAAGAACAGCACTTTTTGGGAAAGAAATATCAAAGTTTAAAGATGGAGAAGATGAGCATCCGATTGTTTTAAGACTTGACAACCAATACCGCTATAGTGTTCCTGCATTGATGAACCAACGAATCACTTTCAGAAGTCAATCATCAGGACAAATAAAGCAAATACCTATATCCTCGGTTGCTCATTATTCATATAACAATACCTATGGTTCGGTTAACCGTAAGGATATGAAGCGACAAGTAACAATCTTTTCAAATGTTCTGGAAGGGTTTAACGAAAACAGTATTAATGAACAATTAAAGCTACTCTTAGCTGATAAAACACTCCCTCCAGGCTATGAACTCCAGTTCACAGGGAAACAACAGGAACAAGCGCAAACCCAAAACTTTTTGGCAAAAGCGCTTATGATTGCTATTGCACTAATAACTTTGATATTAGTAAGTCAGTTTAATTCTGCTATAAAACCATTTATTATTATCGTCACCGTAGTATTTAGTACAATTGGTGTATTCTTTGGTTTAGCCTTGTTTAACATGGACTTTGTTATAATTATGACGGGGATAGGGATTGTATCCTTGGCAGGTATAGTGGTTAATAATGCAATCGTACTTATCGATTATATTGACTTACTAAAAGTGAGAAGACGTAGATATCTAGATTTAGAAGAGGATGCTATTTTAGATAATGATTCAGCGATGAAGTGCATTAAAGAAGGTGGTCAAAAACGTTTAAGACCTGTACTTCTAACTGCTATTACCACAGTTTTGGGACTTCTTCCACTTGCTACAGGAATGAATATTAATTTCTATACTTTATTAACTGAATTTGATGCTCAAATCTTTTTTGGAGGTGATAATGCGATTTTCTGGGGCCCAATGGCTTGGACTGTAATCTTCGGATTGAGTTTCGCAACCTTCTTAACACTTATTCTTGTACCGGTAATGTACTTGCTAGCAGATAGTGTTAGAAATAAAATGGTGAAAGTAATCGCTTAAATTTAGTTCATTGTAGGAGCAGAATACGAGCTAAATATTTACTTTTGCCAGACCTTGCTAACGTAGCTCAGTTGGTAGAGCACATCCTTGGTAGGGATGAGGTCGTCGGTTCGAGTCCGATCGTCAGCTCAAAGCGATATTTCACTAAGTGAAATATCGCTTTGAGCTTTTGTAAGTATTTATTTTTCAGTAACTTAGATTCTGAATTAAATAAATATAAAATTATGAATACCCGATTAATATATAAGTACGGAATAGGTACTGGCTTAGCACTCATCTGTTATTTTGTAATAATGAAACTTGTAGGTTTAGGTCATATAACAGAGTTAAGGTATTTGAATATTTTAATTTTGATGAGTGGACTCTTTTTATATTTAAAAAAACTTTCCGAAAGCACATTTGATTACTTAGGAGCATTCACAAGTGGTATATATGTTTGTGGAATGGCTGTTTTCACCTTCGTTGTATTCTTTATGTTTTATATGGACTTTATTGACCCTGGTTTTATGAATACATTCGAACAAATGAACCCTTTGGTAGTTATCTAAATAAAGGAGCTTTAGGTTTTATGCTTATTGCAGAAGGCTTAAGTTCTGGATTAATACTCACATTTATTTTTATGCAATATTTTAAGTCCTTTTTATACAAACATTAAAAAAAACCCCGATTGGGGCTTTTTTAATATTTTAATCATCTCTGATAAAATATCTTTTCTCTTATCACCTTTCCACTTATATACTCTCTTGTTCTAATATAAATGGATCCTTCATTTACTTCAATACAAGGCCTACCTAATACATCAAAATATGATTCTTTGGTAAGTACATCTTCAGTTTCTTCAAGACTCAAACCGGGTGCATTAACTATAATTGTAATTTCATCTACTAAAGACAGTTCACCATTAGTCACGGTAACCGAAATAGTATAAGTTCCATTGTAATCATAAACATGGATTACTTCTTCTGCATTACTATATGAATCATCACCAAAATCCCAAAGGATAGTATAACCCAACATGCTTACTACTTCTACTTCAAACTCGTAAGTAGAGGCACCTAAATGAGAGTAATCAACAATTATTAAATAATATACACATGAACCATCATCGATATTAGCAACAACATTATAGTTCGCAGCATCTTCATCAGTACATCCAGAAACAAATAGAGATTCACATGTTCCATCATCGATAGTTGCTAATGGGTTAAACTCTACATATAAGGAGTCCATACACCCTTCTATTTGAGGGATACAAGAGTTATCATCTACATTCGCATACTGATCATAATTAAGTGCTGTTTCATCTGTACAACCATAAACAATCACAGTCACACAAGAGCCATCATTAATATTTGCATTAATGTCAAATTCCAAATAATTTGGATTTGTACATCCTTCTATAACTGGAATACAAGATCCATCATCAAAATTTGCAGTTTCATCATAATTAAAAGCAGTTTCATCAGTACAACCTAAATAAACACATGATCCGTCATTTTGGTTGGCTATGGGATTAAAGTTATCTGCATTTACTTCAGTACAACCCGGGAAAGCTACATTTTCACACGAATTGTCGTCAGTATTTGCCATTGGATTGTATTCTAAATATGACGCATCCATACACCCCTCAATAATGAGTGTTATACACGAACCATCATTAACAGTTGCTTCTGGATCATATTCAATATAATTTTCATCAATACAACCACCATCAACTAAAGTCTCACATGAACCATCATCAGTATTTGCAGGAGGAAAAAACTCTACATAGTTAATGTCTGTACAGCCAGAAATCACCATAACCATACATGAACCATCATCTAAAGTAGCCTCTTCGTTGTACTCAACATACAATGGATCTATACAACCTTCAATTACCATAATACACGAACCATCATTAACATTTGCTTCAGGGTCAAAATTCCCGGCAATTTCTACTGTACAGCCATAAATAATTAGCACATCACAGGAGCCATCATCAACATTTACAATTGAATTATACTCAATATAGGCAGGGTCTGTACAACCGGTATATTCACAATAACCTGAATCTGTAGCATCTGAATTGTAATTTGATGCAGATGAATCTTGGCATCCTTCAAGCTCAAACTCGTCACATACTCCATCACTATCTAAATCGATTAAACAATTTCCAAAACAATCATATCCTTCTTCAGCTACAGGTGAATCGCAACCACAGCCAACATCATTATTGTAACAAGAGCTATCATCTGTTGTTGCATTAGAATTATAATTACATGCACTCACATCCGTACACCCTTCAATATCCAATATTAAACATGAACCATCATCAATATTTGCATCAGAATTATACTCAATATAGGCGGCATCCGTACAGCCATAAACAACTAATATATCACATGAGTCATCATCTACATTTGCTTCAGGAATATACTCTATATAAGCATCATCCGTACAGCCATAAACAACTAATATATCACATGAGTCATCATCTACATTTGCTGCAGGGTTATATTCAAGAAAATTGGCATCAGTACAGCCTTCAATAATAAAACTAATACATGAACCATCATCTATATTAGCCTCTGCGTTGAATTCTATGTAATCAGCATCCATACAACCATAAACGATTAGCATTTCACATGAGCCATCATCTACATTTGCATCTTGATTATATTCTATATAATCTTCATCAATACAACCTTCCACCACGGGCACACAGGAGCCATCATCTACATCTACATCACTATTGTAATTAAATGCATTTGGGTCTGTGCAACCTGCATAAATACATGATCCATCATCAACATTTGCTTCATCATTATAGTTTATGGCAGAAAAATTAGTGCATCCTTCAATTTGACATGAATCATCATTAGTATTAGCCAATGAATCATAATTTAAGGCATAATCAATCGTGCATCCTAAAATCTGAGCAACACAAGAGCCATTGTCTATTGTAGCTAACGGATTATAATTTATCGCAGGGGTTTCATCACCATTTGCATCATTCACCTGCTCATTACCATTAAGATTTAATCCATTATCTGTACATCCATACCATATACACGTACCATCATCTGTATTTGCTGATGCAAAATAATTTGCAGCAGATTCATTCGTACACCCTTCAACTATTGGAGTTAAACATGAGCCATCATCTTCAATTGAGTTTTCATTGTACTCCAAAAAATTAGAATCAGTACAACCTAAAACACTCTCTAAACAACAATCAGTACACGATACATTAGCATTCTCATCAAAATTGGCAGCAGATTCATTCGTACATCCTTCAACTATTGGAGTTAAGCATGAGCCATCATCTTCAGTTGAATTTTCATTATACTCCAAAAAATTAGAATTAGTACAACCTAAAACACTCTCTAAACAACAATCAGTACACGCTACATTAGCATTCTCATCAAAATTAGAAGCAGATTCATTCGTACATCCTTCAACTATTGGAGTTAAACATGAGCCATCATCTTCAGTAGCGTTTTCATTATACTCCAAAAAATTAGAATCGGCACAACCTAAAACATTCTCTAAACAACAAGTATCACAAGCTACATTAGCACTCTCATCAAAATTCGAAGCAGATTCATTCGTACATCCTTCAACTATTGGAATTAAACATGAGCTATCATCTTCAGTTGCATTTTCATTGTACTCTAAAAAATTAGAATCGGTACAACCTAAAATATTCTCTAAACAACAAGCATCACAAACTACATTAGCACTCTCATCAAAATTCGAAGCATCAACATCCATACACCCCTCAATGATAAGAGTTTCGCAACTACCATCATCAATTGTTGCTTCAGCATTAAACTCTAAATATGCCGCATCTGTACAACCTTCAATCTCATCAACTGTATTCTCGATGGTGAAATGGGTCACTCTACTTAACTGATTAGTTTGATAAACATTTGTAAAAGGAGCTCCTACAAAATAGGTTGCTTCTGCTGGATAATCAATTCCATCAATATTTACATACCATAGGTACTCTTGTCCACTTGCATATCCGTCTGTTTCTGTGGTAGTAGCATCATCTCCGTATGCGGCAAATTGCATGGTCTCAGCAGACAAATAGGAGGTAAAACCTGCGTTTTGCAAAACACCTTCATCATCTTCATAAAAAATACCAATCAGAGCACCATCACTAACAGGGTTACCATTTAAAGACAATTCTTCTTCTAATGTAATTAACATGGTTAAATTAGCACCAGTGTTAATTTCACCTAAAGTAGCAGGCCAATAGAGATCCTGAGCTACAGATAAGCTAGACAATAAAATAGATAACAGAAGTAGCAGTTTTCTCATAGCAATAAATTTTGAGTGAATATACTAAACTTTCAAGCAAAGCATGTACCAAAAAGCTCCCTTAAAGGGAGCTTTTTAATTAATTTTATTGCTTAATCCAAGGCAAGACATATGCCCTATTATTGATGGTTGTCTTCAATAAATATAAGCCTTCCGGAATTTCATCAAGTGTGATTTGAATCGTATTAGTTAATTCTTCACCACTCACATTTTTCACTAAAACTACAGCACCAATAGAATTGAGTATTTCAAGTTCTATGAATCCTTCAACTAACTGAATATCAACATTTAAATACTCATTCGCAGGATTAGGATATAATTGAATCGGTAACTCGACCAATTCTGTCACACCAACATTATATACAGATAAGGTGTCTGAACCTTCACAGCCTTCACTATCTGTCACAACAACAGAATACAATCCATTCGCGGTAGTAATTAAACTGTCTGTTAATTCAGTTAATTGAGTTGCACCAAACATCCAAGTATATGTTGCAGGGCCAAAGATATCTGAAAGAGCTGTTAAGGATAAGTTATCATAATCATATGAAAGAGTCACATTTACTTGATAACAAGAGCCATCATCATCTGTAGCCTCAATATTAAAGTTACAAGAACCTTCGTCGGTACATCCACCAATCTCTAATTCATCACAAACACCATCTAAGTCAATATCTGACAAACAGCTTTCATCACAATCGTAATATTCAAGAGCGTATTCGCAGGATCCATCATTAGTATTGGCATCAACATTATAATTACATGCTGTTTCATCCATGCACCCTTCAATAATCAAAGTAATACAAGAACTCGGGTCTGTATCTACATTCGCTTCAGGAATATACTCTACGAATAAAACATCCATACAACCATAAATAATTAATGTTATACAAGAACCATTATTTTCTGTAGCTAAAGAATCGTATTCTAAATATGCGGTATCTGTACAGCCTAATACTTCTAAAGGGTCACAAACTCCGTCACCATCAAAGTCACTTAAACATACACCTTCACAATCATAAAAAGGGTCTGCAAATGAACAGTTCCCATCATCATTCGTTGCATTTGGATCATAATTACAAGCAATAACATTTGTACAGCCAACTACTTCATATTCATCACAAATCCCATCAGCATCTACATCGTTTATACAAGTACCTTCACAATCATAATATTCTTCTGGGTACACACAAGTTCCATTATCATCCGTTACAGAAAAATCGTAATTACATGCATTTTCATTTAAACAACCAGCTATTTCATTTTCATCACATACACCATCACTATCTACATCGTTTAGGCAAACATCATTACAATCGTAATAGTCTACAGCATAATCACAGCTGCCTGAATCTGTAGCTAATGGGTCAAAATTACAAGCGTTTGTATCTGTACAGCCTGAAATCTCAAGCTCGTCACAGATGCCATCTGAATCTGAATCTAATAAACAGTTATTATCACAATCATAATATTCTTGTGCACTTACACATGAACCATCATCTTGAGTGGCTTCTGTGTTATAATTACAAGCTAAGTTATCCATACATCCATTCACTGCTTCTTCTACAGAACCAGAACACACTAATGTTGTTGTTACTGCCATAGGCTGTACTGCAACCCCTGCTGTTGTATATGTTTCAGTTGATGAGATGTCATACAAATCATTTCCATTGACCAATTGAAAGGAAATAGTCTCACCGGATAAAGCACCATCAATTTCAGGAGTTAGGGTGTCATCTCCCCATACGGCTATTGAATTTTGACTCAAGCCATAAACTGATGCTGACCCTACAACCATACCTGAAGGAGTTAAAGCTACTACATAAGCATCTTCATCTGTTAAAGGTAAGGAGCTAATGAAATCTGGTAATAACATTATTGTCATATTCGCCCCTGTATTTCCTGCAAACAAACCAGGCAATTCACAATCTCCTCC
>ENA-OSET01005060-OSET01005060.1-sediment-metagenome-genome-assembly--contig:-NODE-5060-length-11320-cov-4.400160_pt1 | contig 11320 bp, 8 predicted proteins | sample MGYA00237882_ERZ534229 | MGnify/ENA primary metagenome ERZ534229 (study PRJEB26408, sample SAMN06266212) | sediment metagenome | isolation source: Hudson Canyon methane seep mesocosm | place: USA:Hudson...
ATGGAGAAGAAGAGTTTTGGGTTGCCGCCAATTGGGCTTACCAAGTTGAACAAGAGGAGGATGCACAGCTATCTCATGGTGCGTTTGCAAATGTGCGTCCACTAGGCTTAACAAAAAGCGAGCTTAAAGATTGGCTGGAGATAGCTGAAAGCGCCAATTTAACCTCAAATACAACAGGAGGGTTGGTCAAGATTCCAGCTGAGGAGTGCAGTGAGGAGCTTATATGTGTGGGGGTAGGGGACTTGAATGCAGGGCGATTCACAAATACTGCTAAAGCGACGATTAGCTGCTCCAGTAATCGTTAATAATTAATGAGGCTCGGGAGATAAGCCATGAATACTCAGAATAAACAGTTACTCAAAATACTTGAGAGTCTTGGTAAGGCACTAACCTTTCTGTCAAAAAGACAAATTCAGGTGCTGACACCATTTCAAGAAGAGGTGCTTTGTTATTCCATCAATAAGCATTGGGATGGTGAGTCTGAAGTGATGATTGAGCAATTATACGAGATTGTTACATCAAAAGTGCCAGCCCCTACATTTACACTGCCACATCAGCAATTCAATAGTGAAGGAGAGTAAACATAATGTTTATTGATGAACCTGAACGCAGAAGCTATCTAGACAATGTTACTTATAAAAATGCTATGCAGATATGGCATGAAGAAGAGCCTTTGAGAAAGGCCAATATCAATAAATCACTAAAACAGAAAGTTACAGAAGCATTAACGCCAGAAATGATTTCTGCACTGAGCGATAGGCAGCTAGACATCATTGATAGGCAGGTAAGTAAGGATGTCGATGATTATGGTAATAAGGTAACGCCAGAGATGATACTTGGCTCATATGAGCTGGTGGTAACTCTAATCTGGCCCGAGCCAGCTACAGATAAGTATGCTGATTCAAGTTTACATTTTCCGTGAATAACATTTTTGTAAGAAAGAAGTAGTTGAGATATATGCAAGAACATACATACACACTAATAAAATAGGTTTCTCAGAAAACTAGGAACAGTTGTAATGAGTGATAATAAGAACTATCAACGATTCTCATAGTTTGTTCTAAGCCATTCCTCAAGTCTTCGTGTGGCTATAACATCATCTCTGTTATAGCCTAAAATTTCTGTTTTCAACTTGTCCTTTGCTACGATGTTTTTTTCGTTCAGAAAGTTATTGAACTGTACAACCGACCATTGGGATCCTGAATCAGCATCCTCCCACTGGAAATTAACTAAAGCCCTATGTTTACAGATATCTTTTAAACCGTAGCCTTGCAATGGAAGTACTAGATTATTTGTTACTGGTTTCTGCATGTCGAAGAGAGGGCTGTCGCTCCCAAGAAGCCACTGAACAATTGGATTGTCTTCCATGGCGTAACGTTTGGCATATTTGCTGATGGTGGTGCGTTCATGGCTTGAGTAATGAGCAAGAATGAGATCTGGATAACTTAGCTGGTACTCCTTAATTTTATTGAGGACAGCAAGCCAACCGTGTTTGTCATCGCTTTCCTTATCTGTCCAAACATATTCAAAGTTTTTGGTTGAATACTCTGGAAGTAGAAATCCCCAGAGATAGACATGTTTTTCACCACTAGAAGTTAGAGGGTTATCCTCGATGTCAAAATGTATCCAAGTACCTTTTGGTAATGAAATATCACCAGTTTGGAGTACCTCACCAGTTTTCCATGATTTGGCTTGGAGTATTGCTCGGCGTTTATTTTCAAAGCCTTTTAGATATGGCACGTCAGGTAGAGTATCTGCAGAAGCCTTTGTTAATTCAGTAATAGTTTTAATGCCTACTGATTCAAGGCCATCTGCGGCACGACCTTGAATGCCATATAGTAACGACAAATCATCTTTGGCTGTAAATACAAGCCAGCAATGTTCATAGTATGGGCATGATGTACACTTGCTGTGGCTATAACGTACGGTTGGTTCTCGATCATTAGCCAATAGTTTATGCATCTCGGTAATGAATTCTTTGACTGGCTTATTTGAGGCGTCATTTACTTCTCCATGGCTTCCATCACCAAGAAATACCAAGGCTGGTAGAGCATTGCCGAGTAGTCGGCGATAGAGGCCAAGCTGTATTTGTATATCCTTCTTTTCTGAACTTAAAGATAATTTGGCATCAGCAGCCTGATATTCACCATTATCATGGCGGATGAGAAAATCTGGATAACCAATCACTCCATCACTACTATTTAGTAACTGTGCTTGATAAATAACGTCTACACCTTGCTCCATAAGAAGTTGGGTATGTGTTACCGATTGAGCATGCTCTACTCTGTAATTTGATTCCAGTTTTGCGAGCGTGTCTTTTTCATGGGCTATACCCAAGTTTATTACCAATTGGTCAAAGTCACTTAATTCTATGAGTTGAGGTGGAAGCTTATTTTCAAGCCATACTCTTCGGATGCACGATAACCAAGACTTGGCATCACTTGGCTTTATTAATTCTTGGCTCATAACATTAAATCCATATTTTCAGATGGTAACTTATGTTAGCGTTTATCGTGAAGTTGTGCCTGAAACTCTGGTTTAGGGTTACCGATGAAATTATAGGGTCGGCTACGTAAAGAAAGGCGAGATCCTGCCTCAAGCTCATTGGTGACCTTGTTAATTCTGATGTTGATAACGCGGTATAAACTTATTTCTTTACAGTAGACAGAATTAAATATATCGTGGTTTTTGAAATTAAATCAATCTAGGGACAGGCGATTATATGGAATTAGGTAGAATATCAGCCAGTGTTAAGGTGGCCCTCTGTGTATGCGCGTTAGATGGATTGATATCTGAATCTGAAGAAGCAATGATATTTCAATTAGTATCAGAGAAATTTTCTGAGTATAGAATTGATGACTTTAATGCGGTAATCGAAGAGTTTTTTGATTCAAAAGATCAAATAGAAGACTATCTACAAGCGGTTATTGACCCCGAAATGCGTAACTTTACATTATATTTAGCTGAAGCAAGCGCAAGTATTGATGGTTTAGATATTAGGGAGAATATCGCATTACAAAAAGCATTCTTGATTTGGGATGGGGCGGCTCATGAGTAGAATTGCTGATCTTTCCCCAAATCCAAAGTCACATGTTAAAACACTAATGAGAATCGGCTATACGATGTCTTCGGCCGTAGCGGATATCATTGATAACTCAATTGCAGCAGATTGTAGAAATATAGAAATTTATTCCCCTCCTGGATTGGATGCTCCTCTAATAAGTATTTTAGATGATGGCTATGGAATGGATACTGAAGAACTGATTCAGAATATGCGAATTGGCTGTAAAGATCCCAGTACCGAAAGAGAAAAAGGAGATTTAGGTCGGTTTGGCTCAGGAATGAAGACAGCTAGCTTCTCTCAAGCTCGTCGGTTAACGGTGATTTCAAAAAAAATTAATGGGCCCATCGTCGCCGCAATTTGGGATATTGATAGCATCGAAGAATCGAACTCATGGTGCCTCGAAATACTTGATGAACATGAAGTTAACTCTATACCAGGAATAAAAATAAACTTAACCACAGAACAGGGAACCCAAATAATTTGGGAAAAACTAACTTGCTTTCAAAAGGGAAGCCATGCCCTTGATCATGATACCGAACTTGCAGTCCATCTTACTGAGCTTCGCGAGTATATTGCCTTACATTTTCATAGGTTTATGGAAGGGAAAAATAAATGTGTTTTTAGTTTAAACAATCAAAAAATTGAACCTATTGATCCATTTATGACTAAATCAGATGGTTATCAAGAAGGCCGATCTGAAAAACTTCGCTGTAAAGGTGGTTATATCATTATTCAAACGCATGTATTGCCTCATTTTAATAGAATGAATAAGCAGGACATGGAAAGGTTGGGTGGGGCAAGTGGTATAACTCAAGAACAGGGTATATACATATACAGGGAGAACCGTTTGATCCATGCTGGTGGTTGGCTTGGTTTAGCTAAAAACAGTCAGCTTGGGGCCCTTGCTAGGGTGCAAATAGACGTGCCTACCTCCATAGATCATGAATGGTCTACAGATGTCAAAAAAGCCAGTTTACAACTTCCTCCCCGCATAAAAAAAGAACTGAGAAAGTTTTTATCGGATCCAATTAAAAGGTCAAAACGCATCCATTCCTATAGGGGAGCGGTTGATACAGCAAATCCATTTTGGAAAATATGTGAAGATGAAAATGAAGGTACGATTACTTATCAATTTGAACCTGAAAATTTGAAGCTTATAAAGCTGCTTTCCTCTTGTGATAAAAATGTGTCGCTTGAAATTGTTCGATATTTAAAAGACCTTTCTATAAATCTGCCTATAAATCATATCTATCAGAAGATGTCGGAATCACCTAAGGATATAAATCAGGATGCAATAGATATAGATCTGATTGATTTAATATTAGATAGGCTTCCTAATGAGAGTGGAATAAAAAATAAGGATATACCGTGAACCAAGTACATTTTAATCGACTAATATCAAAAATGTCATCGTCGTTGCTTATGCATAAAGATTTTGGGCAATCAATTACTAATGAAAAAGTTGAAAAAGAAGTTGATGACTCTTTGAATCTTTTAAAGCAAGGAATTGAGGGTTTTGAGGTTCTAGATACTGATATTTCACGTCTTAAATTCACACTCAGAAATATGTTTAATATCTCTGTTGGCGAGGAGATGGTAGTACTTTCAAATCCCGAAGCAATTAGATGGTTTGATAATAAAAAAGCTGATATCGATTGGTCTCACTGGAATGCATATAAAGCAATGTTGCTTTCACAAGCTAGGGCTGTTGCTGTTATTGATAAAAATGAAGAAGTGATTGATGCCATACTCGATTATTCGAGTGATCCAACACGTCCTGCGCCATGGGAGCGAAAAGGTCTGGTAATGGGTAATGTTCAATCAGGGAAGACTCAAAACTATCTGGGCTTGATAAACAAGGCAATAGATGCTGGTTACAAGGTGATTATTCTTTTAGGTGGGCATTTAGTTGATCTTCGAAAACAAACTCAAGAAAGGGTAGATGAAGGTGTTTTAGGTCGAGAATCAAGGCATTTGATTGAGGCAAGGCTTGCAGCGTCAGTTCCAATAGGAGTGGGGCTGTATGGTATTGGTAATGTCGATACAGGAACAACAACACTGTCCGATTTTAATAAGGCATCGGCACGTAGTCTAGGTCGTGATTTAAATGGGAATACTCCCATTATCTTTACAATCAAAAAACATACAGGTGCAATGAAAGAACTATATGAATGGATTAAAAAGTACCATCATTTAGACCTTGAAAATGGTAAGAAAATGGATGTTCCTCTTTTACTAATTGATGATGAAGCTGATTATGCGTCGATTAATACAAAGCATCATAAAGAGGAAGTGACTGCGACTAATGAGGCTATCAGAAAATTACTTTCACTGTTTAGTAGAAATACATATGTGGGCTACACAGCGACTCCTTTTGCAAATATCTTCATTGATCCAGATGACAATCAATATAGTGATGGGGACGACCTTTTTCCATCTGACTTCATGATAAAAATACCCGTTCCCGATAATTATATGGGGCAAGATTTCTTCTTTGGGTCAGAAACTTTTGAGGAAGATAAGGAGTTACCCTCAATAGAAATAGATGATTATGAACCTATTTATGAGCTAAAAAAAGATGATGAGATAGACTTCCTTCCTAGAACACTTAAACAAGCAATTAGAGCATTTATTATTGTAATAGCAATTAGAAATATCAGAGGTGAAAGGAATTCTCATAACACTATGTTGATCAATATATCTCACTTGAAGGTGCATCAAAATAGGCTTGAGCTTTTGATTGGTGAGTATAGGGAAGAAATTGACAAAGCATTAAATTCTTTTTCAAAGCTTGGGCTTGAGCAGGCAGGAAAAAATCCTTTGATAAAAGAAATAGAGGAAACGTTTAAAGAAGTGTTTTCTGTAAGCGAAAAATATGCGGAGGTTTTTTCTAAGTTGAGAGATTCTGCAGGCAAAGTAAAAGTATGGGCTATTAATCAAGGTAATAAAAAGGCAGATAATAAAGAGCTAGACTATTCATCGCACAAGGAGAATGGGTTAAATGTAATAGTTATTGGGGGGCATAAACTCTCCAGAGGACTGACACTTGAAGGTTTATCTATATCGTATTTTGCGAGGAACTCAAAAGCCTACGATACACTTATGCAGATGTGCCGTTGGTTTGGGTATAGACCAACATATAAAGATCTATGCAGGTTATACCTTCCCATTGAATCACTAGAATGGTATTCATTTATTTCCTCAGCTATCAAGGAGCTATATGGAGAGCTAGATTTAATGTCTAAAGCTGAGAAACGACCTACGGATTTTGGGTTAAAAGTCAGGGAGCACCCTGGGGCAATGATAATCACAGCAAAAAACAAAATTGGTTCATCAGAATCTGAAGTACGCTCCCAATCTCTTTGGGGGCAAGTTCAAAGAAGATTTCGTTTTTATTCGTCTAGTGACGTTAATGATAGAAATTTGAAATATGCAGAGAATTTTGTGCAAAAGTTATTTGATAGAACTACAGACTATGTAAGTACGACTGATAATAATGGTAAACCATATGTATTTTCAAATGTCGAATATTCAGAATTAATAGACTTCGTTAGGAATATTGATCTTCCTGAAGATGATGTTGGTAATGCTGCATTAATACATCACCTTGAAGGGATGGAAGGCGCAGGGTTGCCAAAACCGAAAGTGACACTTTTTACACAACCAAATATTGGCGCACCTAAATGGGAAAGAAAGTTATCTCCTATTGAGGATAGAAACTTCATTAATAATCATTTTACTTTTTGCTCAAAACAAATTGTTATGCCGAAACGAGCAATGAGATTTGTCGGAGGTAAGTTATATGAAGTACCCAGTGTCCACCTAGGTAACTCGGATGATGAAAAAATATTTTTGAGTTCTGAGGCGGTAGATAGAGTTAAAGAGCTTAATGAAGATAAGGAAAAACCCGTTAGCTTTGATTATATTGCATCTGATGAAAGAGACTTTCCTGGATTGATTATTTATTTGTTTGCTGTTGCCTATAAGGAACAATGGGGACTGAAGAATAGCGATCCAAAGCTAGTAATGCAGCTTGGTCATGGGCATAAGCCAACGCTAGGTTATTGTGTTTCACTACCTAGGTCTGAAGAAATTAAAGGAAAGTCGCAAGCGGATATAAAAAACTTAATTAAAAAAACAAGGCATAGCTATCAGATCAATAAAGTACAGCAACGATTAAAGTCAATCATTGACCACACTGAGAGCTATGATGACGATGAATAATTATAAGAGTTTTTTCAAAGATGACCCCTGGTCTGAAATAGCTGAATCGTCATACCCTGAAGGTCGACAACTATATATAAATGACGATCGATTTTGGGTATCTAAAAGTAAAGATGGTTATATACAGTTTTTTATTCATGAGAAAGAGATAATCAATATAAAGAGCATGGATAATCTGGCGGGTGTTGAAATCAATATTAGTACATACAACCATACCTCATCACGATTAGTTTGCACTTTAACAACTGATGAGAAGGATATAAGAGATAAATTTTCAATAGTTGCAAAGGATGTTTCATACACCTGTTCTAAATATAGTGGGACACAACTTTTTCTAAGAGTGCAGGATAGAATTAAGTCATGGGCCAACTTTCTTAAACCGACACGAAACGGATTGTCACATTCAGAGTTTATCGGTTTTTGGGGTGAGCTCTATACGGTGTCTGATATTTTAATGAAGTGGTTATTACCATCAGATGTTGTGAGGTTCTGGATTGGACCTGAGGGTAAAAAACAAGATATAACCTTAAACTCTATAGCGGTTGAGGTGAAAACAAGTATTTCAGGCGATCCTCGAACAATAAAAGTAAGTTCAATGGAGCAACTTGAACGAAATACTAACTCTCTTTACTTGTTACATATCATTGCCAACCCATCAGATAAAGAACAGGGTATTTCTCTTGAGATGCTGTATCAACAATGCTTAAGATTTTTATCCTATGATGTTAGTGCTGAAACACTATTTTTACAGAAAGTCTCAGAATTATATGGTAAAGCTAGTGAAGTTCAGCTTAATGACATGTTTTCTATTGCTTCCTTATCCTTATTTGATGTGCAAGATAGTTTTCCATTTATTACTAGCAATGAAGTTAAACAAGGGATTGCTAGTGTTGAATATGAAATATTCACTTCATCATTAAAGGAATTTGATGTGACGGACCATTTTGAGGAAATAATAAAAAATGGATAATTTACTTGAGTTTAAAAATGAAATATTTCAGATTGCATCAATTGATGCTGATGCTAATGAAGTGTTTCCTGAAGAAAGCTTTTTTGAATATGTGAGTGAGCTTCTGGGAGATGCTGGCATTTTAGATAATGTTGAATACTGCCCCTATCGAAACTCTAGCCGAGGTATAAGGATTGATGGTTATAGTTGGAATCCATTAGAAAAAACTATCTGTGGACTTATTGTTAATTTTACTAATGAATCAGATGTTATAAATACTCTGACAAATACTGAAATAAATGATATTGGTAAAAGAGTGACTCGTTTTTTTGCACGAATTGGAGATGATGCTTTTCTTGACTCTCTCGAGGTGACCGACCCAGGGAGACTTGCCGCCCTTGATATTGCCGAGTTTCTCAATGATGCTATAAAGTTTCGAGTTGTTATTTTTACAGATCAAGTATTGAGTACAAGAGTAAAAAAACTTTCTATTGATAGTATTTTAGATAAATCTACATCGCTTGAAATATGGGATATAGAGCGAATTAAAAATCTTGCTCAGTCTGGCGCCGATCATGAGGAGTTTACAGTTGATGTGAAGTCATTAGGGGGAGGAATTAAAGCACTCCCAGCCAATGAGCTAGAAAATGGTGTAAGTACATATTTAGGTATTATGCCAGGCACAACATTGAGTGCAATTTATGATGAGTTTGGTCAGCAGCTACTAGAAAGTAATGTTCGTACGTTTTTAGACTTTAGAGCAGGAACTAATAAGGGAATGCGAAAATCGCTTGTTACTGAGCCAGAAAACTTTTTTGCATACAATAATGGAATAACTATTACTGCGACAGCAATAAAAACAGAGACTGTTAATGGGCAGCTTGTTATTAATGAGTTGGAAAATATGCAGATAGTTAATGGCGGACAAACAACGGCCTCAATATACTTTTCCCCCAGAGAGAAGGGAGGCATCAAAGGAAGTGATAGAGATTATAGCTATCGAGATATTGATTTAAGTAAGGTTTTTGTTCAAATGAAACTTACCGTTGTTGGCGAAAAGGAAACTGCAGATATTCTTAAGTCTAAGATTGCCACTTTTGCAAATTCACAAAATTCAATTCAACAATCTGATTTGGTATCTAATCATCCGTTCCACCTGAATATTGAATCACGATCTAGAAAACAGCTTATGCCAGCAGGTGAAAGCGGTCTTCCAACCAAATGGTTTTATGAGCGTGCAAGAGGTCAATACTCAACTCAGCTACGAGCATTAGCCTCGAAAAAGCGCATACGGTTTGAAGCTGAATACCCTAAAAAACAAATGTTTTCTAAAACCGAGATGGCCAAGTATGAAAATACATGGCGGATGAAGCCTCATATAGTAAAGAAAGGAGCGCAAGCAAACCTCAAGTTTTTAGGATCTATAATTATTTCTGAGTTTGATAAAAATGAAGATGACTTTGGGGCTGCTTTTTATAAAGACCTTATAGCGAAAATGATCTTATTTAGAGAAGCAGATTCTGCAATATTTCGCTCTGATTGGTACAAGGCTGAAAAGGGTTTTAAGGCTGAAGCAGTAACGTATACCTTGGCTTTATTGAGGCATGCATTAATAGAGGATGATAAAGATATAAATCTAACGCGGATATACCAAAATCAATCTGTACCTCAATCATTAATGACACTTATAGTATCGCTTGCAGAGGAAGTTAGAGATAATATAACTGATCCAATGTTTAGAGGTGGTGTGGCCAATCCATCAGAGTTTTGTAAATCAGAAAAAGGCTGGTTACGGATCCAAAAAATGGATGTTGATCTAAGTTCAATAGTTAATGCGGACATTATCAGTGGTGATCAGATTGATGATAAAGAAGAAGAAGATCAAGCAACAAATATTGTCTCAAAGTCGATATCTGACCTAGAAAATGTCATGAAGGTGTCAGATAAAGAGTGGGAGTTAATAGCGGGGTTTTATTTTGACATATACGGGCCAGAACATATTAATGTTGGCATTCCGAAAACATGCGTTTCTTTACACAGGTATGGTAAGTTACCTTCGGATAAGCAATTAAAGCAAGCAGTACAAATTAGAGAAAAAGCCTATAGAGAGGGCTTTGATTTTGTTAGTGGATAGCTACTATTAGTATTACACCATTGATAAAACCTGGTAGACCATATCAGAGATTTGTTCAGCTAAAATGGAGGGGCAGGAAAATAGTACGTGATTGTTTGAACATTATAGAGAAGATAATCAATCTCGTTGCATCAGGATTACTGCCAACGCAAAAGAATAGTGAATTTAGCGATAGGTTACTTTTTTCCTTGCCGAACAGCACTATTTTTTGAGACCCACAAAGACAGACTTATAATAGCAACGGTATTTTACACGGCTACGAATATATAAGAGTGGATTAGTGAAGCGTAGTTGGGATTAGGTTACGAAATAATGAGAATTTCGAATAAATGATAAATAAAACAAAGAATATATTAGAAGAGCTAGAGGCTGCACTTTTCTCTGAGGCCGAAACTTGCACTCCTAATGGTAGCGAGCCGAAGGCTGTGATGCATCAGTGGATACATGCAGTCGCGCATGACCTTCCTCTTTTTGGAGAAGTTAACGGGGCAAAAAAAGACGTTGTTATTAAGGTTTTAAAAGACAATGCTTTTTTTGAAAATAATAAGTCACTTTATCAGAACTTGGTAGGTGACTTACCCGTAACTCCCCCTAAAAAAGCAAAATTTACCTTTATTGATCTTTTTGCAGGAATAGGCGGGATAAGAATTGGTGCACAAAATAATGGTGGTATTTGTGTATTTTCATCTGAATTTGACAGCAAAGCCCAAGAAACGTATTTCGATAATCATGGTGAACTTCCTTTTGGTGATATAACTAAAATACCTGTCAGTGATATTCCCTGCCATGATGTATTATTTGCGGGTTTCCCCTGCCAACCATTTTCTCATGCAGGCTTAAAGCGTGGTATTGAAGATACTAGAGGTACTTTGTTTCATAATATTGCCGAAATACTACATGTTAAACAACCAAAAGTAGCTGTTCTTGAAAATGTGAAAGGTCTTGTTAG
>ENA-OSET01005061-OSET01005061.1-sediment-metagenome-genome-assembly--contig:-NODE-5061-length-11318-cov-4.297127_pt1 | contig 11318 bp, 6 predicted proteins | sample MGYA00237882_ERZ534229 | MGnify/ENA primary metagenome ERZ534229 (study PRJEB26408, sample SAMN06266212) | sediment metagenome | isolation source: Hudson Canyon methane seep mesocosm | place: USA:Hudson...
TCAAATGGTGCTTTTTCTTTGCGAACCCTATCATCAGTTAAGGTCTTTAAAAAAGCGATTAGGTCATCTCTGTTTTGTTGTGAAAACTGTAACTTAAATAAAGAAAAAACCTTATCAATCTGTTTGGCATGGTGATGAAAATTACCACCGCGAGTATAGAATTCAATTACCTGTTCTAAAGTAGCCATGCCACCATTGTGCATATAAGGCCCTGTTAGTTCAATGTTGCGTAAGCTAGGTATTTTAAATGCACCATTAACTGCGGTAACCATTTTTACGGTGTTAGGGTTGTTGAGTTCTGTCAGTGCTGCTGCAGGTGTTGGTAGAAATGCTTGAGTTAAAGGTAGGAAGCAATTTTCAGTTGACTGGGGTTGGAGCGTTATACCATCTGCATGCGTAAATAAGTTGTTAATGATTAATGAAGAATCAAGAGCAATGGGTAGGTCAAAGTCACAGGCCCGGACACTTAATACATCGTTATCTACCACGGCAGAATTATTTCCTGCTAAATGCTGTAGATATTGAGGGCTAAAAGATAAGGGGTTACCAAAAGGATCCTTTCCTCCTAAGCCGATATCATTTGTTAAATCTGCGACGCCAGTTGAAGCGAAGCCGTGGTCAAAAAAAGCTGCGCTTGTTTGAATGGAAATTCGATTTACAACATTGGTAGTAGCACTCATGTCGGTAAAATGATCTCCAAAAACCTCTGGCTGGGAGAGGTTTAGTGCTGCATTGGCATTAATCGATGCGGAAGTAAAGTTAGGGCCAATGTGGCAAGTTACACATTCATTATCTTTAAACTGATCTAAACCTCTGCGAGCTGAGGCGCTTAATTCAATGGGCTGGTTGTTGCTGTCTCTAGCGCTTAAGTCAAAAGGAGATTCATCTGAAATAAGTGTAGATTCATACATTTGGATGGCTAGGCCAAAAAACATAGGAAAATTAGCTTCCATTTGGTTGTATGCTAATCCACTTGATGGTCTACCAAAGGCGCCGCGACGTCTGTAAGACCAGTATTTTTTGTTAAATGCTTGTCGAATAAGTGAAGTGTAGGTAGTGTTTAAGCCTGTTTGTAAATTGCCAGCTGAGCTTAGGCTTAAACTGCCTAAAACGCTGTCATTCCAATGCACTTTTTGCTGATCTAAAGGTCTGCGCATCAATAGTTTTCGCGCAATATTTTGAAAGGTTCTGTTTTTACAGCCCATTTCTGAAGTGCTAAGGGGGGGGGCAACAGCAAGAGAGGCTAAAGATGAGTTGATCAAATGTAGGCGTTGTTTGTTAACTGTACGGCTGTTAACTTTAACCCAGACGCCAGTATCTTTATCAGTATCTCTATCGCCCCACGGACTGCTACCATTGAAGACATTATTAGCTCTGCCATCCAGAAAGCTACGATGATTGAAAATGGCATTAATAACGGTTGGTGTGTTCCTGTCTTGTACTTGACGAACACCAGTACCACCGACATGAAATATTTCATCAGCAATACGGTCACAGTCATCAGAGCCTGTACCAGTTATTTCTGATGACATAAATTCACCACTAAATGTTCCGGAAGAAGAAGAAACATTGTTACTGTTGCGTTTAACTGGGGAGTTATGGTTCAGTGGATTTTCACGTTGATGAAAAGGAAAAATTTTGCTTGATAAATTATGGTTGGCCCCTGTTTCAGAGCCATCAGCGGATAAGCTGAATGCTTGTTCTTCAGTTGGCGTTGATGCTCCACCTGGATAAAGTTGGTTTTTTACTCTGCGATCAGAGCCCGCATGAAAGTGGCAAGACCCACAAGCCATGCCATCACTGCCAACATTGGTATCCCAGAATAAAGCTTTGCCTAAAGCTATCGCAGCTTGTTTGTTTGTAATAATGGGAGAGGAGCCGTCCAGCAAGCCAGGTACTTCAGGCACTGAAAGCTTTTTTAAGCTGATAGGCATTGGGCCAAATGTTTCAGCTTGAGATAAATTTGGAGTCATAGCTATAATCAAGCTAAAAATAGGTGGAACTAAAGAGGTTAATCGTGGAAGCTTCATCTGTTCGCCTTTAAAGAACGATATTTAAATACAGTTGTATTTTTGGGAGTTATCCAGACTATCAATTCCTTTGTTGTAGCGGGGACAAATGTTAAAAAACCGGTAAATAAATTTACCGGTTTTTATTTGCCTTGTTTTGGCTCTTTTCTAGAGCTAAACTCCTTTGGCGTTTATGAATAAAGCGTAAATCCTAAATCGCTTTAAATCATAAATTAACTTACTTGTTAAAGGGGTGTTGTAAGCTTATGCCGCTAATTTTCTACGACCAGAAGCAAACAGACCAACTAGAGCAGTACCAAACAAATAAACTGCTGCAGGAACAGGAACTTGTGATACGGTCAATTGCATAGGAGAGCCTGTTAGTAAGCCATCAGTACCACTAACAAATACAGCGTACCAACCTGCTGCTAGGTTATCAAGGTCTAAAGTTGCAGATTCGCCAGCGACAGAGCTGTATGAGCCTGTTCCAGACATTATGCTACCTGCTGATAGGCTTGCAACGTTACCTGTAGAATTATTATTATCCCATGCTGTTGCGCCAGTAACAGAGCCAGAATTTACATAACCCATTGTTTCTAATATGCCGTTAGCGCTGTTACCTACAGATTTTGTTGTAACGCCTAAGTCTGGGCTATAAGAATCATCTGTTGAAATGGTGCTATCAGTCATCCAGTAGGTGCCTCTATCACCAGCGGCTCCAACTTGGTTGAATGAATGAGGTGTTTTGTTTGGTCCGCCTGCTGCTTGAGGTACTTCGCCTGTTGCTCCTGTACCGCCATCAAATTCGCCATTTGTTTTCCACAGAGTAAAGCCAGGTGACATATCACCTGCAATGTCTGCTGATACAGTAATGGTTGTATCAAGTGCATTGTGAGTCATGAAAGTGTACCAAGCACCAGCGTGACCCCACGCAGCATTACCAAGCATTGAGTTGCCTGCAAAGCCGTTTACACTTTCTGAGATATTTGAAGCAGTGATTACGCCTCCAAGACCCATAAGGTGGTTTGTCATTGTGCCTGCACCATTCCAAGCGGTATGGTCTTCAACCGATACTGCACCAGCAGCAAATGCACCAGTACTGGCTAAAGATAATGTTGCTACAGCTAAAGTAGATTTTAAAAAAGTTTTCATTGTTTTTATATTCACCTTAAACACCGGGCCCTGTGATGGGAGGTGTTTTAATTATTATTAAGAAATAAATGTAGTTCAGGAACTGTCTGCAATTATTCAGTGAATAGTGCAAAGCTCTTGTTTCTGACTAGCGAGATTGCGAGAATTTTAAAAACTATCCATCGTTTAAATTCCCTTTCTCGCGCACCTTGTCTCCCAAAGTGGTGGCTCGGCTATCTGTGTCAGACCCGTGGCTTTCCGGCCCCGCTTCGCAGCAGGTGTGGCAAAATGATCTGCAAAAATCCTTTTGAGTAAATTCCATCTTTTTGCAGAGTTGTTTTATAGTAAGCATTTAGTGTGCCATTTATTATATCTGTTTGATTTTATAGGATTGTTAGTGTGATCATTAGCTTTTTGTAATAAAGGTTTGGATTTTTCTTTTAGTGTCTGTGTTATATCGCTTATAACTGAGTGATATAACACAGTTGACATTAAAGAAAAGGACAGCTAATTGTTTGAAATGGCACTGAGGGGGGGGAGGGCTTAAGCCAAGAGTATTGAGGGTAGAGCTTAGTGTGTTATTTGATACAGGGGAAGCCACCTCTCAATATCATGTTGAGAGGTGAGTGCAGATTTGTTACTCGCTCAGTAATTGATCAAAAGGAAGTAGGGGGTTGTTTATTCCTTTTCCATTGGCGCCTACTGCTTCAATTATCATAAATTCATCTTGTGCTAAGCCAGCGGATAGCGGGTTGTTATTACTAACAGAAGTGTTGTCACCAATGTGACCATGGGGGATCTTTATTTCAGGGTGGTCGAATGGTGCTTTTTCAAGTTTTACACGCTCATCAGTCAGTGTTTTTAGAAAGGCAATAATATCATCACGTGCTTGTGATTCTAAGCGCAAATCAGGTTGAGAGAAGAGGAGGCCAAATATTTTCCCTGGAATATCAATATTTCCACCTCGTGTATAAAACTCAATAACTTCCTTTAATGATGCCATACCGCCATTGTGCATATAAGGGCCTGTTAATTCAATATTGCGTAAAGACGGAATTTTAAAAGCACCATCAACAATACTTAGCATCTTTTGTGTGTCAGGGTTTGCGAGTTCGGCAGCGGCAGCTTCTGGGCTGGGTTGAAAGGCCCAAAAAGGTTCGATACATCCATCAGTGCTCTGGGTTTGTGGAATTATGCCATCTAGCTGAGTAAATATTTTTGGGTGAGAGAATTCAAAGTTAATGGCAAAGGCTTTTTGAAAATTACAGGGGCTAACATGTTCTACGGAAGGGTCAAGGACATTGCTATGGTTGCCTACTAAGTGTTGTAAATATTGTTTTGAAAATGAAAGAGGATGACCAAAAGGGTCTTTTCCACCTAAGCCAATATCTGCATCTAATGATGTGACTCCATTAGATGAAAACCCCGTGTCTATTAAAGTTGAGCCAGCACTTGCTATCATACGTGTGACAACGTTTGTAGATGTTCGCATACCAATCTGGCTGTTACCAAAGGCCTCTGGATGTGTTTTTACGACTTCTGCGTTAGTGGCAATTGAAGCTGGAGTAAATAAGGGGCCTACGTGACATACACTACAATGTGCTTTTCTAAATCGAGCTAAACCATTGATTTCGGACGCTGATAAATCAGTAGGAATGCCGTCGGCATTTCGGGCGCTTCTATCAAATGGAGAGTCATCGGAAACAAGAGTGGCTTGGTAGAGCTGTAGCGATAAGGCGAAGAACATGGAAAAATTAGCTTCCATTTGGTTGTAAGCTAATCCACTTGCAGGTCTGCCAAATGCACCTCTACGACGATAAGACCAGTATTTTTTATTAAATGCTTTTCTTATTAGTGCGGTATATGTTGTGTTCAGTCCAGGTTTTAAATTACCGGCAGAGCTAAGGCTTAAGCTGCCTAAAATACTGTCTTGGTAATGCACTTTTTGTGAATCAAGAGGTTTTCGCATTAATAGTTTGCGCCCTAGATCTGAAAAAGTTCTATTTTTACAGCCCATTTCGGTATCGCTAAGAGGGGGGGCAAGTGCTAGAGAGGCTAGTGAAGAGTTGATTAGGTTTAAGCGTTGTTTTTCGACCTTGCGGCTACTTGTTTTAACCCAGATGCCTGCTTTTAGGTCTCTATTTCCCCAAGGGCTGCTGCCATTAAATATGTTGTTAGCGCGTCCATCCCAAAAATTTCTATGATTGAATATTGAATTGATGACTGTAGGTGCATTTCGTGGTTCAACTCTGCGGGTTCCGGTTGAGTCAACATGAAAAACTAAATCTGCACTTCTTGAGCAATTGTCGGTACCTGAGCCGGTAATTTCTGAATTTATATATTCGCCACTGAATGTGCCTGAGGATGATGAGACATCATCTGAAATAAATGAAATAGGGCTGGCGGGGTCGAGTGGATTTGCTCTTTGAAAAAAAGGAAAGTCATTGCGTGTTAAGGAGTAATTGGGGCCACCTGCTGCATTTGATAAAGTCCTTTCAAATGTCTGGTGTTCAATGGGGGTTGATTTTCCACCTGGTGATAATTGATTTTTGGTTCTTGTGTCTGCACCAGCATGAAAGTGACAGCTACCACAAGCCATTCCATCACTGCCTACATTGGTATCCCAGAAAAGTGCCTTCCCAAGAATAATAGCCTGTTCTTTATTGACGACAATAGGGTTTGTACCATCAAGCAAGCCGGGTACATTCGGGGTTGGGATATCTTTAAGGCTTATTGGTAAGGGGCCGAATCCTGTTTCTGCAATTGCGTTTGTTGCAAGTCCAGAATATATGATGAAGGCAATTGATAAGCTAAAGTTTTTATATGATACTGGGAACATGATTGTTGTTAAGGTGTTGGGTTGTTATGGTTGGAAAGCCTGCGCTCCTGTTCCCTATGGCGCGCAGGTAAGATTATACTTAATAAAACATATTAAGTTATTTCAAATGTATCTAAGTGATTTTTTGCTTTCTACGTCCTGTTGCAACCAGGCCAAATAAGGCGGTACCAAATAAATAAGCGGCTGCAGGAACAGGTACTGCGCTAACAGAGCTAACCGTTAAATCCATTCCTCCACCAGATAATGAATCATCTGCTCCACTAATAAAAATGGTGTACCAGCCTGCTTGTAAGTCTGTTAAAACAAGTTCAGCAGAGCCAGCGGCTACAGTCCCTGTTATGCCATTTTCGTATGTATTGGTGGCGCTAAGGTCAAAGGCACCTTGTTGAGAGTCTTCACCCCAGTCAGATGTTGATAGAGCATTGGTGTGATGTGCGCCAGAGTTGGCATATCCTAGAGTTTCTAACATATTGCCAGCACCAGAAGCATTGACGGTGGATGATGTCATCCAAAGTGTGCCAAAATCGCCTAGTTGCCCCGTTGCATTGAATGAGTGTGGGCTGTTATCTCCAGATAGTCCAGTTTCGAAGCCTAACCCAGTGCCTCCATCAAATGCAGTATTACCGCTTGCCCATACTGAGAATGCTGGAGCAGTTTGCCCAATAGTATCAGCGGTTACTGAGATAGTTGTAGTCGCTGCTTCGTGGGTCATAAAAGTGTACCAGTTTCCAGCATGAGCCCAGGCTGAGTTGTTTAGGTCTGGATTGTCTGTATAGCCATTTTTACTGGGGGCTAAATTAGATGCTGATATGGAGTCTCCTGAATTCATAATATGATTGCTCATCGCTCCACCACCATCCCACCCTGATGGGAATACAGCTCCTGCCGCCAACGCGCTGCCGGAAGCAATGGATAGTGCTGTTCCTGTTAGAGCAACTTTAATTGCAGATTGAATTTTAGTATTCATTTCTTATCCTTTGATGCAATAAATGTAAATTATTGAAGTTAAAATTAATAGAAACAAAATGTGATTTTTTGTTCTTATTTAAATTATGAATAGAAATGGGTGCTCTTTGGTAGAGCAGCTATTTCCATGCTCCTTTCTATTCTAGGAGGTGGCTCGGCTATCTAATATAGACCCGTAGCTTTCCGGCCCAGCTTCGCAGTTGGTGTGGCAAGATCGAAAATATTTCGATTGAACTCTTTCTAAGCAGTAATAATGCCAGTTATGCTTAAGGTAAGATAGGTAGGCGGGTGTGTGTGGGGGAGAGGTCGTTGAATCTACGTGTTGAGGGGAGGGAGGGATAGTTTGAATGTTTTTATTTGCTCTATCTGCTTAATATATTTTTGTTGTTAGTTACACAAATGCAGTCAAGATTTGATTATAGTGTGTGATATAACTTATTGTGTGTGGGATATGGCGTATAGTAAGTGGCGAGAGGGGCTAAAGATTCAAGATACTTTCCTGTATCTTGAACGTATGTATTAATTTGCTTGATTACCCATAAGTTTCAGCCATATACAAAATCTTAAGTCCACGTCATACAAGCAGGGTTCACATTGGGTTTTCCTGTCCAATACCCTTAGGGTTAATGCAAATCTGTTCCCGACAGATTTGTGCTGGTATCCAGTGTATAGGGGTGTACATTTGCAAAATTAGTAGGCCCTTATTTATACCGCGTACACCATCCCTGGTTTCTGGATCTCGGCGCTCCCTGTCGAGATGACGCATCAATATAGTATATGGTTTGCTGAAAAGTGGCTGAGACTCATGCGTAATCAGATTAACTTAAGCCGTTTTTTTTAGTTTTCTCATACCAGTAAGTGAAAGTAATGCAGAGCCAAAAAACCAAATAGCAGCAGGTACAGGTACTGGAGAAGTTGCTATTTCACTTTGAAGTGTGCCGCTGATAGAAGAAAGAGCGTATAGTCCATCAACACTGCCTGCTGTTAGAAAAATAGAATAAGTGAATGTGTCTTGTGCTGACTCCATACCTGTTACTCCTTCTGCTGAGGCATAAGTGAAGTTGCTGTCAATATAACTATAATTTATATCTAAAAAATCCAGATAAGTATCTGAATCTGCTAGGTCCCTTGAGAAAGCTAAATCACTATTGGCAGATGATGAAAGAATATAACTTACCGTTAAATCAATTTGATAAGTGTCTGTTATCGATGTATTTTCAAATTCTAAAAAACTACTTGATTCGTAATATGCGTATGCAGTTCCGCCTAAGTCATCATTAACTAACCCTGATGCAGAATGTCCCTGTGAAAATGTGCTACCTATAGATAAGGAGCCTGCTGTATTTGTATAGGCAGGTGTAAAAGTTGAATCGCCACTATGAATTTCTTCGGTATAGTCATCCGCAAATGGTGCCCAAGCATAGCTAAGGTTAGACAAATCCTCTGTATTAGCGTTGGTAGTGTTGCTTAGCCCTGTTATGGTAACGTCAAATGAGGAGTTGCTACCAAAGTCGCTAGTCGCTTGAGCATTCTGAACACTTAAGGGTAACAAGAAAGCTGCAGCAAGTGTTGGAAGTAATTTCTTATTTAAAAAAATCATAGTTATCTCTATTGTTTATATAGTTCGGTTTGCCCTGGCGACAATATCACCAGGGCATTTAAAGTTAAGGTGCTAGATAGCTGTTAAAAGGTAAAATTGGGTTAGCTAAGCCGCCCGCACCAACAGCTGGAACAGTAAGCATTTGGTCTTTTGCAAGGCTTGCGTTTAAAGGGTTGCCAGTTGTTGCGTTGATATGATCGCCTTCATGTCCATTAGGAATGCTTAACTCTGGATGATCAAAAGGCGCTCTTTCAAAACGAACTCTATCGTCTGTAAAGGTTAATAGAAAGGCAATGAGGTCATCACGAGCTTGCTGGTCGTTTTGCAGGCTCCCCATTGGAAAGACGAATTTATGCATGTCGGTATTGTCAAAATTACCGCCTCTGGAATAAAACTCAATTACTTGACCTAAAGTTGCCATGCTACCGTTGTGCATGTAAGGCCCAGTTAGTTCGATGTTACGTAAACTAGGTGCTTTAAATGCAGCTCTTTGTGCTGTTGCTAATTTATTGGTTGCAGGGTTTGCTAATTCCGCGGCAGCAACTGCAGGCGTAGGGATAAAAGCAAATAATGGGGACTGAAGGCAGGCGGTATTTCCATTTGGATCTGCAATTATGCCATCAACTTGTGTAAAGTACTGGGCTATTGGGAAGGTTAAATTAAGAGCAAAAGCCTTGCTAAAATCACAACTGCGGACAGTTTCAATACCTGCAGATGGGTCGGTAATGGCATTTGCGTTACCAGCAAGGTGTTGGGTGTATTGATCTACAAATGATAATGAATTGCCAAAGTCGTCTGTACCAAATACACCATGGTCAGAGTCTGGGTCGCCGACACCTGTGTTGAAAAATCCAAAATCATGTAATTTTGTGCCTGAAACCGTTATGTCGTAATTGACAATATTTCTACTAAGATAAGCGCCTTGAGATATTGGCATGGGGCCGAAAGCAGCGGGATCAGCTTCAAGCATCATGGCGTTTGTAGTAATGGCGGCCGATGTTAGTGATGGGCCTGCATGGCAGATATTGCAATGGAATTCTGTAAATAAATCTAGGCCTCTACGTTGTGAGTCTGTCATGCCGACAGGAAAAAAGTCAGCATCCCTAGTAAAGTTATCTATAGGGGCTTGGTCGGAAACGAGTGTTGATTCATAAGCTTGGATGGCAAGAGCAAAGAACATTCCAAAATTCGCTTCCATTTGATTATAGGCTAATCCACTTGCAGGTCTGCCAAATGAGCCTCTGCGACGAAAAGACCAGTATTTTTTATTAAACGCCTTTCGAACCATTGCTGTGTAGGTGGTATTTAATCCTGCTTGTATGTCTCCTGCTGAGCTTAAGCTTAGTGACCCTAGAACGCTGTCTTCATGGTGTACGTTTTGTTCTGCAAGCGGGCGACGCATTAGCATTTTTCTACCAATAGCAGGAAATGTTCGGTCGCGACATCCCATTTCTACGTCGCTCATGGGAGGAGCTAGTGCTTGAGAAGCTAATGATGAGTTAATCAGGTGAAGGCGTTGTTTTTCTACTGATCGGGAGCTGGTTTTAACCCATACGCCAGTATCAGCATTAGTATCGCGATCTCCCCACATGCTGCTGCCGTTGAAAACATTGTTGGCACGTCCGTCCCAAAAGTTACGGTGGTTAAAAACTGCGTTTATCACAGTAGGCGTATTTCTGGGTTCTACACGCCTGGTGCCGGCATTGTTACTTGTGCGAAAAGTAGTGTCAGCAGAGCGGGCGCAGTTGTCATTGACATCGCCTGTTATTGGGGCTGATATAAATTCGCCGCTAAAAGTTCCAGCGGAGGCGGCTACATCGTCACTTGATTGAGAGATGCCGCTTAGGTTGTCAAATGGGTTGTGATAGCTGTGAAATGGAAAATCCCCCTGGTTTAGCGTGTAGTTAGGTCCGCCTGTGGGGTCTGATACAGTGGCTTCAAATGTTTGTCCCGTTGCGTTGAGGCTTTTTTGCCCTGGGTTTAGTTGATTTTTTACTCTTCTATCAGCACCTGCGTGAAAGTGACAAGAAGCGCATGCCATACCGTCACTTCCTGCTGCAACATCCCAGAATAAAGCTTTACCCAATGCAATTGCCATGGTGTTGTTGGTGATTATGGGGTCGCTACCGTCTGTTAATCCAGGGACTGGAGGAATAGGGGCGCCTTGCATTGTTGGGGGTAATGGTCCGTGAGCCATAACTGATTGAGCGAATAGTAGACCGCTAGTCAGTAAGCCTTTTGTTATTTTATTCATGCATTATCTCAATTGGGTTTGCTAAAAAGTACTTTGAGTTATTCTATTTCTTACTGTATACAAAGGTTAATAGGCTATATGAGGGGTCTTTAAGTCGTGAATTTTCATATAGCAGAAAATTGTATTTGTTCAAGGTTTTAAGCAAATTATGAGCCAGCATTTAAATCTTATGTTTTTTGCAGGGTTTTATGTTGTTTTATTGTTTAAGAGTGTGTCATATCACGTGTTTTTTATAAAATTTTGTTATTTGACGTATTTTTGAGAATTGGGTGGTCTTTAAAAAAGACTGGCATAAAATTTGTTTGTATATTTTTCAGAATTTAGGTTTGTCAGTAAGGAGTGGTTATTAATACGCAATTAAAGCGAGTTGCAGGGAGAAATGATCCTTGTCCGTGTGGAAGTAAAAAGAAATTTAAAAAATGCTGTATTCAATCAAGCGTTAATAAAAAACCCCTGATTGAATTGTATGAAAAGCAGCTTCAATTGGCACAAGGTCATGTGCACAAAGGTGATTTTGTA
>ENA-OSET01005064-OSET01005064.1-sediment-metagenome-genome-assembly--contig:-NODE-5064-length-11314-cov-13.576488_pt1 | contig 11314 bp, 7 predicted proteins | sample MGYA00237882_ERZ534229 | MGnify/ENA primary metagenome ERZ534229 (study PRJEB26408, sample SAMN06266212) | sediment metagenome | isolation source: Hudson Canyon methane seep mesocosm | place...
CATGACGTGGTGGGTGGATTTTGTAGCCCGTATGAAGGAACGTAATACGGGAAGCACAGTGCGTTGAATTTCCAGTACTGCGCAAGTTCCAACAGTCTACTCTTAAATCAATAGCGTTAGGGCTCGAAGTGGGTTATTTTAGTATCTAAAAATGACTCTTTAAAAGGCTAACAGAGAGTTTATGTGACTCTATATAAATGAATTTAATGTAAAAAATATTATTGGAATGCATAGTGCGTAATTCTCCTTAAAGAGCTAATTGTTGGCGCATAATCTCAAGAGCGGCAATATTTTACCGATAACAGTGTTAAGTAATTAGGAGATAGGCATGAGGATATCAACATCTTGGGCACAGTAGCTCTAAGTGTCAATGCCATGCTTAATCAACAAGCAAAAGTAACTAATACGCAAATGCAGTTGTCTACAGAATTAAAGAACTTAACACCTGCAGATGACCCAATTGCTGCAAAAAAAGTTTTAGACATTCAGGAAAGACTTGATATAACAGCCCAGTTTTAAGAAAAGAGCCTATGTTCTGATGGGCATCGTAGTTATCAAGCCTTCTCCAGAGAATCAGGTATTAGCCACCGTCCAGTTAACCTAGCCGCCGGAAGCCGCGTGATAGGCAGGGCTTTTCACGTTCAAAATGTCAATGCATACGACAGTCGTTTAAAAGGGGGGATTACTCGATTTCACGGGGTTGCAACCAAATATTTGGATCATTACCTAGGTTGGCAAAGGTGGCTGGATTCACATGCAAAAGCATTGGATCCAGAGCAATTTCTACGAGAAGCCGTGGGTGCTAATTATAATTACCAACAGCTAATGCAGACATAGCCTTAAATTTTGTTCCGCTTTAGACGGGAAGCCCGTCATCCAACCTTCTCCCTCTGGAGAATGCTTTAAGACTTGTGTAGATACCTATGCTCTTAAAGGCATAAAGCTCCTTTTATAAAAAAACAAGCACTTTGCTGTGCTATTATTTTGATGACGCGACTATAAAGGCCGAAATGCTTGATAGTTGCGATTACCTTTGTTGATTCCTTAAATTCCCACATATCATGACGCCAAATTTTTTCCTTTACGATACCGATCAATTAAATGCGCTTGCGAGCCGAGAAACAGTCAAGCGAGGACTCGCTTACTTTACTGAAAATCGTGTTTTTGCACTTGATGCGCAAGAGGAATTTTTAACTGCGCAGGTGGAAGGCTCTTTAAAAGATCATCCTTATTGGGTGGAGTTATCCCAAGATAATCAGGGCGAATTGCATGCTGAATGTGATTGCGCCTCTGAAGATAAAATTTGTAAACACGTTATTGCAGCTTTATATAGTTATGCTGAGCTGTGCATAAATAAAGAGCAAGAAAGTTATGGTGGCGCGCTTGATGAAGCTATTAAAGAGCGGGTTAAAAAAGGGCGTAATGAAGTCAATGTAAAATTACTTAGCGGTAACTTGGCCTTTGGAGTTTGGGAAGCAGAGTCGTTGATTTCTAGTACCTTTAGAAAAATCAACTATCAAGTGTCAATTCGATCTCTGGATCAGCGCAAGAACTTTTGTACTTGCCCCGATTTGGCAACTAATCGTTTAGGTACTTGCAAACATATCGAAGCGGTTTTGCATCATGCTAAAAAACAAAAAGGCTATAAGGAATTAGTAGCTCAGGGTGCGCCAGTTTCTTTCGTGTACCTTTCATGGGAATCAGCAACAGAAGCGGTAATTCGTTTACATAAAGCGCAATCGCTTAATACGGAATTAGCCTCTGAATTACAAGAGTTCTTTGATCTGGATCAGCGTTTTAAAGGCCGTTTGCCAGAAAATTTTCAGTATTTTTTCGAAAAATTTAGTACGCATTCTGATTTAATTGTCGGGGAAGATGCCTTACGTTATGTGCAGCAGTGCACCGATGATGCCTTACAGCAATTGCGCGGTCAGGAAATAACACGACAAATTAAACAGGCAAATGGCATTTTGCCTGACATTCAAGTGCGTTTATTTCCTTATCAAATTGAAGGTGTCGCTTTTTTGGCGGCGCGAGGTCGAGCGTTATTGGCTGATGATATGGGTTTGGGTAAAACCCTGCAAGCCATTGCCGCCTCGATTTGGATGGCTGAACATGCAGGAGTCAAAAAAGTCTTAGTGGTATGCCCCGCTTCATTAAAACAGCAGTGGGCGCGGGAAATTGAGAAATTTACCACGCAAAAAGTGCAAATAATTCAAGGTAGTGTTGAGGGGCGGCAGGTGCAATACCGTGCCGATGCCTTATTTTTTGTGGTTAATTATGAACTGGTTTTGCGGGACTTAAGTGTTATTGGTGAAACTTTAAAACCAGATTTGTTGATTTTAGATGAAGCGCAAAAAATTAAAAACTGGCGTACCAAAATTGCTGCAACAATTAAATTAATTTCAACACGCTACGTGTTTGTTTTGACGGGAACGCCACTGGAAAATCGCATAGAAGATTTATACAGTTTAATGCAAGTCGTTGACCCGCGTGTACTTGGGCCATTATGGCGTTGTTTGCTAGATTTTCATATTACCGATGAGCGCGGTAAAGTCATTGGTTATCGTAATTTGTCAGAATTACGCCAGCGAATTAGTTCGGTAATGCTCAGACGTAACCGCAGCCTGGTTAGCGATCAATTGCCAGGTCGAACTGAAGTGCGTTTGGATATTCCGATGACCAGAACACAGCAGGATCTACACGGCGCGGCGATGTCAGCAGCGGGATTAATCGCTAACATAGCGAAACGCAGACCATTAACACCAGGTGAATCTAATCGACTCATGTCTGCTTTGCAGCAAGCGCGCATGGCTTGTAATGCCGCTGGTTTAGTAGATAAAGTAACAGAAGGTTCGCCTAAGTTAGATGAGGTGAAACGTTTATTAGAAGAATTGTGTCTACAAAGTAACCGTAAAATAGTGGTGTTTTCCCAGTGGACATTGATGACTGAGATGGTTGAGTCTTTGGTGCGCTCGTTAGGCTTAGGTTGTGTGCGCTTACATGGCGGCGTGCCTACCAATCAGCGTGGCAAATTAATGGAAAAATTTCAGCAGGATGATGCGGTACAAGTGTTCATTTCCACAGATGCCGGTGGGGTTGGATTAAATTTACAAGCAGGCTCCGCGCTAATTAATCTTGATATGCCTTGGAATCCTGGCGTATTGGAACAGCGTATCGGACGTATTCATCGCTTAGGTCAAAAAGAGAAGGTGCAGATTTTTCTGTTATTGGCCGAAGATTCTTATGAGCAACAGGTTGCCAGTTTGGTCAGAGGCAAGCGGGATTTATTTGATAATGTTATTAACCCTGAAGGTTCGGAAGATGTGGTTGGTGTTTCTAAAAAAATGCTGCACAGTATTATTGAAGAATTAGGCACTGTCGATCCAGAAACAGGTGAAATAAAATCAGCAGAGTTAAAGTCACCTGAGTCCACTGTGGAGGATGTAAATACGGATGAAAACATTGAAAAAATAGAACCGTTGAGCGCTGACCAAGGTGATGATGATACGTCTATTAAGCAGTTAATTAGTAAAGTACAAGTGACATTTAATGAGCGTATTGAGCGTATAATTGGCGCAGGTGGTGGGCTAGTTGTTATTGTTCTGAATGCTGAGTTAGACGATGAAAGCCAAGCGCAAGCATTATCAAGTGATGATGTACCTGTCGTTGTTTTGGATGTGCAAACTTTTACTGCCTTACAGCGCTTAGGGGGCGCTTCGCCATTTGTTAAGGCGACCGCCTTTTATCAGCGCGAAGAATCTGAAGCAGAAAAAAATCCATTACTTAAAATAGCTAAAGAGAAATTACACTCAGCAGAACTATTAGTTAATCAACAGTGTTACGCTGGCGTTATGGATATTTTAGTGGCTGCCTTATTGGCTATAGCCACAGATGCCAGTGATCAAAAGCAAATTCCCACGCTCGAAAAAGCAACTATTTGGCTATATAGTGAGGTGCTACCGAAGCAGGCGATGAGTGCTGAACATATTGCCATCATTGTTAAAGTGATTGCCTTAAGTCAAAATACAGATGTGCCCGAAGCTTTAGTACAACAGGCATTATTAGATACTCAAACAGTTGTCGCTCAGTTTGGATGAGGATCATGAGTGTAGAGTTGTGCAATATGCTAGTCATTAAATTATGAACCCTAAAACAAAGATGCAAAATTTACCTATCGGTATCAATACGCTATCCTCCATTCGTGAAAATGACATGGTGTATATCGATAAAACTCCGTTAGTCTGGCAAATGGTGCAGCAGCCTGCGCGATTCTTTCTTTCGCGGCCAAGGCGTTTTGGAAAAAGTTTATTAGTTGATACCTTTAAAGAGTTATTTGAAGGTAATCGGGATTTATTTTCAGGTTTGTATATTGAAGAAAAATGGGATTGGTCGAAAACCTACCCAGTGATCAAGTTTGATTTTGCTGATGGGGTTATTGAATCTCGCGCCATGTTGGATATACGCATCCACAAATTATTGGCAGAAAACCAACAGCGCCTCGGTGTGACTGCGAGTGCAGTTGATAACGATATTCCAGGTTTTTTTCGAGATGTTATCGTGCAAGCGCGTGAAAAATACGGTCAAAAAGTCGTTGTCTTAGTCGATGAGTATGATAAACCGATTTTGGATAATATTGATTATCCAGAACGTGCAGCAGAAGTCAGAGAAGGCTTAAAAAATCTCTATTCAGTGCTCAAAGGTCAGGATGCGCATTTGCAATTTATTTTTATGACAGGGGTGACTAAATTCTCAAAAGTCAGTTTATTTAGTGGATTAAATCAGTTAAAAGATATTACGCTTAGTGCTCGCTATGCGACTATTTGTGGTTATACGCAGCATGATCTTGAAACGGCATTTATAGAGAACCTAGAGGGTGTTGATTGGGAACAGCTCAAGGCTTGGTATAACGGTTATCATTTTCTCGGGGAGGCGGTCTATAATCCCTACGATATTTTATTATTCATCAGCGAAAACCAAAGCTACCGTAACTATTGGTTTGAAACCGGAAACCCAAGTTTTCTGATTAAGCTGTTTCAGAAAAAATCCTACTTTCTCCCCGATTTAGAGCAACTAGAAGTCTCTGAAGAAATTTTAGATTCCTTTGATATTGAAAGCATCGATCCGGTCACCTTGTTATTTCAGTCTGGTTATCTAACCATCGAAAAAGCGTATAGTGGCTTTAGCGGGCAATTCATGTTTCAACTTAAAGTGCCAAACAGAGAAGTGCGTCAAGCCTTAAATTCTCACATAATTAACGGCTATACTCAAACTTTAGCCAGTGAAAAGCTCAAAATCCAGCATCAAGTTTTCGATAGCTTAAATCAAGGCGATCTGCCGCAATTACAAAGTGTGTTGCAACGCCTTTTTGCTAGCATTCCCTGGCGAAATTTCACCAACAACGACTTGCCCAATTCCGAAGGCTACTACGCCAGTGTCTTGTATGCTTTTTTTGCCAGTCTCAATGCTACGATTATTCCAGAAGATATTACCAATCGCGGGCAAGCAGATATGACAGTAATATTGGGTGACTTTATCTATGTTATGGAAATAAAATTGGATAAAAGCACGGATTATCAAGCTACAACACCCAACTCAGCTTTACAGCAAATCCAGGATAAAGCTTACGCACAAAAGTACTTGAATCAAGATAAAAAAGTGATTGAAGCGGGTTTGATTTTCAACCAAGTACAGCGTAATTTAGTACAATTGGATTGGCGAAAAATCTAATAATTGATGCTGCCACAGCTTAATAATCCTCGTTCCTCTATGAGACTGTGAAAGTATTGTGCTTTTAGCCTCCCCATTGACCACAGGTATCTACACAACTTTTTGATATTAAAATACAATGAGATGTAAGTCAGGTTAGCTCCCTCTCCTGCTGGAGAGGGTTGGGGTGAGGAGAATAAAATCAAGGCTTTATCTTATGTCCCCCCCTCATCCAACCTTTGGATTGGCGACAAATCTAATAAACCACGTATTTCTCATCCATTGATTGCTACCAACTCATAACCATATAAATTATACCCATGCAAAAGCTCCCCATTGGCATTAATACATTCTCCTCTATTCGTGAAAATGACATGGTCTATGTGGACAAGACACCATTGATCTGGGAAATGGTGCAACAACCTGCGCGCTTTTTTCTTTCACGGCCGCGACGTTTTGGTAAAAGTTTGTTGGTGGATACCTTAAAGGAGTTGTTTGAGGGTAATCGAGTTTTATTTTCAGGTTTGTATATTGAAGACAAATGGGATTGGTCTGTTTCTTACCCGGTCATTAAAATTGATTTTGCTTCAGGGGTATTACAAAGCCGTGCGCAGTTAGATGAGCGCATTGAAGCCTTGCTTATACAGAATCAGAAACGTTTAGGCATTGACTGCAGGAAGCACTTTGACTTGGCTGGTTATTTTGAAGATCTTATCCTACAAGTCCGTGAAAAATACGGTCAAAAAGTCGTTGTCTTAGTCGATGAATACGATAAACCGATTTTGGATAATATTGATTCTCCTGAGCGCGCTGCAGAAGTAAGAGAAGGCTTAAAAAATCTCTATTCAGTGCTCAAAGGTCAGGATGCGCACTTGCAATTTATTTTTATGACAGGGGTGACTAAATTCTCAAAAGTTAGTTTATTTAGTGGCTTGAATCAGTTAAAGGATATTACCCTTGATGAACGTTACGCTAGTATTTGTGGTTATACGCAAACGGATTTGGAAACGTCATTCGCCGAACACTTAAAAGACGTAAACTGGCAGCAATTAAAAGACTGGTATAACGGCTATCAGTTTTTAGGGGAATCCGTCTACAATCCCTACGATATCCTGTTGTTTATCAGTGGCAATTATCGCTATCGAAACTACTGGTTTGAAACCGGAAATCCCAGTTTCTTGATTAAATTATTTCAACAAAAAGCCTATTTTCTCCCCGATTTAGAGCAACTAGAAGTCTCTGAAGAAATTTTAGATTCCTTTGATATTGAAAGTATTGATCCGGTCACGCTGCTATTTCAGTCTGGTTATCTAACCATCGAAAAAGCGTATAGTGGCTTTAGCGGGCAATTCATGTTTCAACTTAAAGTGCCAAACAGAGAAGTGCGTCAAGCCTTAAATTCTCACATAATTAACGGCTATACTCAAACTTTAGCCAGTGAAAAGCTCAAAATCCAGCATCAAGTTTTCGATAGCTTAAATCAAGGCGATCTGCCGCAATTACAAAGTGTGTTGCAACGCCTTTTTGCTAGCATTCCCTGGCGAAATTTCACCAACAACGACTTGCCCAATTCCGAAGGCTACTACGCCAGTGTCTTGTATGCTTTTTTTGCCAGTCTCAATGCTACAGTTATCCCCGAAGATATTACTAATCGCGGTCAGGCGGATATGACAGTGATGTTAGGTGACTTTATCTATGTTATGGAAATAAAATTAGATAAAAGTACCGATTATCAACTCCAAACCCCAAATTCAGCCCTACAACAAATTCAAGATAAAGTTTATGCGCAAAAATATACCCAACAACAAAAACAAGTGATTGAAGTAGGGCTGATTTTTAATCAAGCGCAACGTAATCTAGTGCAGTTAGACTGGCGGGAGGTGTAATGTGAAATTAAAAAAGTTACCTTTAGCAATACAAAACTTTGCCGAGATACGTGAAGGTGATTATTGTTATATTGATAAAACCGAACTGATCTGGAAAATGGTTGATTCGGGTAAAGCTTATTTTCTATCACGTCCACGACGTTTTGGTAAAAGCTTGTTGGTTGATACTTTAAAAGAGCTATTTGAAGGTAATCAGACTTTATTTTCAGGTTTATATATTGAAGATAAGTGGAGTTGGTCGAAAAACTATCCCGTTATGAAATTTGATTTTGCTGACGGCGTTATTGAGTCGCGAGCAATGCTAAATATTCGGATACAAAAATTATTAAAGGAAAATCAACAGCGGTTAGGGGTTACTGCGAGTGCCACCGATAATGATATTCCTGGTTTTTTTCGAGATGTTATCGTACAAGCCCGTGAAAAATATGGTCAAAAAGTGGTCGTCCTAGTGGATGAATACGATAAACCAATTCTGGATAATATTGACTATCCCGAACGGGCAGCAGAAATACGCGAAGGCTTAAAAAATCTCTACTCAGTGCTTAAAGGCCAAGATGCGCATCTGCAATTTGTATTTATGACGGGTGTGACCAAGTTTTCAAAAGTTAGCTTATTTAGCGGTTTGAATCAACTTAAAGATATAACCCTTAGTGCGCATTACGCAACAATCTGTGGTTATACGCAAAAAGACTTAGAGACTATTTTTGCGCAGCACTTACAAGGTGTTGATTGGGCGCAGCTAAAGGAGTGGTATAACGGTTACCAGTTTTTAGGAGAGCCAGTTTACAATCCTTATGACATCCTGTTATTTATGAGTGAAGATCAAAGTTATCGGAATTACTGGTTTGAAACCGGTAATCCAAGTTTCTTGATCAAGCTCTTTCAGAAAAAATCCTATTTTCTGCCTGATTTAGAGGAACTGGAAGTATCGGAAGAAATTCTCGACTCGTTTGATATTGAGTGCATTAATCCCGTGACTTTGTTGTTTCAATCAGGTTATCTGACGATAAAAAAAGTTTATACCGATATTTTAGGTGAATTGGCGTTTGTACTAAAAGTACCTAATCATGAGGTTAAAGTTGCGTTGCATAACCAATTAATAGGTGGTTACTGTCAAATTGACACCGAAAAAAAAGCACTACGTACGGAGTTATTTAAACTTTTACATCAAGGGGTTATTGCAGAATTAGAGCCGATGCTGCGACGCCTATTTGCCGGAATCCCTTGGCGAAATTTCACCAATAACGACTTGCCCAATTCCGAAGGCTACTACGCCAGTGTCTTGTATGCTTTTTTTGCCAGTCTTAATGCTACAGTTATCCCCGAAGATATTACTAATCGCGGGCAAGCAGATATGACGATAATGTTAGGTGACTTTACCTACGTTATGGAAATAAAACTGGATAAAAGTACCGATTATCAAGTGCAAACACCTAACCCTGCCTTACAGCAAATTCAAGATAAAGCTTACGCACAAAAATACTTGAATCAGAATAAAAAAGTGTTTGAGGTGGGTTTGATCTTTAATCAAGTGCAGCGTAACTTAGTGCAACTTGACTGGCTAAGTGCTACATAACTTAACAATCGGGTTTTATGGCTACCATTTTAAGACGGGAGTGCTTGGTAGTCCTCGCGTTCTCACTGCTGTTCTTATCGTAGGGGCAATCCCTTGTGGTTGCCCTGATAACGAGTGGGCATTAAGGGCAGGCACAAGGCGCAGCCCCTACTTTTATGTCCAGTTGCCTGATGCTTGTCCCGCGTTAAGTGGATAGCCGTCGTTGTGTATTGCACGTTGCTTTAATATGTCCCGTATTAAAGAGGTAGCCGGTTTTATTAAAGCTGTATTCCTTAGCGTTTACAATCTTTCTTTTGTTTGCTGTGACGGAAGTCGGCATTCTTCATGTAGTGCTAAAGTAAGTATTGGTATGCTATATCAAGCCAGTCGCCTTAATAGCCCCTCCCACAAATACTCTCATAATTAATGGGAGTGAACTAAAGCTTAAAGTGTAAACTGAGGAAAGATGCCGAAAAATCCAATGAACTTTCTTGATGTAAAAACTGATTTTGCCTTTAAAAAGATCTTCGGCAGTGCAGATTCTAAAGATATACTGCTGAGTTTTTTAAATGCAGTAATTGACTTTTCTCATCAGCAAAAAATCAAAGATCTTACGGTTGTCGATGCGTATAGTATCCCTATACTCAAAGGCATGAAAGATACCTATGTTGATCTCAAAGCCATATTAGGTAATGACATGCAGGTTATCGTGAAAGTACAGGTATTAAATGATGAAGGCCTAGAAAAACGAATTTTGTACAATGCCGCGAAAAACTATTCGATACAGCGAAAAAAAGGCGATACCTACGAGTTATTAAACCCCGTTATTGCGCTGACCATCACCGATTTTTTATTTCTCCCCAATAATGAGTATTTCATCAGTAATTTTAAACTGACAGAAAAGAATCGATTTATCGAATATGCTGATGACGTAGAGCTTATTTTTATTGAATTGCCCCGCTTTAATAAAAGTAAGCAAGAGTTACAGAGCTTGCAAGAGGTAGAAGAGCTTTTGTGAACAAGGTTTGAGTTAAATGCATAGGCGGTTGAGTCGGGGCATTTTTTAATAAAATGCAGCGGCTTGCCAAGAATAGGCTTTGATTATTAAATAATCTGGCACTCAGCCCTAGGTATTGAAACTAGAATTGATCAGGCGGCAACCTTTAGTCATATGAAGAAATAGTTTACTCAGAAAAAACACAAATATATGACTCTATAATAAAAAATTTATTTTAACATGTTGATCTATAGTTGTAATTATTTTATGGAATGTATTATGCTTATATCGATATAAAGAAGTGAGATGTCATTAGAAACTCTAAATAAGTCGTTTTTTCCAAGGAAAAAATTTGTTGCGGAATGACAAGTAACTGAATGAGAGACTTTCAAATACACGCATATTTTAACGATCAGCATTAATAGCTAATAAAATTAACGGGAGATAAGCATGAGAATATCAACATCTTGGGCGCAACAGCTAAGTGTTAACGCCATGCTTAATCAACAAGCAAAAGTCTCCAATACGCAAATGCAATTATCCACGGGGTTAAAGAATTTAACGCCTGCGGATGACCCTATTGCAGCTAAAAAAGTTTTGGATTTTCAGCAGCATATTGATAAAACGACACAGTATCAAGAAAATGTGGATGTTGCTAAATCCAGTAATGGGCTTGAAGGTTCTGTGCTAATGAATAGTCGTGATAGCTTGCTTCGAGCGCGCGACCTTGCAGTGCAGGCGTTGAATGAAGGCGTGTTGAAACAAGAAGATAAAACGGCAATCGCTGAAGAAATCAAACAAATTCAATCTCATATGTTAGCTTTAGCAAATACTCAGGATGCTAATGGCGAATACATTTTTTCAGGTGCACTATCTAAAACACCGACTTTTTTGCAAGCGCCGACTTATGCATTTACGGGAAGTCAAGTACAAAGAGAATTGCAAATTGGCCCAGAAAGACGTATTGCTGATGGTGATTTGGGTTATACCATATTTGAAAATATTCCTTCAGCCTCAACCGCGCCGCCTCCGCCTATTACAAGAAATATTTTTGCTACATTAGGGGCTTTTGTTGATGCACTGGAGGGGACTGTAACGCCTTATCATGGAACAGTTAACGAGGCATTAGCTGATATTGATAGCACATTAGAAAAAGTGGGAGAAGCA
>ENA-OSET01005065-OSET01005065.1-sediment-metagenome-genome-assembly--contig:-NODE-5065-length-11314-cov-11.575154_pt1 | contig 11314 bp, 9 predicted proteins | sample MGYA00237882_ERZ534229 | MGnify/ENA primary metagenome ERZ534229 (study PRJEB26408, sample SAMN06266212) | sediment metagenome | isolation source: Hudson Canyon methane seep mesocosm | place...
GGACTTGAACCGGCACGCCCAAAGAGCACTACCCCCTCAAGGTAGCGTGTCTACCAATTTCACCACTTCGGCTAAACCTTTTCTAAACTCACTCTAACTCTGGAGCAACAGAGCCATCTTCCTGTGTTTCCAGTTGAGGTGCTTCTGAACTCACATCAGACGCACCAGAATCATTAACATTCTCTTGCGTACTTTCTTTAACAACAGGAACAGCAATACCCTGGTCAACAGTTAATTCCGACTGCTGCTTTGCAAAAACAGCCAAGGAAAAACTAGTTGCAAAAAACACAAATGCCAACAGCGATGTACTCTTAGTCATGAAATTACCACTACCCTGACTACCAAATACAGTTTGTGATGCACCACCACCGAATGAGGCACCAGCATCCGCACCTTTACCCTGCTGAAGAAGCACGATACCAACCAATCCGACAGAGACCAAAACATGAACTACAAGAACAACCGTCTCTAACCATTCCATACTATTAACCTATCGCCTTACAAATTTCTGCAAAATCTTCAAATTTTAAAGAAGCCCCACCAATGAGACCACCATCTATATCATCCATCGCAAAAAGCTCTTTAGCATTATCGGCCTTAACACTTCCACCATATATAATAGGCATAGCATCTGCGACCAACTCACTCTTAACAGCTATTTCACTTCTAATAAACTCATGCACACTCTGAGCTTGCTCAGGTGTTGCAGTTTTTCCTGTACCAATAGCCCAAACAGGCTCATAGGCAACAACAACTTGCTCAAGCTGCTGCTCATTTAAATCTTTTAATGCGACTTGTAATTGACCCCGAATAACATCAAGAGTTTGTCCGGTCTCTCGCTCTTCGAGTGTTTCGCCAACGCATAAAATAGGAGAAATACCTTTATCTAACGACTTGGCCACCTTACTTGCAACCACTTCATCAGTATCACCAAAAGAAGCTCTTCGCTCTGAATGACCAACAATACTGTATTGGCACCCAAGGTCAACAAGCATATCTGCTGAAGTTTCACCCGTAAATGCACCATCATCAAAGTTTGACACATTCTGTGAGGCCAATTTCAAATCTGGTGTTTTGCTCTGAACAGCATCAGCCATTAAAATAAATGGAGGAGCAATTACAATTTCAACGGAGTCTTTCAACTCACCTGCAACTGAGGACAAATCTTCTACCAGTTTCTTTGCAAACTGGCGATTTCCATTCATTTTCCAATTACCGGCTACTATCTTACGACGCATTTTCTATACCGCTATTCAAAGAGGCGCAAATACTAACCGAGTTGCAAAAAACTTACAAGTACTCGACACCCCATTCTTAACATTTACACTACCCTAAACCTTTGCGCGCTCAACCTCTCCCGCAAGAGTAGCCGCAACCTCCGCAACCAAGGCTTCATCCTTCCCCTCTACCATGACACGAATAACGGGCTCAGTCCCCGAAGGCCTAAGCAATACACGCCCATTTCCTGCCAATTTCGTTTCGGCCAAATTTACTGCACCAGCAATGTCTGAGTTTTTAATAGGATCAAATTTCTTTGCAACCCTTACATTAATCAATGTTTGCGGAAGCTTATCCATCCCTGACTTTAAATCATGAAGTGTTCGACCTTCTTCCCAAAGTGCTATTAATACCTGCAAAGCAGATATAATGGCATCACCAGTAGTAGAGTTATCAAGACAAAGAATATGACCAGACCCCTCCCCACCTAGTAACCATTCATTTTCCACCAATTTTTCCATCACATAACGGTCACCTACGCCCGCCCTTATAAACGGAACACCCATTTCTTCATAGGCCAGTTCAGCACCAAAATTGGTCATCAAAGTACCTACAACACCACCACCTAAGCGACCTCCGCGATGTCGATTTTTAGCAATAACATAAATAAGCTCATCACCATCAACCACTTCACCTTTGTGATCAACCATTACTACCCGATCACCATCACCATCAAAGGCAATACCAAGGTCAGCATTCTTCTCTAGCACTACTTTTACAAGTTGTTCAGGACTTGTAGAGCCAACATCTTTATTGATATTCAAGCCATTGGGTTCAACCCCAATCGTAGTCACCGTTGCGCCAAGCTCTTCAAAAACAGACGGTGCCACATGATAGGTAGCACCATGGGCGCAATCCAGAACAATATTCAAACCTTCCAAGGACATATTATATGGGACAGTACTTTTACAGAACTCAACATAACGGCCCGCAGCATCCTCAATGCGAGCAGCCTTACCAAGATGAGCCGACTCAACCACCCCCATATCACTCTCTAAAAGAGATTCTATTTTAGCCTCTAAAGCATCATCAAGCTTAAAACCATCCGGTGAAAAGAATTTAATTCCATTATCATAATGCGGGTTATGGGAGGCACTTATTACAATACCTGCAGACGCTCTAAATGTACGCGTAAGATAAGCAATAGCCGGCGTAGGCATTGGCCCCAGCAACCCAACATCAACGCCTGCAGCTGAGAGCCCTGCCTCAAGTGCTGACTCAAACATATAGCCAGATATACGAGTATCTTTACCTATTAAAACCTTTCCTCTTTGACCCTGCTCTTTAAACGCATGACCAACAGCCCAGCCTAACTTGAGCACAAACTCTGGTGTTATGACACCCTCTCCAACCTTTCCACGAATACCATCGGTTCCAAAATACTTTCTTCCACTCATAACTTATCCTTCAAGCAAAGCCTGCACTACAGACAACGCATCAACTGTTTCCTGAACATCGTGCACCCTGAGTATAGAGGCACCCTTATAAGCGGCTATTGTTGCCGCAGCGACGCTACCTATCATTCGCCCATCAACTGGCTTATCAAGAATTGCACCGATCATAGACTTGCGCGACACCCCAACTAACACTGGAAATTTAGCATCTTTTAATTGAGCACCGACCAGTTTGTCTACTTGATTTAATAACTGCAAATTGTGATCTAGCGTTTTACCAAACCCAAACCCAGGATCAATAATGATTTTATCACGATTAAAGCCTGCCTGAATTAATTGCTCGGCACGCTCCATCAAGAATCCCATAACATTATCCACAACAGAACTATACAAAGGATTGTTTTGCATCATTTCAGGAGAACCCTGCATATGCATTATACAAATAGGCACATCCAAATTTAACGCAGCTAATTGCGCACCATCGCGCTGAAAAGCCCTAACATCATTTATAAGCCCTGCACCTAAAGCCACTGATTCTTTCATAAGCTCTGGCGTACTGGTATCCACCGATATAACAACATCCAAATTTTTGGATATTCTCTCGACCACCGGACACACACGATTTAACTCTTCATCAAGTGAGACTGGGGCAGCCCCTGGCCTCGTAGACTCTCCACCAATATCAATAAAAGCAGCACCATTGACCACCATTTGTTCTGCTTGCTTTAATGCTGCGTCGAGAGAGTTAAATTTACCGCCGTCAGAAAATGAATCGGGCGTTACATTCAAAACCCCCATTACCTTTGGCTTAGATAAATCTACTTCACGATTTAAAAATTTCATTTCAACCCCAGCAGACCTCTATACACCAAATACAACAAAGGCGCGATAGTATCGCGCCTTTGAATCAAGCTACCAAGCGTTAATGCTCTCCAGCAGTACCACTCAAATCATCACCGTCATGAGATGACTTTTTTTCCACTGCATCATCTTTAGGAGCGGCTGGCTTGGGCTCGCTATCCCCCCAACCTTTTGGAGGGTTAGGCTTATCCCCATTCATAATATCATCAATCTGTGATGCATCAATCGTTTCGTACTGCATCAAGGCATCCGCCATCAGATGAAGCTTATCCATATGCTCAACCAATATTTTCTGAGCCGTATCGTAGCAGTCATCAATAATTGATCGAATTTCTTCATCGATACGCTGAGCAGTTTCTGGTGCAAACACCTTAGCAGGGTTACCAGCAGAGCGACCAAGAAAAACCTCTTCACTATCTTCGTCATACATTAAAGGACCCAACTTTTCAGACAAGCCCCATTTTGTAACCATATTACGAGACAACTCGGTAGCACGCTTAATATCGTTGGATGCTCCTGTTGTAACTCCATCAACACCCAAAGTTAACTCTTCAGCAATACGCCCACCAAATAAACTACAGATCTGACTAATCAAAAATCGTCGACTATGACTGTAGCGATCCTCTTCCGGCAGGAACATTGTTACACCTAACGCTCTTCCGCGAGGAATGATACTTACCTTGTAAACAGGATCATGCTCAGGCATCAAACGGCCAACTATGGCATGACCCGCTTCATGATAGGCGGTATTTCTCTTTTCTTTTTCAGACATAACCATTGATTTGCGCTCAGCGCCCATCATAATTTTATCTTTCGCCAACTCAAATTCGACCATTGAAACCGTGCGTTTGTTTGCCCTGGCCGCAACCAAAGCCGCTTCATTAACAAGGTTAGCCAAATCTGCACCTGAAAACCCAGGTGTTCCACGAGCAATAAACCCTGGCTCCACATCATCACCAAGCGGCACTTTTCGCATATGAACCTTAAGAATTTGCTCTCGACCAATAATATCAGGCAAACCAACAACAACCTGGCGATCAAAACGACCAGGACGCAATAGTGCTGGATCTAATACATCAGGACGGTTAGTTGCAGCTATAACAATAACGCCCTCATTACCTTCAAAACCATCCATCTCAACCAGCAACTGGTTTAATGTCTGTTCGCGCTCATCATGACCACCACCTAAACCAGCACCACGATGGCGACCTACCGCATCAATTTCGTCAATAAAAATAATACATGGAGATTGCTTCTTGGCTTGATCAAACATATCTCTTACACGAGAAGCACCCACACCAACAAACATTTCAACAAAATCAGAACCCGATATAGCGAAGAACGGAACCTTCGCCTCTCCAGCTATAGCCTTAGCCAACAACGTTTTACCCGTTCCTGGCTGACCTACCATTAAAACACCACGGGGAATCTTTCCACCTAGTCGCTGAAATTTGCTAGGGTCTCGTAAAAAATCAACCAACTCTTTTACATCTTCTTTGGCTTCATCTACGCCAGCAACATCAGCAAAGGTCGTTTTAATCTGGTCTTCACTCATTAACTTGGCTTTACTCTTACCAAATGACATTGGCCCTTTTCCACCACCGCCACCTTGCATCTGACGCATAAAAAACATAAAAACAGCAATAATGACAAGAATGGGAAAAGAAGCGACTAGCAATTGAGTCCAGATACTCTGCTTCTCAGGCTCTTTACCCTCAATTGTGACTTTATGCTTTAACAGATCATCAATAAGATTGAGGTCTGGCGCACTAGGCCGAACTGTTTCAAAACTCGTTCCATCTGGACGAATACCTTCAATACGAAGGCCATCAATCACCACCTTACGCACCTGACCACTTTCATACAATTCTACAAATTGCGAGTACGTCATCGGCTCAGTCGCGCGATTCATACTGAAATTATTAAAAACGGTTAGTAATACTGCTGCTATGATCAGCCAGAGAATTAAATTCTTTGCCATATCGTTCAAGAGTGACCCCTCTCAACCTTATAAAAAAATACATTACATTCAGACCTGTCAACATACTACATGTTGATCGGCCAAGCCAGTTCACAAACTCTAAATTAACTTTTTTTTATGATCCCTTGAAACCCGTACCTATTTGATACACCTCTCGAGATCTTGCCCGAGAAGCATCAGGCTTTCGACTATACACTTTCGAGTAGCGGCTTCTCATTTGCTTTAGCAACTCATCAAAACCCTCGCCCTGAAAAACCTTAGCGACAAAAGTCCCTCCCGGTTTAAGTATTTGATCCGCCATATCAAGTGCCAACTCAATCAAATACATTGCCTTTGGCATATCGACCGAAGCCGTACCACTCATATTGGGGGCCATATCTGAAATTACAAGGTCTGCTTTTTTACCATCAAGCAATTCTACAATCTGATCAAAAGGTGCTTGCTCAGTAAAATCCCCTTGGACAAAATCAACCCCGGCAATTGAATTCATTGGCAGAATATCACTAGCAACTACTCGCCCACTATCACCAACATACTCAACAGCCACCTGAGACCAACCACCCGGAGCAGACCCAAGGTCGACAACGGTCATGCCTGGCTTAAAAAGACGGTCTTTCTTATGAAGCTCGATCAACTTATAACTAGCTCTCGATCGATAACCATCTTTTTGAGACTGCTTTACATATTGATCATCAAAATGCTCTTTCAACCATTGCGAACTAGACTTGGAACGAGCCATGATTAATTCCTCTTTATACAATAGCTAACCTTAAACGACAGTTAGCGTTTCACCATTTGCCTGCAACTGGTAGAATCACTGCCATAAACATGAATGACGATACTTATTGTCGACTTCAACTAATTAAGAGATGCCTCAATGACCTTAACTACCGCACAAAAAAAACAGTATCGTGCAATAGCGCACTCACTTAACCCTGTCATTATTGTCGGAGACAATGGGCTGAGCGAAGGCTTACTACAAGAACTGAACCGGGCACTTGATGATCACGAACTCATTAAAATTAAGATCGCATCAAATGACAGAGATGATCGCGCAGCAGCCATTGATGATCTTTGCAAACAAACCCACGCAACACTTGTACAATCAATTGGGAAGATGGCAATTATTCTTCGCCAGGCAAAAAAACCCAACCCAAAACTTTCCAACTTGTTAAGACAGTTATAGAGTCGACATTAAGACCACTGTAACACTGACTTAAGCTCGTCATCCTCGTCACTTTCGTCATTTTCGAAAGACAACAAACGAGGATGACAATGCAAGTCATCTACACTTTATACGTGTAAAACCTCATCAATTTCATACTCTACAACGCCACTTGGAATTTGGATGGCAACAACCTCACCTTCCTCTTTTCCTATTAGAGCCCGAGCGATAGGCGATGAAACAGAGATTTTACCCTCTTTAATGCTTGCCTCATCCTCACCCACAATCTGATAACATGCTTCTTCGTCAGTATCTATATTAATTAAATTAACCGTAGTACCAAAAATAACTTTTCCGGTCTTTTCAATCTTTGTAACATCAATCACCTGAGACTGAGATAACTTTGACTCAACCTCAAGAACCCGCCCCTCAATGAAGCTTTGCTGCTCTCTGGCTGCATGATATTCAGCATTTTCTTTTAGGTCACCATGCGCTCTAGCTTCCGCTATAGCTTCAATTACACGAGGGCGATCAACGGTTTTTAACTTTTTTATTTCTTCACGCAGGGCTTGCTCACCCTTAACGGTCATTGGAATTCTGTTCATTTTCAAACCAACCTTGAATCATAAAAACAAAAACCCCACCCGATGCAATCAGATGGGGTTTTGAGTATTTGTTATATTTAATGCATATCTTGCAAACGTCTTACCGTTTTCTCAGGGCCAAACTTAATCGCCCGACAAAACGCTTCACCACCTGCTAGCGTTGTAGTGTAAGTCACCTTGTGTTGCAAGGCTGACTGACGAATCTGAGAGGAATCAGCAATCGCTCGCCGCCCTTCTGTCGTGTTAATAATAAGGTCTATTTCATCGTTTTTAATGGCATCAACAATGTGAGGCCGCCCCTCATTAACCTTATTAACTGACTCTACAGAAATCCCTGCGTCCTTCAGTATTTTTGCAGTACCACTGGTAGCAACCAACTTAAACCCAGCTTCAACCAAATCTCTACCCAAAGTAATGGACGCCGCTTTATCTACATCACGAACACTAATAAATGCCGTACCACCTGCAGGTAATATTTCACCAGCAGCAAGCGCACCTTTTGCAAACGCCTCATCGAAGCTATCACCAATCCCCATTACTTCGCCAGTAGACTTCATTTCAGGCCCCAATATTGGGTCAACACCCTGGAACTTATTGAAAGGAAATACAGATTCTTTAACACTGAAGTGAGTGGGCACAATTTCTTTGGTGAAATCCTGCTCTTCAAGCGACTTTCCAGCCATGCAACGTGCTGCAACCTTGGCCAACGAAACACCAATTGCCTTAGATACAAATGGAACGGTTCTTGATGCACGAGGGTTAACCTCAATCACATATATTTCACCGTCCTGATAAGCCAACTGAACATTCATTAAACCAACAACCCCCAACTCCAGAGCCATACGCTTAACAATATCACGCATACGATCTTGAATATCATCAGCTAAGGTATAAGGAGGCAAAGAACATGCAGAGTCGCCTGAGTGAACACCCGCCTGCTCTATATGCTGCATAATTGAGCCGATAACGACCTGTGTACCATCACATATAGCATCAATATCAACTTCAATTGCTGCATTCAGGAAGTGGTCCAACAACACAGGGCTATCATTTGAAACACTAACTGCTTCACGCATATAGCGAGTTAATTCAGTCTCACTATAAACAATTTCCATAGCTCGACCACCCAAAACATAAGAAGGCCTAACCACCAAGGGGTAACCCAATTCTTTTGCTGCAACAATACCTTCCTCAAGGCTTCTTACTGTCGCATTAGGTGGCTGCAAAATATTTAAACGCTGGAGCATTTTTTGAAAACGCTCACGATCTTCTGCTCGATCTATAGCATCTGGAGAGGTTCCGATAATTGGAACACCCGCCTCTTCAAGACCTCGAGCTAACTTCAGAGGAGTCTGGCCACCGTAATGAACAATAACGCCTTTAGGCTTCTCTAGATCAATAATCTCAAGCACATCTTCAAGTGTTATTGGCTCAAAATAAAGTCGATCAGAAGTGTCATAATCAGTCGAAACTGTTTCAGGGTTACAGTTAATCATAATCGCTTCATAACCATCTTCTTTCATGGCTAAAGCAGCATGAACACAACAGTAATCAAACTCAATACCTTGTCCAATTCGGTTAGGACCACCACCAATAACGACAATTTTTTCACGATCAGTTACGCCTGCCTCACACTCTTCTTCGTAGCTTGAATACATATAAGCAGTAGATGAAGAGAATTCAGCCGCACAAGTGTCAACCCGCTTATAAACAGGGCGAACATCCAGATCATGGCGTAATTTACGGAACTCTTTCTCTGAAACATCCATTAACTGAGCCAAACGGGTATCCGAGAATCCCTTACGCTTAAGCTTAAACATCAGCTCTTTTGTAATATCAGCCTTACCCAGTTGAGCTACCTTAGACTCTTCCTTAATAAGGTCTTCTATTTGAACCAGGTACCATGGGTCAACACCACTATACTCATAAATTTCTTCAACACTCATTCCTGAGCGGAAAGCATCACCAATAAACCAAATACGCTCAGCACTCGGTGTTTTAAGCTCACGAACCAAACTTTCTTTTGCATCCTCAGCAGCAAGATCTAACTGAGGATCAAAACCACAAGAACCCACTTCAAGTCCTCGAAGTGCTTTCTGCACCGACTCCTGAAAGGTTCGACCAATCGCCATAACCTCACCAACCGACTTCATTTGAGTCGTTAAGCGCGGATCAGCCTGCGGGAATTTCTCAAAAGTAAAACGAGGTATTTTTGTAACAACATAGTCGATTGAAGGCTCAAACGAAGCGGGTGTTGCGCCGCCAGTAATATCATTTTGAAGCTCATCAAGGGTGTAACCAATGGCTAGTTTGGCTGCTATTTTGGCAATAGGGAAACCCGTAGCCTTTGATGCCAAAGCAGAAGAACGAGATACTCGAGGGTTCATCTCGATGATAACCATTCGCCCATCATCAGGGCAAATACCAAACTGAACATTAGAACCACCGGTTTCAATGCCAATTTCACGCAATACAGCTAAAGAGGCATTACGCATGATTTGATATTCTTTATCAGTCAGCGTTTGCGCTGGAGCAACGGTAATTGAATCTCCAGTATGCACACCCATAGCATCAAAATTTTCAATGGCGCAGACAATAATGCAGTTATCATTACGGTCACGCACCACTTCCATTTCGTATTCTTTCCAACCAATGAGTGATTCATCAATCAACAATTCGGTAGTAGGCGACAAATCAAGACCACGAGTACAAATTTCTTCAAATTCATCTCGGTTATAGGCAATACCACCCCCGGTTCCACCCATCGTAAACGACGGACGAATAATACAAGGGAAACCCAAGTGATCAAGCACCTGAAATGACTCTTCAAGACTGTGCGCAATAGCCGAGCGAGGTGTTTCAAGCCCAATTGCTTTCATCGCCTTATCAAAACGCTCACGATCTTCCGCTTTATCAATAGCATCTGCATCAGCACCGATCATTTCAACACTGTATTTTTCTAATACACCGTGGCGCTCAAGATCAAGTGCACAGTTTAGTGCCGTCTGACCACCCATAGTGGGCAGCAAAGCATCAGGGCGTTCTTTTTCAATAATCTTTTCGACAGTTTTCCATGTAATGGGCTCGATATAAGTAGAGTCGGCCATTGATGGGTCTGTCATAATTGTTGCTGGGTTAGAATTAACCAGTATTACCCGATAACCTTCTTCTCTAAGCGCTTTACAAGCCTGCGCCCCAGAATAGTCAAATTCACAAGCCTGACCAATAACAATTGGGCCTGCACCCAAAATCAAAATACTCTTAAGGTCGGTACGCTTTGGCATAGAGTTCAATCCATCTATATCTGTTTTAATTCGGAGTACCGCTTATCAAAAAACGGACTCCAATCAATAAATGCTGCAGTTTTTTTTCGAGTGATTACGTGCGAAACGCTTCCATCGAGGCAATAAACTGATCAAATAACGGTGCTACATCTTCAGGGCCTGGGCTCGCCTCAGGGTGTCCCTGAAAACTAAACGCAGGTGTATCGGTGCGACGAATACCCTGCAAAGAACCATCAAACAATGATTTATGTGTAGCCTCAAGACAATCTGGCAATGATGACTCATCAACAGCAAAACCGTGGTTTTGACTGGTAATCATTACCGTCCCATCTTTTAAACACTGTACAGGGTGGTTTGCACCATGGTGACCAAACTTCATTTTTAAAGTTTGCGCGCCACTTGCCAAAGCCAACAACTGATGACCAAGACAAATACCAAATATAGGCGTTTTAGAGGCCAGCACTTCTTTTATTGCTGCAATAGCGTAATCACAAGGCTCTGGATCACCTGGGCCATTTGATAAAAACACACCATCAGGGTTCATTGCCAACACTTCAGATGCAGGTGTTTGAGCTGGTACAATCGTCAAGCGACAACCACGGTCAGCAAACATTCTTAGAATGTTATGCTTCACACCGAAATCATAGGCTACAACGTGAAAGCCCTCGTCTTCATTCTTTCCATAGCCAGACTTAAGGTCCCAGCTAGACTCAGTCCATGAAGAAATATCTGAACGAGTAACCTCT
>ENA-OSET01005068-OSET01005068.1-sediment-metagenome-genome-assembly--contig:-NODE-5068-length-11310-cov-3.777976_pt1 | contig 11310 bp, 15 predicted proteins | sample MGYA00237882_ERZ534229 | MGnify/ENA primary metagenome ERZ534229 (study PRJEB26408, sample SAMN06266212) | sediment metagenome | isolation source: Hudson Canyon methane seep mesocosm | place...
TTGACTGCCCTCATTCCACACCAAGATGGACTGATAACGGAAAAGTTGCAATCAGAACAAGTAACCTTACAAAAGGTGGATGGTCGTGGTTAGATAAACGGTTTGTATCTGAGGACGAATTCCACGAAAGATCAAAGCGTGGATATGTAAATACTGGAGATATTATCCTAAGTAGGGAAGGTACAATTGGTGTCTTAGCAATTGTAAATGAAGGAATGGAAATTTGTTTGGGACAAAGACTTGTTCAGTTAATCCCCGATCTTTCGCTAACAAATAATTATTACCTCTTATCCTTACTTTTATATGAACTTGAACCAGATAGGATTAGTCGAGTAATGGTTGGAGCGACATCAAGCACCTCAATGTAAAAGAGTTAAGAGCAATGAAGTTACCAAATGCCCCCATCACCCTACAAAACCAATTCGCAGAACGTATCCAAGCCATAGAAGCCCAAAAACAACAAGCCCAAGCTAGTCTACACAAATCAGAAGAATTGTTTAACAGTCTGTTGCATTGTGCATTTAAAGGTGAATTAACCCATTGAGTACACGCATAACGAATACCGATAACAAAGATTGACATAAAATATTTTCGGGCTTAATATTCGTTTATCGATCTATAGTATCTAAGTAAACAAGTGAGGTAAACGCTATGAATCTTAGCCTAACACCCCAATTAGAAATCTTTATCCGAGAATGTGCTGAGTCGGGTGACTATAACAATGCCAGTGAAGTGGTGCGTGAAGCGGTCAGATTACTCAAACGTACCACTGAAGAACGTGCTATCAAATTGAAGTATTTACGTGAAGCCATTGCCGAAGGTGATGTAGCTATTAGCCGAGGTGATTCGCACGTCTTTAATTCGGAAGAAGAACTGGAACACTTCTTTGACGAGTTATAAACCGTTACGTTTATCAACGCCTGCAAAAAACGATTTGCAGGCTATTGCCACCTATACCCAACAAGAATGGGGTGAAGGTCAGAAAAAGCTCTATTTTGATTTGATTAAAAAATCATTTAACACCTTAAGTACCGTTGGCAATATTGGTAAAAAAAGGGATGATATAGATCCGCTATATAAAAAATAGATAGCGGATCTTGCACATCACTTCGTTACCATGAACAATACAGTTCAATTAACAAATAGGTTGAGTTATGTTCGTTCATAGATTTCTTATTCCAATCACATTACTACTGACTTCTTTGTCGGCACAAGCCATTCAATTACCCGATGATATTGAGCCTGGTGATGGTGTAAATGAAATCCAACTACCTCTGACAAAACAATCTGCTGCCGAGTTGGTACGTGTCGAATCAAAAGGCAAAGTATTGTCAGTCGACAAAAGCAAATTCAAAGGTAAAAGCATATTTAAAGTCAAAGTGTTACATGACAATGGTAAGATAAAGTTTTACCGACTCGACCCCAAAACTGGCTACGCTCCCAACTGATTTTTTATGCGCTTATTACTTATAGAAGATGAAGTCCATTTGCGAGAGCAAGTGACTCAACAACTGCAAAATCAAAACTTAACCGTCGATGCAGCCGCTGATGGTGAAGAAGGCTTATACCTTGGCTTAGAATATCCCTACGATGTCGCAGTCATCGATCTCGGATTGCCTAAGTTGTCTGGCATAGAAGTCATCCAAAAACTACGTGCTGCAGGTAAAGAATTTCCAGTATTAATTCTAACTGCCCGTGGTCGTTGGCAAGATAAAGTTGAAGGTTTGGAATCAGGTGCAGATGATTATCTCGTCAAACCTTTTCATTTTGAAGAACTCTCAGCCCGTATTAATGCTTTGGCTAGACGTGCATCAGGTTGGGCTAACGCAACGCTGCAATGTGGCAGCATTTCACTGAACCCTACCAGTCAGGAAGTGTTAAATGATGGCGAAGCGATAGACTTAACGGCCTATGAATATCGCCTGTTACATTTTCTTATGCTTCATGCAGGCGAAGTCTTATCAAAAACAGAGCTGACTGATCATATTTATGAGCAAGATCATGATCGTGATAGCAATGTAATAGAAGTTTTTATAAAACGCTTACGTAATAAGCTAGATCCAGACAAAACTTTAAACCCTATTGAAACCTTGCGTGGTCGTGGTTATCGGTTAACATTACCACGTGATCATTAAAAAACTCTCTCTTAGCAAAAGACTGTTATTTGCAGTTAGTTTTGTACTAACCGCCTTCTTAGGTTTATCTGCTTTTAGTTTAAATAACGCCTATCTAGCCAGTGCAGATTCAGCCCAACAAAAACGTTTAAAGAACTACATCTACACAATATTAACCGCCGCTGACTTTGATGAATCAGGGCAGTTACTCATGCCCGATGATTTAGCTGAACCCTTATTCTCCACACCCAACTCTGGTCTTTATGCTCAAATTGTCAGTGGCCGCCAAATTGTATGGCAATCACCTTCCTTACTTGGTCGGTTTATTGCCTTGCCCGAACATCCAGGCGCATCAAATGAAGAGCTGTCCACTTTGGAATTAGAGTCTGGGGTAAAATTACTGAACTTAGCCTTTGGCATCGTTTGGGAAAATGAACAAGGGCAAGAGTTTGCCTACACCATCAATGTCTCGGAAGACCTGAATACCATCAATAAACAAAAAGCCGAATTCCAACGCAGTCTTTGGTATTGGTTAGGCGGCACAGGCATCATGCTGCTAATCGTGCAGATGATGATCTTACGTTGGGGCTTACGGCCTTTACACACAGTAGCGATTGAATTGAATGCCATTGAAAGTGGTGACCAATCTCGCCTATCCAGCGATTATCCGAAAGAGCTTAACCAACTAACACAAAATATTAATACCCTGCTCGACCATGAACAGTCACGACGCGAACGTTATAAAAACTCCCTAGCTGACTTAGCTCATAGCCTAAAAACACCGCTCGCTGTTTTTCGAGGTGAGCTTGAAAGCAGCTCAGATATTTCTCATGTAAAAGAAACCGGTCATGAGCAAGTAGATCGCATTACATCCTTGGTTGACTATCAACTACAACGTGCCGCCACAGAAGGCCAAAGTAGCTTATTAGCCCCAGTTTCACTCGGTGAAATTATTCATAAAATTCTAGACTCACTCAACAAGGTATACCAAAGCAAACAAATTCATTGCCAATATGATATCCAACGGGATGCCTTTATCCATGCGGATACCGGAGATATGTATGAGTTACTGGGTAATTTGCTTGAAAACGCGTACAAATACGGCAATAAACAAGTTCATGTGACCGTACTTAACCAACTCGATATTGTTGAAATTCGTATTGAAGATGATGGCATTGGCATTCCAGATCATGCTCAACAAGACATCATCAAACGAGGTAAACGTATTGATACTCAAGTAGAAGGTCAAGGCTTAGGCCTAGCAATAGTCAGTGACATTATTGATGCCTACCAAGGGGAAATAAGCTTAAAGACCAGTCGTTTGGGTGGCGCCTATTTTACTGTCCAACTGCCAAATCAATGACGTTAATTTTGTAACCGCCGTTTATTAGCTTGGTTTTTTCGCAATAATAAAGCTGGTTCGTTTACTTTTTTCAGGGATCCAATGTTTTTCAATCTCAAAGCCAGCGTCTTTCATATAGGCTGCAATATTATCGTGAGAGAAAAACTGTATCTTCGGTATAAAACCTAAAAAAACACCTATTGGCCATAGTGGTTGGAAGATCCTCATCCAGCCTGCGAGACTAGGGCTGCTAGTCACAAAAATCCCGCCCGGCTTCAAAACGTCAAAAGCATGTTTGATACTCGTCTGAGGATCGTCTAATAAATGCAGAATATTCAAACCCAACACCGCATCAAAACTTGCTTTGGAAGATTTGAGCTCTTCAATAGCTGACACTTTAAACTCAAGATTATCGATATCAGTATCAACCAACTTAGCCTCTGCAATCTCAATCATCTTGTCAGACACATCAACGGCTAAATATGTTTTTACATGAGGGGCATGGACTAACGCTGTCGAGCCAGTACCGCAACCAAATTCCATCACTGTCATCTCATCATTAAAATACTGTTGCGTCATCGCTATCTTTTCTTGATAGATCGCCTCATTTGGCAGCGGCCTTTTTGCATAACCTTCAGCATGTTTATTCCAAAACTTATTGGGCGAAATCATCTCATCCCCTCAAACATTTAAAGCTGTATGGTATCAATACAAATATTTATATAAAATAGCTAAAAAACTATAATGGTTATGCATATTTGTATGGACTGGCGAAGTATACAATTTGATTGGAATCAAGCACGGGCTTTTTTGGTCACTGCCGAAGAAGGCACACTGTCAGCCGCGGCTAGAGCTTTGGGTATGACTCAGCCGACCTTAGGGCGACAAGTCACTGCTTTAGAACAAAGCTTAGGTATCCAACTATTCGATCGTGTTGGCACAGGCTTATCGCTCACGCCAACAGGGTTAGAATTATTGGCTCATGTTAAACAAATGGGCGAAGCGGCAAATTCTTTATCATTAAATGCAACCGGCCTTTCAATGACCTTAGAAGGCAATGTCTGCATCAGTGCCACCGAGAGCATGGCATTTTATACGCTGCCACCATTGATCACAGAACTACGTGCTTTATATCCCGGAATTCAAATAGAAATCGAAGTATCCAACGAAACACGCGATTTAAATCGTAGAGAAGCAGATATAGCCTTAAGAGCTTACCGCCCTACTCAGCCAGATCTTATCGTCAGAAGATTAAAAGATTATGAAGCGCGCTTGTATGCAACACCGGAGTATTTAAACAAACTAGAAGAACGACATGGCGAGAATGCGATTAAAAATGCCGACTTTATTGGGTTTTCATCAACATCTGAATACCCTAGCTTGCTCAATGAAAAATTGGGGATGGAAGTAACAAACGCACAATTCCCATTATTAACCTTAAATCATCTTGTTCATTGGCAATTAGTTAAACAAGGCTTAGGTATAGGTGTAATGACAACCGATGTAGGTGATATTGAAGCTCACGTCGAGGCAGTTCAACCCAATGAATCAACAATAAAAGGTGAGCTTTGGCTAGTTACGCATAGTGAATTGCGAACAAATTTAAGAATTAGAAAAGTCTTCGACTTTTTGGCAGAGCGGCTAGGCCCTGTTTAAAAAATCAATCGAGTCTGAGCTCATTGATTTCAATCAAACGCACAAAGGCAGCCGGACAGCGAAACCGCCCGACTGCCTTTGCTTGTTAGTTGTTACAACTTAAATAGCTGTAACTTTATTTGCACAAGGACCTTTTTGACCTTGGCCAACTTCAAACTCAACAGCTTGACCATCATTTAATGATGCGTATCCACCGTCTGCTTGAATTTCTGAATGATGAACGAACAAATCGTTACCGCCATCTTCAGGTGTAATAAAACCGAAACCTTTATCGGCATTGAACCATTTAACTGTACCTTTACTCATTTTATTTACTCATTTTTGTTGGTGAATTGTAAAAATTATACCCGGTTCACCGATCCGAATATAAAGTAATAACTGACTACAATGACACATAATATAACAGTCTGCTAACTAAGCTGCTAATAATTAATCAATTACCCCGTTAAATTTGCTTGCTGCTCTTGCAAATATTTAAACAATAACCGTGCTGATTTAGGTGTTTTTTCTTGCTTGACCTCTTTTTGGGCATTGCGGATGAGCTGGCGTACGTATTGAATGTCTAAGTCCTCAAACGTACCGACCAGCACATTCATGACTTCTTTATCACCGGCAAGTAACTCATCACGCCACTGTTCTAACTGGTGGAACTGCTTCACTTCACCATTATGCGCTTGTTTTATTTTCTTTAGGTTTTGTTGGATTTGTTCATAATCTTCTTCGACCATGATCTTGCCAACACGGCCAATTTCACGTTTTAAAGCACCATGGGTCATGGGTTGCGCTTTTAATACTGCATCCATTAACCGTTCTGTCAGGTTAAGTTTATCCAAATCTTTTACCGGCAAGTCAATCAGTTCTCGACCTAGATCTTTTAGCTCTAGCAGCTCTCGCTTAACTTCGCTTTTGCTCTTGAACTCATCGTCATTCCACTCTTCATTATTTTCATCACTATAATATTTGTTGTTCATCTCACTCACCTTGCACCGTTACAATCACCCGACGTTGTTGTCGGTGAGTTCGGTGTTCCCATAAATATAATCCTTGCCAGATACCTAAATCACATTGGCCTTGTGTCACCGGCATGGTGACATCTGGATTGGTTAAAACTGTGCGAATATGCGCACTCATATCATCGGGTCCTTCATCTTGATGTAAGAACATCGGATCGCCATCGGGCACGATATGCTGCATAAATGTTTCTAAATCTCTGCGTACATCAGGATCGGCATTTTCACATAACATCAGTGACGCACTGGTATGCTGAACAAATACATGGCATGTACCGGTAGTGATACCTGATTGCATGACTAATTGTTGAACCTGTTGGGTAATAATAGTCGTACCACGGCCTGAATTGGAGAACTGTAATGTTTGTTGAAAAACCATTTAGCCGACGCCTTGTTCAAAGTGGGCTTTGGCTTTACCAGATTTAATGATATCTCTGACATGATCAGCTGCTTGTTGCTTTGTTACTTGCAGACCCGTATGCCATAAGGCAGAGGCCGCACCATAGACCAAACTGTCATAGGTGGTACCTGTTTGACCATTAAGCGCTTTTAACGCCAAATCAACCGTTTCGGCTGCTGTAACCGTCCCTTGATTGGGTAATACACCGCGCGTATCTTGTTCTATACCAAAATCTACTGGATTTAATTCGCATGTTTCAACTTCCTCAGGCAAAGCCCGATGGTTGTTTGAAGGTTCTCGTAAAGTCGGCAATACGCCACCTTCAATGCCGCGAATGATTAATGCGGAGGATAACTTCGTTTGCTGTGCTAACCACGCTAATACCGGTGGATAGGCCTTATGCACAAAGCCAATCTGAAGGTGGTTCTGTTTGGCTTTAATAGGTATGACCATTTTTTCTAATGTGGCTAAACTCGGACGTTTGATCATTCTCGTACGTAAGTCTTGCAATGCAAATACTGCTGGACTGGCATGATGCTGATCAAGGTATGTCCATGCTAGTTCTGATCGCTTAATGCGATGCGTTGCATCTTTAACCGATAAATCAACATTTACCCCCGCTGCCGACAAAACTTGCGAATGCGTTACCCCAAACTTGGGTCCCATCTCCTTCACACCCTGAGAAACCGTTGGTAAACCCGATGCTGCTAATACAGGTGGTAAAAATGCCATTACTGGGCAATGACGGTTAAAGCCGTTAAAGGGATCAGAAATAGTCATCAACTGCGCTACATCTGCATTTTCTTGCAAGGTATACGCTTGTAAGGCCTGTAATATTCCTAAGTTTTCTTCATTTGTTTCTGTTTTCATGCGCATGGCGATGAAAAAGATGGCCGCTTGTACTTCATCGGCTTTACCCGACAAGATCTCAGTTGTTGCCAAACGGGCTTCTTCAACAGATAAGTCTTTGCTTAAATGTGGGCCAGTTGCGACTTTTTTGATTGCTTCTGCAAGTGCAGTCATTGTGATATCCAAGTGATTAAGGTGGCTTCATCCACCACGGAGATGCCCAAAGATTCAGCTTTAGTAAGCTTTGAACCTGCATCTCGGCCTGCGACCACATAGTCTGTCTTTTTAGACACGCTGCCAGCCACTTTAGCGCCTAAAGCTAATAGTTTTTCTTTGGCTTCACTGCGAGATAATTGCTCTAAAGTTCCAGTCAACACCACTATTTTATTATTCAACTCTGAATCTGATTCAACTTTTTCTTCTATCGGCCAAGTCACACCTGCTGCTAACAATTTAGCAATGACTTCACGGTTATGATCTTGCTGAAAAAAAGTCACTATATGTTGCGCCACGATTGGGCCGACATCTTCAATTTCAATCAAGGCGTCCACTTTAGCGACTTCAAGTGTATCCAAATCCAAAAAGTGGCTTGCTAACGATCGTGCTGTTGCTTCCCCTACTTCTCGAATACCTAAGGCATATAAAAAACGGTTAAAGCGTGTTGTCTTGGCTGTTTGTAGGGCGCTCACTAAGTTTTCAGCTGACTTTTCACCCATACGGTCTAATGACGCTATTTGTTCAATAGTTAATGCAAACAAATCAGCCGTATCGTTAATCAGTTCTTCATCAACCAGTATCTCAACCAACTTATCGCCTAAACCATCAACATCTAGGGCTTTACGTGAGGCAAAGTGTTTGATTGCTTCTTTTTGTTGAGCAGCACAATAGAGGCCGCCACTACAACGAGCGACAGCTTCATCCGGTTCACGTTCAACATCTGAGCCACATACTGGGCATACTGTAGGCATGACAAACTCTTGGGTATGTGCTGGGCGTTTAGACAACACCACTTGCACCACTTCAGGAATCACATCACCAGCACGTCGAATGATGACACTATCACCCGCTCTAACATCTTTACGACGAATTTCATCTTCGTTATGCAATGTCGCGTTGCTGACAGTTACACCACCGACAAAGACAGGTTTAAGGCGTGCTACCGGTGTTATTGCTCCAGTGCGACCGACTTGTACTTCAATATCTTCAACAACGGTCAGCTCTTCTTGAGCAGGGAATTTATAAGCAATCGCCCAACGTGGTGCTCTTGAAACAAAACCTAAACGTTGTTGTAGCGTTGTACTATCAACTTTCATCACCACGCCATCAATCTCATAGGACAGCGAGTCTCGGCGCTCACCTAGCTGCTTTATATAGTCTAAGCATCCTGCTAGCCCTTGAACTGTTTGTAGCTCAGGTGAAATTCGACACCCCCAACTCGCAATCAGCTTCATCGCTTCGCTATGACTTGCTGGTTTTTCCATTCCTTGGATTTCACCTATGCCGTAACAGTAGATTTCGAGCGGCCGTGTAGCCGAAATTTTTGAGTCTAACTGTCGTAATGCGCCTGCTGCAGCATTACGTGGGTTCACAAATGGCTTTTTATCAGCAGCGATTTGAGTTTGGTTCAATGCAGCAAACCCTGCCTTGGGCATAAAGATCTCACCGCGCACTTCAACTACGTCAGGGATGTTATTGCCTGTTAATGTAAGTGGAACAGTGTGAATTGTGCGCACATTAACGGTGACATCCTCACCAACGGTACCATCACCACGGGTGGCCGCTTGTTTTAAAACACCATGTTCATAACGAATGCTAATCGCCAAACCATCAAGTTTTGGTTCTGCAGCAAAGACTTGTGTGTCGGTAGTATTTAGCCAATCACAAACACGTTGTTCGAAAGCCTGTAGCTCGTCGGCATCAAAGACATTATCCAATGACAACATCGGTAAGGCATGGGTGATCTGACTGAACTTTTCTAAGGCTGCACCGCCCACACGTTGGGTCGGTGACGAGGAAGACTGCAGTTCAGGGTGATCGGTTTCTAATTGTTGTAACTCACGAAACAAACGATCATATTCGACATCTGGAACTTCAGGATTATCAATAACATAATACTGATAGTTATATTTATTTATTAAGGTGTGCAACTCGTCTGCACGTTGCTTAATCTCGGTGCTAATGGTCATTTATTACTGATTACTTTCTGTCTGTAGAGATAGGTTTAAACTAAAGATTCGACTACGCATTTCTTCTAATGTGGCATCATCAATTGGGTGGCGTTGTTCATCACTTAATACGCCCCCCAAGGTCGCGGCTAACTTTTGTGCGGTATCCAATAGATCATCAAATAAAGTTAGGCCATTCGTTGGGCCCGGCAGACGAGCAAATATTAATAAACCAGGTGTCGTCATCGCAGCCATATTTTCTGGCAATAAGGTGCCGGGATCTAAGATATTGGCTACGCTGAACAAGGTTAGTTTTTGCATGCCTGGAGTATAACGATGATAAATCTGCATATCACCGAAATGTAAATCCAGATTATCTAAGGTTGTTTTCACTGCCTTGCCGGAGAATTTCTCACCGTCCATTGCCATGATAGTAAATGACACCACCATATCCCAATCATGTTCTTGCGCCATTTCCATCTTCATTTTATCTTGTAGCGATGGTTCTGGCTGAAGTTCATTACTATCTTTGTTTGGAGCAATAGTTGGCTGTTCTTGTCTTACTGGCGCAGCTTGTTTCGCTGATGAGGATAAGCTGACGGTATCGTCACCCGCCGATACACCGCTTTGTTGTTCTTTAAGCTCTTGTTCGTATAAAGAATCAAAACTTTCACCGTCATAGATTTCTTCATCACTATCGTCATCTAAATCTAATAGCTTGGCCATTTTCTGGCTGCGTGAGTGTGCGTACCACGCGACTGCGGCGAACACTGCAAATACTATAATTGTGATTACTATAATTTCTAACACTTAATTTAATCTGCCAAGTAAGGGATAATGTGCGTTTTTATTATTAAGTTAGAGTAGCTTCATGTCCACAAATCCAAGTAAAGAACTGGAAACTTTCGACAATGCCATTCCGGAGCGTGATTATACCATTCACATCGAGACTCCTGAATTTACTTGTCTATGTCCAAAAACAGGTCAGCCTGATTTTGCCACAATCAAAATCGATTATGTGCCCGATTTAAAATGTGTGGAACTGAAATCTTACAAACTCTATATCTGGTCTTTTCGCGATGAAGGCGCATTTCACGAAAAGGTAACCAACCAAATTCTAGATGATTTAGTTGCTGCCTGTGATCCTCGTTTTATGCGTGTGACCGGTATATTTAATGTTCGTGGCGGCGTTTATACCAATGTTGTTGCTGAACATACTAAACCAGGTTGGGTCGCACCCACACCGGTTCAACTCCCATAACATCGAACTTTAAGCGTTATGACTAATAGCGCTTATATCGGCATTGATCTCGGCACCTCAGGGTGTCGAGCAATCGCCATCAATCAAATCGGCGATGTGATAGCACAAAGCCAACAAACTACCCCCACTCCAGTATCAATACCTCCCAAATTTGAACAAGATCCCCAGCAACAATGGTCAGTGGTTGAAAATGTTCTAACACAACTCTTTCTTCAGCTGAAAGATTACCAGGTACAAAATATTGCGGTAGATGCCACATCTGGTTCTGTTTTATTGGTGGATGATAAAGGCAAAGCCTTGACGCCTATTTTGATGTATAACGATGCTAGATCGCTCGCAGAAGCCGCGCAAATCAAACAAGCTGCGCCTGCTGAATCGGGTGCTCATGGTGCCAGTAGTGGCCTCGCCAAATTGTTACACTTGCAACAGCAATTTAAGCCAAATGACACTTTCAAACTATCACATCAAGCTGATTGGATTAACGTTAAATTAGGTGCAGATATAGGCATTAGC
>ENA-OSET01005070-OSET01005070.1-sediment-metagenome-genome-assembly--contig:-NODE-5070-length-11309-cov-13.400997_pt1 | contig 11309 bp, 7 predicted proteins | sample MGYA00237882_ERZ534229 | MGnify/ENA primary metagenome ERZ534229 (study PRJEB26408, sample SAMN06266212) | sediment metagenome | isolation source: Hudson Canyon methane seep mesocosm | place...
ATAATGAAAAAATTACCTTTAATATTAGCCTTGTCTGCAGTAAGTATTGTACAGGCTGAAACTAGGCCTTTACCGCCAATCATCAATAATTCGACTTATGCCAGTGGTGCTTCTTATTCGGGCCGAGCGACATCAAATCAACCTATGTTGGAAATGCTCGGGCGTGTTGAGAGTTTGCAAACTGAGCTACAGCAGTTACGAGGTTTGGTGGAGCAACAAAATTATGAAATTACGAATTTAAAGCAACGCCAGAAAAATATTTATGCTGATATAGATGCTCGCATACAGCGTATGGAGACAGGGCGCGGCACTACAGCAATTAGTACTAACGCTAATAGGTCAGTTCAAGGGAATTTGGCTGTTCCAGCAGCGCAAAGAAAGGCTGCGATTGAAGCTGCTAAGCCTAAGCCAAAAGTTAAATCAAAAGCCAGTGAAAAAGCTGATTTTGATAAGGCGTTTGAGAGTGTTAAAAATAGCCACTATCAGCAAGCAATAAGCTTATTTAAAAAATTTCTACAGGATTATCCTGCGGGAAAATATAGTGATAATGCCACTTTTTGGTTAGCTTCTGTTTATTCCGTTGTTAAGGATAAGGCAGCTGCTAAGAAAAGTTTTGAGGCGGTTTTTACTCAGTTTCCAAAGAGCGAAAAAGCGGCGACATCAATGCTTAAGCTAGCAGATATTTATTTAGCAGAAAATAACAAAGCTAAAGCCAAGCAGCTGTATACGCAAATAACCACAGATTATGCCAATAGTACTTCCGCACATATGGCAGAGAAAAAATTACAGAGTATGGGGCAGTAAGCTTAGTGAGACATAATGATTTACGCATTAGTGAGATTTTTTATTCATTACAAGGAGAATCTAAATCAGTTGGTATGCCCACTGTTTTTATTCGTCTAACAGGCTGCCCTTTACGTTGCCAATACTGTGATACCAGTTATGCTTTTTCTGGTGGCGAAATGACCAGTATCGCTGATATTATTGCGCAAGTTGAACAATATAAAACGCGATATATTACCGTGACCGGTGGTGAACCTTTGGCGCAGCCCGCCTGTTTAGAATTACTTAAGCAATTAGCAGATAAAGACTATATTGTGTCTTTAGAAACCAGTGGTGCACTTGATGTATCTCAAGTCGATCCGCGTATTGTTAAAGTTATGGATTTGAAAACGCCAGCTTCGGCTGAAGAGTCTCGCAACTTATATACTAACTTGCCGTATCTTGAAGCTAAAGATCAGTTAAAGTTTGTCATTTGTAATGCTGAAGATTATGCATGGTCTAAAGACAAGCTAGATGAATATCAATTAGATAAACAGTGCGAGGTTTTATTTTCTCCGAGCATGGGTGAGCAAGATCCGACAGAATTAGCTGAATGGATTTTACGTGACCAATTGCCTGTGCGCTTTCAATTACAGTTACATAAAATCCTGTGGGGTAATTCTCCAGGTAAGTAAATACACACCCATTAATATGGGAAAATAAAAATAGTAGGGCGGACTTTAGTCCGCCATTGCTAAAAAGCGGGCTAAAGTTCGCTCTACAAGTTAAGTCATTAGCTAATATATTTAGCTGATTTTTAAACAAATCCAGAAAAAGATAAAACACGTGAAAACACAAGCCCCTGTTATTAATATAAAACCTTATCAAACAGATGAGGAGAGTGCTGAGAATACAGCTCAAGATGTTGCCGCATCTCCACCAACTAAGCCTAAGAGAAGACCTGCGGCAGATGCTACAGGAGAGAGGATTCAAAAAGTTTTAGCGCGTGGTGGTGTAGGTTCGCGTCGTGAAGTTGAGCGTTGGATTACCGAAGGTCGCTTACTTCTTAATGGCATTAAAGTTCAGTTAGGCGATCACCTGAAAGCTGGCGATAAACTACAGTTAAATGGCCGACACTTAAAGTGGGAAGTTTTTGGTGTACAGCCGACTCGTGTACTGATTTATCATAAACCTACAGGTGAAGTGGTGACGCGTAATGATCCTCAAGGCCGTAAAGTAATTTTTAGTCAATTACCTAAGATTTTGAAGGGACGCTGGATTGCCGTAGGTCGCTTAGATATTAATACTCAAGGTTTATTATTAGTCACTAATAACGGTGAGTTAGCTAATCGTTTAATGCACCCTTCTTCAGAAATTGATCGTGAATATGCTGTGCGTATTTTAGGTGAAGTGACTGCAGATAATATTGCTCAATTAAAAAAAGGCGTTGAGCTAGAGGATGGTATAGCCAAATTTGAAGATATTCAGTTCAATGGTGGAGAAGGTGCAAATAGTTGGTATCACGTAACCGTTACTGAAGGGCGTAACCGTCTAGTGCGACGTTTATGGGAAGCCTTAGAGTTTCAGGTAAGCCGTTTAATGCGTGTACGTTATGGACCTATCTTTTTGCCAGACGGTTTAGGGGCAGGACAGTGTTACGAATTAGCTGCAAAGGAGTTGGATGATTTATTAACTTTCGTTAAATTGCCGTTGGAACGGTTTGAGGGGGCTGCTAACCAAAGAGTGCCACAGAATAAAGCTAGGGTAAATAAACCGAGAGAAAACAACGATTCATTTGCTAAGAAGGGGAAAGGCGCACCTGATAGGCGTAATCACGAAAAGAAAGATCCGTTTGAAAGAACTAAAAGAAAGCCAGGGCCGCCAAGAGGTCGAGGTCGGTAGTTAAAATAAGTTTGTATCGTAGGGCGGACTTTAGTCCGCTTTTTAAAATGTAGGCTAAAGATCGGCTCATCATTTGATAATGTAAACGTTATTTCGACCCATTCCTAAGTTAGCACATTGTTCAAAATAGGCGGACTGTGAAGTTCGCCCTACGGATGTTTGAAGTTTCGCTCTGCTCCACATCATTTAATACTCTCCTATGTCCTCTCAAGAACTCATCCAGCAAATATCTAAAAACTTACCCAAAACACTCAATAAAGATCGTCAGCCAATCAAACGGCAATTAGATCGTTTGCGTAGTGAATTAAGAAAGAATAAGGACATTAAGGAAAAGCTGTCAGCTCTGGAACTTAAGCTAAAGCAATCTATTGAAAAGCGTAATGCACGCCTAGCTAGCTTCCCCGTATTAGAATATCCAGATTTACCCGTCACTGGCAAAAAAGAAGAAATAGCAGAATTAATCCAGAAAAACCAGGTGGTCATTGTCTGTGGTGAAACCGGTTCAGGAAAAACCACGCAATTACCCAAAATTTGTTTATCTATTGGCCGTGGTGCGGCGGGGCTGATTGGTCATACACAGCCACGACGTATTGCAGCACGTACCGTTGCCGATCGAATTGCCGAAGAGTTGAAGCAACCGCTAGGTCAGGCTGTCGGTTATAAAGTCCGCTTTCATGACCAAACGCGTGAAACGTCGCTGGTTAAATTAATGACAGACGGGATTTTACTGGCGGAATCGCAAAATGATCCGTATTTAAGCCAATATGACACGATTATTATTGATGAGGCGCATGAGCGTAGTTTAAATATCGATTTTCTTTTGGGTTATATGCGTTGGTTACTACCTCGCCGCCCTGATTTGAAATTAGTGATTACTTCCGCAACGATTGATCCTGAACGCTTTTCTACGCACTTTTTTGATGCCCCGATTATTAATGTTTCAGGGCGTACTTTCCCAGTAGAAATGCGTTACCGTCCCATTGAGCAAGATGAGGAAGAGGACGAAACAACGAATGACGTACAACAAGCCATTTTAGATGCAGTCGATGAGTTATATAGTGATATTAGCGGCGATATATTAATTTTCCTTAGTGGCGAGCGAGATATTCGGGAAACAGATGAATCGATACGCAAACATAATAGTGGGCGCTTTGAAGTGTTGCCGCTGTATTCTAAGCTCAGTGTTAGTGAGCAAGAGCGTGTGTTTAAGTCTAAGGGTGGAAAACGTCGTATCGTTTTGGCAACCAATGTCGCAGAAACCTCTTTAACCGTTCCCGGTATTCGTAGTGTCATTGATGTCGGACATGCGCGCATAAGTCGTTATAGCCATCGCAGTAAAATTCAGCGATTACCTATTGAAAAAGTTTCTCAAGCGAGCGCTAATCAAAGAGCGGGGCGTTGTGGGCGTGTTGCCGATGGTATTTGTATCCGCTTGTATTCTAAAGAGGATTACCTAAGCCGCCCTGAATTCACTGAGCCAGAGATTAAGCGTACTAGTTTAGCCTCAGTTATTTTGCAAATGGCATCGTTAAAATTAGGCGATATACGCGAATTTCCCTTTGTTGAGCCGCCTGAAGATAAAATGATTCGCGATGGTTTAACGAGCTTGCAAGAAGTCAATGCTTTGGATAAGTCTGGGAAACTAACACCCACTGGATTGAAATTAGCGAAACTCCCCGTTGATCCAAAATTAGCGCGCATGTTAATTGCAGCAGATGAAATGTCTTGTTTGCATGAGGTTTCTATTATTGTTTCGGGCTTAAGTATCCAAGATCCGCGCGAGAAGCCCGCAGATAAAATGCAGCAGGCGGATACCAAGCATGCTGAATTTGTAGGCGTTGATTCTGATTTCCTAAGTTATATTAATATCTGGAATACCTTTGAAGAACGGAAAAAACATTTATCCAATAATCAATTGCGTAAATGGTGTAAGCAGCATTTCTTATCCTATGTTCGCCTAAAAGAATGGCAGGATGTACATACGCAAATCTTGCAGGTGATTAAAGGGGAGTTGAAACTCAAGATTAATAGCACTGAAGCCTCTTATGAGGCAGTACATCAATCTTTATTGCCTGGTTTATTATCTAATATTGGTTTCAAACATGAGCAATATGAATATTTGGGGGCGCGCAATTTAAAGTTCTATATTTTTCCAGGGTCAGGGCAACATAAATTACGGCCTAAATGGATTATGGCAGCGGAACAAGTGGAAACCAGTAAGGTTTACGGGCGTTGTGTGGCAAAAGTTGAGCCTGAGTGGATTGAACGCTGTGCTGAACATTTGATTAAGAAAAACCATTTTGATCCGCACTGGGAGAAAAAATCAGCGCGTAGTGCTATTTTTGAGCGAACGCTATTATTTGGTTTAACTTTACAAAGCCGGCGCAAGATTCCTTATGAGCATGTCGACCCCAAAGCCGCACGCCAGTTTTTTATTCGCAATGCATTGGTTGAACATGACTACCATACGCGTGCGCCATTCTTTAAAGCGAATGAGACCTTATTAGAAGAAGTCGGTTATATTCAGCATAAAGGCCGTCGTGTTGATTTAATTGAAGATGAAGAATGGTTGTATGATTTTTATGATCAAAAGCTACCGGAAGAGGTAGTTAATGGCATTACCTTTGATCAATGGCGTAAAAAAGCAGAGCGCGAACAGCCAAAATTATTATTTTTAACCAAAGAAGATTTAACCCGTCAAGATGAAGGTCATATTAGTTCTTGGGAATATCCGGATGAGAAAAAGGTGGGACGTTTAACCTTACCTTTGCAGTACCGCTTTGAATTAGGGCATGAAGAAGATGGTGTGACGGTAATTATTCCGGTACACCAGATTAATCAGCTTGTAGAGCAACCGTTTGAATGGCTAGTTCCAGGCTTGCTGAGCGAAAAAATGATTGCTTTGATTAAAGGTCTGCCTAAGCAATTGCGCAAACATTTTGTTCCTGTACCCGCTATGGTTGAGCGTTGCCTTGAAGTTGAGCCAGATGGTACAGGCTCTTTATATGAATGGATTGCTATGCGCTTGCGTAAATTGACGGGCGAAGCGATTCCTTTAACGGCATGGAATAAAGACGTTATCACTGATCACTTACGCATGAATTTCCGGGTGGTCGATGAGCAAGGTAAGCATTTAGACAATAGTCGCGATTTAAAAGCCTTACAGCAAAAATACACGGAAAAAGCAGGGGATAGCTTTAATCAACTCGCTGAAGATGAGCTGAATTACACGGGCTGTATTAAATGGGCATTTGATGATTTACCTGAGGTTTATCAATTTGAACAGGATGGGCAAGATTTTGTCGGTTATCCGGCGATTATTGATGAAGGTGAGACGGTTGGTGTACGTATTCTGGATACTCAAGAAAAGGCGGCTTTACAACATGAAGCAGGCTTAGCACGTTTATTCCAAATACAGTTAAGAAAAGAAGCTAAATATATTTTAAAAAACCTCCCGTTTTCACCTGAATCGGAATTAGCTTATAACCGCTTAGTGAGGCACCCTGATTTAACTAAGGATATTTTAAGCCGTAATTATAAAGAAGATATGCTCGGCTTGATTATTAAATCAGTGTTTGTCAGTGATCATACAATTCGTAGTGAGCAACAATTTGAGCAGTGTTTAAAAGATAATAAGCCGGAGTTAATTGCCATGTCGACTAAAATTGGCGACAGCGTGGTGAATGCTTTAGCGCATTATGCCAAGCTTAAACAGCAAGTGGATCGTATGCCGCAGCAAGATAAGTCAGTGCAAGATGTGCAATTGCAATTAGCGCGTTTGTTTTACCAGGGATTTTTAACCAAGAGTGCTTATGAGCATTTAAGACATTATCCGCGCTATTTAAAGGCTCTCGAAACACGCTTGCAAACAATGCTTCAGCAGTCGGGTAAAGATCAACAGAAAATGCAAGAAATTGCGAAATTCCAGCAATGGTTTTGGCAGAGTATTGAAAAACGGCAGAAAAATGAAATCGTTAACCCTGATAGCGAAGCATTCCGCTGGATGCTTGAAGAATTTAGGGTATCACTCTTTGCTCAGCAGTTGAGAACCCCGTATCCGGTTTCGGCTAAGCGACTGGAAAAGGCTTGGAATGACTTGTAGGCTTTAACTATGCTGAAAAAGTAATAATAGGCTATAAAATTAAGGTGGGGCAAGGAGATTCAAAATATTGGGCAGGAGTACAATAGCTAAAGCTATTGCACTCCTATTACTCGTCCCGCCTTAAAATGGAAGCCTAATAACATAATCGATACTGGAAATGACTGAACGTTAATTCGGTATCAGGTAATCTTAATCGTGAACTTGTATCGGTATCATCAGGTGATAGCCTTGGTGTCGTATGGCGCGAATTGGGTTTAACGAGTCATCACTAATATTCTTTATTTTTGTGCGTAGTCGAGATAGTAATAATTCAAGGCGATTTTTTTCAAAGTTGATCCACTCTTCCCCCCACGATTCAATAATCAGTTTTGTGGAAACAGGCGTATTAGGACTGTTTGCAAGGGCACGTAATAGTATGAACTCACGGTGGGATAGGTTAAGGGATTGCCCCTCTGGTGAATGTAGGATTAAATTACCAGTATCTAAGTGCCACGTTGGTTTAGTTGCTGAGGAGTTAATTATTTCCATTCTGCGATAAATGCTTTTGATAACAGCTCCCAATTCTAGATAGTCTATGGGTTTTACATGGTATGCATCAGCAAATTCTAAGCCTGAGATACGAGCACCAATGTCGCTACGAGCAGTAAGAAATATGATGCCAATTTTGTTTGTTTGCTCATTATTTCGTAACCGTTGTGAAATGACTAGGCCAGTTTCATCAGGTAACACCCAATCTAATACCGCTATATCTGGAAGTCGCTCTGATATTAAAGTGTTAAAGCTTTGTCCATCAGAAGCGCCATAACAGTCAAATCCTTGAGCATTCAAGCATAAGGTAGCATCTTCTAATAATTGTGCATTGTCTTCTACAATATAGATCCGAATCATTTCTTGTTTTCCTTAACATTGTGGTTTGGTAACCAAAAGTTGACCGAAATCAACCATTGATCGGCGTAAGGTGTGGGTGTGGCGTCGCAGTTAATAGTACCTGCATGAGCTTGAGCTACTTGTTGTACCAAGTGCAGGCCTAAACCTAAGCCATCGATATTGGCTTGATTTTTTTCTCGGTAATATTTAGTGAACCATTCAGTAGTATCAGGATTCACTAGGGAGGTATACCTATTGCGGATAGTGAATAGTGTGCCGTTTTGCCCATGGTGTATGTTCTTAATGGCTTGCAAAGTGATGCGTGTATTAGCTATCCGATATTTTTCTGCATTCACCAAAAGATTACTTAAAGCTAAATTAAGTAATCTACGGTCAGCAGTACAGCGATAATTATCAGCTATTTTGATGTCACAGTTATTCTCTGTTAATACAGTATTAATAGTTTGTTTAACAAAGGGAGCGAGTAAAAATTGTTCAGTATGGAGATGTAGCGGTTGGTTATCATATTCAGTAGATAGAGTATTTTCCAATAAACTATTGAGATGCGCAATGGATTGACGAATTCTATGGTAACGTTCGATCACCTGTTTATTAGGTATAGAAGGACAGGTTTGCAACGTTTGAACAGTGCTATCTATAACGGCTAGTGGTGTTTTTATTTCGTGGGCAACAAGACTGAAGAAGGTCGATGATTCTTTGTTATGCTGTTTTTCTATAGAGATTAATTTTTCGGCAATTTCACTACGTATATTAGCTTCCTCTTGGTTTAGCTCCAGCTTACGAAAGCGTTGATATAGTCCAGAGAAAAGGAGTATTGCGAGTACGCTCATTTGAGCGACTAATAACTGTGTGATGTTAACTGAAATTAAACCTAATATAAAAAGTAGCAAAAGCATGGAGAAAATTAGGTTTAATAAAGAGCCATAAAAAATAGCTTGACCACCTGATTGTTCACGATAAGCTCTTACCCAGCTGATATATAGCTGTGCAGGTAAAGATAAAAGGGTAGCTAGCATTGCAATAGGTGCAAAAGTAATCAACTGACCAAAAGGTATGCTTAGTGCAGCTAATAATGTTAAAGCCATTACGCCATAAAAAATAAAGGTTAAGCGTGGAAAATAACGCGGAGTATCAAAGAATAGGATGCTGAAAGAAGCAAAACAGAATGCCATAATACTGCCTCCGAGTGGTGACATTAGCATAGCGATTTCAGGATGATAAGGAAGTAAATAATTAGCTATTATGCCATCTATTGCGGTGAGTGACATACTCCAGCCAACGATGTAACTGACTAACACGATATAGATCCAATGGTGCTTCTTGTTCCACATCATTAAAGTCAGGAATGATACAACCAATAAAATACCCAATATAACGCCTAGCAGAAGTTTCTTCTGGCTGTTAGTCTGCGCAAGGGTTGCCGGTGTCGTTATTGAAAGATTAAGTGCGGAGGTTGATTGTGTTTGTAGTCGAAGATAAAAAACGGTCGAATTAGTATCTGTTAATGCAATTAGAAAGGTGAAGGCTCCGAACTGCTTATCGATTGGATGTAATGCCGCCGCTACCTGATTACCAGATTGATGTAGAGTGAAGCCGCCATTGTTATTAGGTGTATACAAACGTAAATTATTTAGGGTGGCAGGTGTGACTGATAATAACCAGTCTTTTCGAGTGTCTTCCGTACGTTGCAAAGTAATACGAAACCAATAAGCATCATGAGTATGACCTCGATTGAAGGGCAGTTTAACTAAGCTAAAGTTGTTTTTCAATAGTAGTACATCAGCTAGCGTTTTATCACCGGTTTGATCGCGTAGTACTGTGACTTCTGTTGTGAGTTGCCTAGAGTTTTCACTCGATGTTAAAGGTAAGTTTTTTTGAGCGTAGAGTAGTTGGGGTATAAAAAAAACTATCAATAATAAGAAGTGCATCAAATAATATTATTAGGTTGTGTTGATATTATTCTAACTAAGTGAGAAGAAATAGCGGTTTCCTTAAGATAAAAGGATAGTTCAATATGCTTATTAAGCTATATGATTATGCAATTAAAAAAGTGTGCCAGTTTTGGTTACAAAAAATGTAAAGGTTTCGGTTTTATTGTAAGGGAGTTGGATGCCAAAAATTGCATTAAAGAGACTGTAAATAATTCTGTGTAATTGCCATATTTTAAATATAGTCTTTTAATCTGTCTTCAAATGCAATCATAAAATGATTTAACGCCATTTTCCAGTTTCTAATGGGCATCGTCCATTTTTTTGAGGCTTGTTGAATGGCTAAGTAAATAACTTTTTTAGCGGCATTATCGCTAGGAAATAATTTTCGTTTTTTAATAGATTTCCGAATAACGCTATTGAGTGATTCAATCGCATTGGTCGTATAAATGGCTTTACGTATGTCTTTAGGGTAATGAAAGAGTGTATTGAGGTTGCTCCAATGTGCTCGCCAGCTTCGACTAATTTGGGGGTATTTATCATCCCATTTTTCTTCAAAACGGCTCAATTCTAATAGCGCTTCCTCTTCGGTATTGGATTGATAAATAGATTTTAAATCAGTCGTCACAGCCTTATAATCTTTCCAGGGGACGAGTTTGACTGAATTGCGCACCATATGCACGATACAGAGCTGGATTTGTGTCTGAGGGTACACAACTGTATGGCTTCAGGAAATCCCTTTAAGCCATCAATACAAGCAATTAAAATATCATTGACGCCTCGGTTTTGTAATTCAGTCATAACCCCCAGCCAGAATTTAGCGCCTTCGTTTTCAGAGAGCCACATACCTAATAATTCTTTTTGGCCTTCCATATTGACACCTAAGGCAAGGTAAATAGCCTTGTTAATGACGGCTTTATCCTGTCTTATTTTGACCACAATACAATCAAGGTACACCAAAGGATAGACTGCATCTAAAGGGCGTGCCTGCCATTCAATGACTTGTTCTATCACGCTATCTGTCACCTTAGAAATAAGGCTAGCAGACACTTCAGCACCATAAAGCTCTTGGAAACTATCAACAATATCCCGCGTCGATAAGCCTTTTGCATACAGGTACAAAATCTTCTCATCCATAGAGGTAATGCGCGTTTGATGCTTTTTAACCAACTGGGGTTCAAATTCACCTAGACGATCACGAGGAATATCAACCTCAAACTGACCCTCTTCGGTTCTTAAAGTCTTACTAGAAAAGCCATTACGACTATTATCAGTCTCTGAAGGCTTATTTTTTCTGTATCCTAAATGATCTTCTAGCTCAATATTTAAGGCTATGTCACCGTTAAGTGTTGAAAATCCCCAAGGGCATAGTGTAGTAATGTTTCAGGAGTTAAATCTCGGTTCTGATCCATTACTCTGCACCATCCCAAATAATTGGGCAGATACTTGGTAGCCACTCCATGAAAGCGGTCTAACCATGATTTAAACCGGTGATGGTAAGCATTAACATTTTGTATGTGGAATGCCCCTTTAATTACCCGTTGGCCTTGACTCATATTAATGATTTCATGAGATACTTTTTCAGCCTCACAAAATGCACTGTAAGTTGGATTGCCATCACTTACCAAAAGGGCATCAGCATCAAGCACCGGTTTCAGGCAGGAAACAAGAGTCACTTTACTTATTGGGCCATTGCCCGTCACAAAGTCGATGGTTTGTTTGGAACG
>ENA-OSET01005071-OSET01005071.1-sediment-metagenome-genome-assembly--contig:-NODE-5071-length-11308-cov-27.198379_pt1 | contig 11308 bp, 10 predicted proteins | sample MGYA00237882_ERZ534229 | MGnify/ENA primary metagenome ERZ534229 (study PRJEB26408, sample SAMN06266212) | sediment metagenome | isolation source: Hudson Canyon methane seep mesocosm | place...
CCATTCATAAATCTTGTTAACTAAGCTTATGCAGACTTCTTGCCAATCTTCTCTGGAATCTCAATACCTTCTTCTCTAAACCGTGACAACTTGTACCGAAGTGTCCGCTCACTTATACCAAGATCCTTTGCTGTAGTCCTTCTACTGCAGTTATTCTTCACTAGGGCATCAAGAATATGGCGTTGCTCATGACTGCGTAAATCATCACTAAGTTGATGGATGTCTCCCTCTGCGTCAATATTTTGTTCAGAAGCAATCTCAGATGACATGGATTCAAATGCAAGATCTTTAGCTGTGATCCTGTGGCCAGGCTGGAGAATCAATGCACGTTGTAATACATTATCAAGCTCTCGCACATTGCCATGCCATTTATGGCCTAATAAAGATTTTTTAGCACAGGCACTAAATTCTGGCACTAATCGCTCAGACTGACGACAATGACGTCCAATCAATTGCTGCGATAATGGCAAAATATCATCCGTACGCTCTCTTAATGGTAATAAATGTAGTGGAAATACATTGAGGCGGTAGTATAAATCCTCACGGAATTTACCTGCCGACACTTCTTCTCGCAACAGTCTATTGGTTGTTGCCAAGACACGAACATCAAGCGAAATAAGCTTACGACCACCGATACGTTCAACTTCTTTTTCTTGTAACACTCGTAATAACTTAGCCTGAAGCCCTAAATCCATTTCTGAGATCTCATCTAAAAGAATCGTCCCTTGATGAGCTTGTTCAAACTTACCTGCATAGGCTTGAAGTGCACCCGTGAAGGCCCCTTTTTCATAACCAAAAAGAGTAGCTTCAAGCATGTTCTCAGGAATTGCAGCACAGTTTATCGCTACGAAAGGGCCTTCGTTTCTAATAGAATTCTGATGTAAAAAGCGAGCAAGTACTTCTTTACCTGTTCCACTTTCACCACTAATTAATACCGTTGCATCGGCATCAGCGACTCGTCGCGATAGCGTTAATAAATCACGTGAGCTTTTATCTACTGCAACCATATCATCGTTTACAGATGTTGTTCTGATATAGCGTTGTACTCGCTCTAATAAATCATCTGCTTCAAAGGGTTTAATTAAATAGTCACTTGCCCCTTCATGCATTGCTTCAACAGCACCTTGAACTGTACCGTAGGCAGTCATTAGCAATACGGGTAAATCAGGTGTCATCTGTTTGGCTTTTTTCAGCAGAGTATGGCCATTCATCGGCTTCATTTGGAGATCTGTTAACAACAAACCAAATTGCTCATTAGCCATCTTATCTAAGGCACCTTGTCCTTGATCTGCCGATGACACGTCATAACCTGCCAACTCCAAAGTATCACAGAGTGCACCGCGTAAATCGGCATCATCTTCGACGACTAAAATAGTTGATTTATTCATATTCCTTGTTCCTTACTTCTTTTGTGCTGACAGCGTAAATTGATCGGCAGATTGATACATAGGCAGGCGTAAACAAAATGTACTGCCCTCACCTTCATCGCTTTCAAACCATAGTTCACCTTTATGTGCCTTGGCGATGGATTTAACCACAGCAAGACCTAATCCCGTTCCTGCTGAGCGAGTCGTATAAAAAGGGGTCATTACTTTATCTTGGTCTGCTTTCGCAATCCCCACCCCATTATCTTCAATACTTATTTCAATATAGTCTGTCCCGTCATCTTGTATCAGATCAGCAAAGATAGTAATTTCACCACCATCTTCACAGGCTAAGCGTGCATTATTAACAAGGTTATTCAATGCACTAGTCAATGCATCTTTACTACCGTAAACATAGGCATCACGAACTGTATTATGTGTTTCTAGATTATATTGTTCAGCCTCAGGATGAGTGATGAATTGCTGTTCAACATTACTTAATAACTCAGCTAATAAAACAGGTTCAGTCTCCGCCATATCACCACGTGAAAAAGCCAACATATCCTTTACCAGCCGTTCCATATGACTAATACTATTGTGCAAGCGTTTAGCAAAACGTTGTTTTAATTGACTGTCAGTCTCATCCTTGAGTAGAGGCGCGACATAAAGTAGTGCTGAAGATAAAGGGGTTCTAATTTGGTGTGCTAAACGAGCGGCCATTTCACCCATCGCGGATAATCGTTGTAAATGGGAGACTTTTTGTTGTAACTGACGAGTCTCAGTAACATCTTGCAATAAGATTATTTGACCAGGCTCACCTTGTAAGGGGCTAGTAGAAATGTGAACTACACGACCATCTGCCAATGATATATCATGGCCATCATTCAGCTGTGGCTTGAAAGCGACCTCGATAATATTAGTCCACTGCTCACCTTCAATAGCTTCACCCAATAGACTCATTGCAGCAGAGTTACATTGTTGAACAATACCATCGCCATTGAGTACGACGACGCCACCAGGTAATACCTCTAATAGCTGCGTCATTCGGCTTGCTAAGCAAACTGCCTGCTCAAAACTAGGAGACACATCAACATCACGATCAAGCAATTTAGTGGCGAGATAGTCAGAACGTCGCTTTAATTGTGTAGTGCGAACAGGCACAGCTGTATTATAAAAAGCAGCAGCTTCACTAGCACTTGCTTCTAATAACGACTGTTGTCCTAACTGTTTCACATTCATGTCTTGCCTCATAAAACGATAGATCTTTAACTATCATCATATGAGCAAGAAATGTGCCTATCTTGTTCTTCACTTACAAAACATAGAGTTACATTTAATTTGTCAAAGCTATGACACCTGATTTCATAGATCAACTTAGCGCCGTTATCAAAGCCTATAGGGGTAGCTTCAGCTGCAAACATTCACAAGAAAAGAACTCATCACCAAAACCAATATCTGTTATTGAACAAAAATTATCTATTCAATCTAAGTCCATTCGGGGCTAAAGCCCCTCCTACAGGTATGCTTACCCTTTGTAGGAGCGGCTTCAGCCGCGAACATTCACAAGAAAAAGAACACTCATCGCCAAAACCAATATCTATTATTGAACAAAAATTATCTATTCAATCTAAGTCCATTCGGGGCTAAAGCCCCTCCTACAGGTGTGCTTACCCTTTGTAGGAGCGGCTTCAGCCGCGAACATTCACAAGAAAAGAACATTCATCACTAAAATCAATATCTGTTATTGGACAAAAATTATCTATTCAATCTAAGCCCTGTTCGCTGATTAACCACAGAGACACAGAGGACACAGAGTTTTTAATAATATTTGCTCTTCTCAGTGCTCTCTGTGTCTCTGTGGTTAAGGTGTTATAAACGCTGTATTTAAGAGATAGAATTAATATACAAGGAGGGGGGGTAGCCCCGAACATGCAATAGTAAAATCTAATCCGTATCCCGCTGAATACCATACTTACGCATCTTCTCAACTAGAGTTGTTCGACGCATCTTCAACTTATTAGCTGCATGAGCAACCACACCACCAGACTCATCTAATGCCTGTTTAATCAACAGGTATTCAAGGTTAGCTAAATGTTCTTTCAGATCTAAGCCATCTTCAGGTAGCTCATCAGATTTAGCGACTGAAGGCGTCACTGTTGCCATCACAGTCTCTACCTCAACAGCTTTAATTTCTTTAGGTTGTGGAGAATCTTCTATCACAGTAATAACTGCTTCGGGCAACTCACCGCCTTCTAGCTGAAATTTCTCCGGTAAATCATCGTAATCTACCGTGCCGTAAGGATAAAGAATAACTAGGCGCTCAACAACATTGGCTAATTCACGCACGTTTCCTGGCCAATGATACTGGCATAGTGAAATAATAGCTGTCTGCGTTAGACGAACAGTGCCTCGATTTTCATGCTCAATTCGTGTCACCAATTCATTAATCAATAAAGGGATGTCTTCTGGTCGTTCACGCAATGACGGCATTTCGATAGGGAATACATTTAAACGATAGAATAAATCTTCACGAAAATAACCTTCCGAAATATGATCTTCTAAATTACGATGTGTTGCTGCAATCACTCTCACATTGGTTGTCAAAGACTTGTTACTACCCACCCGCTCATAAGTTCTTTCTTGTAAAACACGTAATAGCTTAACTTGCATTGGTAATGGCATATCACCGATTTCATCTAGAAAGAGTGTGCCGCCCTCAGCCATCTCAAAGCGACCTTTACGGGCCGTAATCGCCCCAGTAAAAGATCCTTTCTCATGACCAAATAATTCACTTTCTAGTAATTCAGCAGGAATGGCACCACAATTAATCGGTACAAATGGTTTTTCACGACGTGATGATAAATGATGCAGATTTCTAGCAACGACCTCTTTACCTGTACCTGACTCACCTAATATCAATACATTGGCTTCTGAGTCAGAGACCTGATCGATCATCTGTTGCACAGCCTTCATTAAGCGGCTATTACCCACTAAACGACGAAAATCATAACCTTCTTGCTGATCTGATGATGCTTGCTGACCACGGTAAATTGTCGCCTGCTGCAAGGCATTGCTTAATTGAGGATATTTAACAGGAAAACGTAAAGAACCTAATGTACCAGGAAAATCTGCCACTTCAGACTCTGGGAAATCAAGCTGAAAAACGGGGACTCGTGCTTCATTATTAACTAGGTCACGTAACACTTGTTTGGTTTGATGCTTATCACCACAGTCACCCACAATTGCCATGACAACATCGGTGAGTTCGCCGGCATCTTCAAACCAAATATCAGGATCGTGGACAATGACGGGCTGGCAGTTAATAAATTCAACTAAAGTCGATAGAAGCTTACGGCGATCCGTATCCACATCAATCAACAAAACATTGTTTGCACTCATTTCTACCCCAACCAAACTTAAAGTTACATCGATAAGATCAATGTAAGTTATTCAGAATATTAGATTTAAGCACTTTTAATTGGAGTTGTCAAAAAAATGACAGTTTAAAGGATCGCTTATTATGAGGAAGGTTATTATGCCACTTAAAGTAGGCTTGTAATATTAATAAACGCGTTGTTATTACTGAGTGTAGGCCTTATTAACTTTGTTACCTTGGTTTATTTTCCGAAGTTCATCTGCAATCTCAGTGCGCTGCTGCGAACAGACTTCTTCCAACTGCTCATTTAGCGCCATCAATTCAGTGAGTTGTTGATACAGTTCAGAATTATCACTAATCGATAATTCAATCTGTTTAGTATTTATACGTTTTAATACACCCTGACGTTCGTCTTCCAAATCAAAGAATTGATCCCATTCCGACTTTTCAGAAAGTGAAAGTAACTGCTTACTTTTTTCAATAGCCTCCTCCACTAAATCTAAAATAGGATGCATATTGTTCTATGACTCAAGCGTTGTAGAATGATGTTCGGCGGGAATAGCATCCCAACCAGATTTAATTTGAATCATTAACTGACCCACTTCATCAAGAATTTCAGGATCATTTTTGATATTGGCTTGCAATAATTGCTGTTCCATATAGTCATATAAAGAAGCTAAATTCTGAGCCAACTCACCACCAACATCTGTACTCAAACAAGAACGAAGACTATCAATTATCGAAATAGCCCAACTAATACTTTCACCTTTCTTAGCAATATTCTTTGCTGCCATAAAGCCTTTTGCAGCTAATACCTTCTCAAGTGCACCTTCCATCAACATCTGCACCAAACGGTGAGGCGTCGCAGTTTCAACTCCACCTTGCACATGATTTTGTCGATATTGCTTCATGGCTACACTTGCATTCATATCAGTATCCTTTTCCATATTTCTACAACATCATAGTGATATTGCCTTCACCTTATATATCGTCAATAAAATGCTAATCTTTAGCTAAAAGAGTAAAAATGTCCAGATATAAAAAAAGCCACGACAAATAATCGTGGCTCATAATAATAACTAAAAGTCCTTACTTACCAATGGAGTTGGGTTCAGGTAAGTTTGCCAATTGCTGTCCTAAATAGGTCCCCAATGACTGTAACTGACCAACCAACATATCCATTGCTGTGAATTGTGCTTGATAACGTGCTTCCAAGGCGATGAGCCTAGCACCCAATCTTTCCCTATCATCTCCAATCGAACTAATTCTACTTTGCAATCCATCTGTTTTTGATTCAATAACGCCATCAGAATCAACATAGCGATCTAACAAACTACTTAGCGAATTTGCCAAACCATCTTCGGAAGCGAATAGCTGAGAAACTGCTTCAAAATCAGACGTCATTATTTCATCTAATTTTTCCGAATCAACTTCTAATTTTCCCAGCTCATTGGTACTCACACCTATTTCTGCCAAAGTTCCGAAATCTAAACCACTTACTGATGTCGTTAATGCTTGACGAACCTGACTTTGAACGCCACGTAAAATAGAATCGCCAATCAATGGACCTGATGCACCACCTTCAGAATCATAACTGGATAAGCTCTTCATGGTTTCAACTAATGAATTATAAGCTGCAGCAAACGTATTAACCTTGCCTTTCACACTTCCTGTATTAAGTTCAATCGTCAATGTTTCTGTCGTACCGACATCTTCTTTTTTAAGCGTAAAGCTCACACCTTGAATCACATCAGAAAAGGCATTGCTACCTCGAGTCACCTGCTGCTGATCAATATTAATAATGGCATCTTGAGATGATTGAATGGTATCTAGACTCGCTGTTGCTAATCGAGCTAAATCAAAACCATCCGCGCCATTATCATCGGTAGCAACAATATCAATGGCATTTGATGCGCCAATTTTATTTGAAGCAAACACCAATTGCGTGCCACCATCAACACTAATTATTGATGCTGAAATACCAGGGTTATCTGATGCCGAGTTAATCGCATCACGAATGCCCTCAAGTGTTTGATTCGTGTTATCGACTGTGATTTGAAATGTATCAGAACCCAAACTAATATCAAGCGTACCCGTGCCAACAATATCTGTTGCAGCAGTAAACTCACCATCACCAGAACGCATCTTGGCAGCTTGAGCCAACTGAACTACTTCAATATCATAAGTTCCTGCAACGGCTGTTGTATCAGCAGTTGCTGAAAATAAATCTGTATTACTAGAAACGGAAGAACGCGCCTGAAATGATTCCAGATCATTCAGCGCATCAACACTATCTTGAAACTTGCTCAATGCACCTTTTAATGCCCCAAATGCTGACAAATCAGATTGTAATTGTGCTTCTTTATTATCGAGACGAAAAGACGCTGGCTGCCCTTCTGCAGCGACTAACTGCGATACTAAGCCGGCAATATCCAATCCTGAACCAATACCACTTGCTGTAATTGCCATCTTATCGTCCTCCTTATTTAAACTTGTGTGCTTACTATCTGCACACCATTTTCTCTATTTTCAGCCAAACGGCGAGCTAACTCTAATGCCTCTTCAGTTGGAAGTTGGCGAATCACCTCTTTGCTTTCACTATCAATAATGGTGACAACATCTTTCCCTGTCGCCTCATCAACAGTGAACTGTAAGTTTCGCTGTAGGTTTTGCACATAGTCATTTATTTGACTAACAGCTACTTGCAAGTTTTCTGCCTGTTTTTCTCTATCATTGACTTTATCTTCATTTACTTTTGGCTCAACGATAGAGGTATTAACCTTGCTAGCTTCATCTTTAACGCTAAAATCCTTAGCTGGCGTTACGCCTTCTAAGGTTACAGTGCTAACTTGATTGGTATTAATCTCCATCACGTGTTCTCCTCATTTTTCTTAAAGGAAGAAGCAATGAGTCCGACGTCTCAGACTCATTGCCTACGCTTTTACTATCCTAACAAACTCAATACATTTTGTGGCAATGCATTCGCTTGTGCCAACATTGCTGTACCTGCTTGCTGCAAGATTTGAGCTCGTGTTAAGTTTGCTGTTTCTTGTGCGAAATCAGCATCACGAATTCGGCTACGTGCAGCAGATAAGTTCTCAGATGTTGTTGCCAAGTTTGAGATTGTCGCATCAAACCGACTTTGTAACGCACCTAAATCTGCTCGTTGGCTATTTATTGTTCCCAATGAAGCATCAATAATGTCGATAGCAGTTTGAGCACCAGTAGCAGTACTCACATCCACTGTATCTAATTTGGCAACAGCTGAACCAGAAACAGAGTTCGCAGCTGTACCAGCTAAAATACTACCGGCAGTATTGGCTACGCTAGAAGATGTTGTAAATGAACTTTGTGACTTAAAGTTTACAACACCTGCAACTGTTGAACTATCCGTTGCTGCAGCACCAGTCAATGTCACAGCCACTGTGTCTGCACCTTTAAGTGTTGCTGTTTTTGTTCCGGCTGAGTTATTAAAATCAAGGATTTTAATATCTTTACCATCCGCCTGAGTCAATGTCAGCTTAGTTTTATCGGCTGACAATTCAGCTGTAATGCCCGTTGTTCCCGTCACTTTATTTATTTCCGTGACTAAATTGGTCATATCACTTGTAACAGTCGCAGAAATAGCCGAAGTAGAGCCTCCACTTCCCAGTGTCATGCTTACCGTACCCGCTTGAATTGCTGATAATTCTGCAGTTGTTGTTGCTGTTGCTGTAACTCCCGTTGATGCTTCCACAGCATTTACTTGTGCTGCAATAGCTTCTGCTGTTGCATTTGCAGCAACAGTGATAGCAGATGAGCCAGCCGAACCAGAAACAGTGAGCGTTTGCCCCCCAATAGTGTTAACTCCGGCAGTTGCCCCACCAGCAGAAGATGCACCACTTGCACCACCAGCACCCTGATGAACGGTAGCATTTACTTCTTTTACACTGTAGCTAGCTAAATCATCACCTGATGCACCTGAAATCGAAACTGCGATAGTTTGATTTGCATTGGCACCCACTTGGAATGTTTGAGCAGTGAAATTACCATCCAATAATTTCAGACCATTAAATTCCGTTGTACTTGCAACACGGTTTATCTCTTGTTTAAGCTGATCAACCTCAGACTGCAATGCTGCTCGATCTGATGCTGAGTTCGTACCATTCGCAGATTGAATCGATAATTCACGCATACGCTGCAATAAATCCCCTGTTTGCCCTAAAGCTCCTTCTGCTGTTTGCGCTAATGACACACCATCATTGGCATTACGTGACGCTTGATTCAGACCACGAATTTGTGAAGTCATTCGCTCAGATATAGCTAAACCCGCCGCATCATCTTTTGCACTATTGATACGTAGACCTGTTGACAAACGTTGTAAAGAAGTTGCCAAAGCATTTTGAGTTTTATTCAAATTATTTTGGGCATTAAGCGATGGAACATTAGTATTAATTACCGAAGCCATTATTGTTCTCCTAAAATCAGCAGATATACATCCAAAATGGTGTATTTACTGCTTTCAGAAACAATAACGACCTAAAGCTTAAAAACTTTAATTTAAAGTTTAAAAACTTATCAAAACTCCTCCCCTCAGGCATACCTGAGAGAGAAACCCTGATGATCAATAACCATACTTATTGTAACAAGCTTAATACATTCTGAGGTATTGCATTCGCCTGAGATAACATCGCTGTACCTGCTTGTTGCAAGATTTGAGCTCGTGTTAAGTTTGCTGTTTCTGCCGCAAAGTCAGCATCACGAATTCGACTACGTGCAGCACTTAGGTTTTCAGATGTGGTCGCTAAATTCGATATTGTTGCATCAAAACGACTTTGTACCGCACCTAAGTCTGCTCGCTGACCGTTTATCGTCGCTAAAGATGCATCAATAATATCAATCGCTAGCTGTGAACCAGCCGCAGTACTAACGTCAACCGTATCTAGTTTTGCTGATACTGAAGCAGAAACAGAAGCGGCGGCTGCACCGGCTAAAATACTACCTGCCGAGTCAGCTACACTTGATGCTACCGTAAATGAACTGTGCGATTTAAAATTAACTACACCTGCAACAGTTGCACTATCATTAGCTGCACCTGTTAATACGATACCTGATGCATCCGCACCTGTTACAGTAACTGTTTTGGTTGCCGCAGAGTTGTTAAAATCGGTAATTTGAATATCTTTGCCGTCGGCCTGCGTTAAGGTCAGCTTAGTTTTATCTGCAGAAAGCTCAGCAGTAATACCTGTTGTACCGGTAACCTTATTTATCTCAGTCACCAAACTTGTCATATCACCCGTTGTAACCGTTGCAGCAACAGTTGCAGCAGAGCCACCACTACCAAGGTTAATAGATACTGAACCAGCATTAATGCCTGATAATTCAGCGGTTGAAACAGCTGTCGCTGTTACGCCCGTTGCCGCCTCTGCAGCATTGACAGAAGCGGCAATCGCCTCAGCGGTTGCACCAGCTAATACAGCAACCGTATCCGAACCGGCAGAGCCAGAGATAGTTAAAGTCTGCGCGCCAATAGTATTAGTCGCTACGGTTGTAGTTGCAGCCCCAGTTGTAGCACCCGCACCTTGACTAGCAGCAGCATTACTTTCTTTAACATTATAGCTTGCTAAATCATCACCTGATGCACCAGACATTGATATTGAAATTGTTTGATTGGCATTAGCACCGACTTGGAATGTTTGAGCGGTGAAACTACCATCTAATAATTTAAGGCCATTAAACTCTGTCGTGCTTGCAACACGATTGACCTCTTGTTTAAGCTGATCAACCTCTGCCTGCAATGCTGCTCTATCAGATGATGAGTTAGTACCATTGGCTGATTGAATTGCTAGCTCACGCATACGCTGCAATAAATCACCTGTTTGACCTAATGCACCCTCTGCAACTTGAGATAATGAAATACCGTCATTCGCATTACGTCCAGCTTGATTTAGACCTCTTATTTGCGTAGTCATTCGTTCCGAAATTGCTAGACCTGCCGCATCATCTTTTGCACTATTGATACGTAAACCTGTTGATAAACGCTGTATTGATGTTGCTAGCTCGCCTTGTGATTTATTTAAATTATTTTGAGCGTTAAGCGATGGAACATTTGTATTGATTACTGAAGCCATTATTGTTTCCTCTTTCTATGAAATCATAAACTCAATGATTTAACTGCTGTTTTTTTGACAGTTAACCATTACGTGATAATTATTTAGCAATGGCTGTGCCAGTTTTGTTTTTTGTTTTAATTCAGTTGGTTGCCGATCCTCTTTCTTCATATTGTGAGCGGTAGGGTTTGTTGTTTGATTGCTATCATTCCTACCCTCACCCCAGCCCTCTCCCGGGGGGAGAGGGAGTAAATAGGGAAGTTTGAATAGCTCAGTTTTCCCAAGAAGGTCAAAGCAATACTTTATCTACTACTGGAGGTAAAGATGGTGGCGACATCCATGATAGGATCAAAAAAAGCTCAATTGACACAAAGGAATGAATTCACCATGGACGGTAAACTCACTAGCTACGCTAAACAATTAAGAAAAAATGCCACTGATGCTGAACGCGTATTATGGCAAGCGGTTCGTTCACGACA
>ENA-OSET01005072-OSET01005072.1-sediment-metagenome-genome-assembly--contig:-NODE-5072-length-11306-cov-9.177042_pt1 | contig 11306 bp, 9 predicted proteins | sample MGYA00237882_ERZ534229 | MGnify/ENA primary metagenome ERZ534229 (study PRJEB26408, sample SAMN06266212) | sediment metagenome | isolation source: Hudson Canyon methane seep mesocosm | place: USA:Hudson...
AGTATGTTTGTGTGGCGCGTAAAAACCACCCTCAATTAAATGGCAGCTTAAGTTTAGAACAATATATTTCGCTGCCACACATTAATGTATCTAGCCGAAGAAAAGGACAGGGCTATATCGATATGTATTTAAACCGATTAGGCTTACAACGCAATATACTGCTTCGGGTACAGCATTCTCGCGCTGCCCCTCCGATAGCTGAACGTACTGATATGCTACTGACGATTCCTCAAACATTGGTCGTAGATCATGACTTACAAGTTTTTGACCTACCTTTTGAATTACCAACATTAGATTGGCATTTATACTGGCCGTCTAATTACAGTAACGATAAAGCTCACCAATGGATGCGTCAGGTAATATTTGATATTTTCAAAGAAAACTCTTTGGACTGAGCATTTTTTCGATCACTATTTTCTAAATTTATCATTATCGAATATTGGCAGAGCTTTGTTTTTTATCACAACTTGAATTTTATTCAAATTTTGTTCTAATGCGTAACTTCAAGCGTAGTTTTTATTCTGGTATTTGTAGTATCCATATTTCCGCCATAAACCTTTTTATTGTTGTAAGAGATCCTTATTATGTCCTTTTGGCGTAAATTACTTAGAAAATCGAATGAAAACCCTCTAGCAGACGACTATCTCAGCCAAGTAGAACAAGTAATTGCTCTCAGCTATATTGACCCTTATCTCGGGACTGACCTTATTTCATCTAATACGATCAAACGTATCTTTCAGATTGATAACCAACTACATATATCCATCGTATTAAATTACCCTGGTTTGATTGTTCGACCACTCATAATCGACGCTTTATCCAAAGCCCTTAAAACGTTAAATCTGTTTAACGATGTGTGCATAGATGTTCAATGGGATATTCCAACTCATCTAGGTCAACGGCAAGAAGCAAGCCGAATAAAAAACATTATTGCGGTTTCGTCTGGAAAAGGCGGTGTGGGTAAATCAACTACCTCTGCCAATTTAGCGTTGGCTTTAGCCTCTGAAGGTGCCAGTGTAGGTATTCTTGATGCTGATATCTATGGTCCAAGTATTCCGACTATGCTGGGTTTGTCAGGATACCCTGCAAGCGATGATGGTAAAACCATGAATCCAAAAGTTTCATTTGGGGTGCAGACGATTTCAATCGGTTATCTGATTGAAGAAGACCAGCCAATGATTTGGCGGGGCCCAATGGTAACTAATGCCTTACAGCAATTATTAAATGATACAAAGTGGGATAACATTGATTATCTGATTGTTGATTTACCACCAGGTACTGGCGATATTCAGCTCACCCTTGCTCAGCAAATTCCTGTCACAGGCGCTGTTATTGTCACTACTCCACAAGATATTGCCTTGATTGATGCTCAACGTGGCTTAGGCATGTTTGAAAAGGTCAATGTTCCTGTGCTGGGCGTGGTTGAAAATATGAGTATGCATATCTGTAGTAATTGCGGCCATGAAGAAGCCATTTTTGGTCAAGGTGGCGGTGCAGCCATGGCTAAGAAAAATGAGATCGAATTATTAGGTTCTTTACCTTTAGATATTCATATTCGTGAATTTGCTGATTCTGGCAGACCTACAGTGGTCGCTGATCCTGATGGGCGAGCAACTGAAATATATAAATCAATTGCCCGTAAGATGGCTGCTAAATTGGCTTTAAAAGGTAAGGATTACAGCAGTAAATTTCCTAATATTGTGATTCAAAATACATAACTCCTGAGTAGACTTGATAGGAATAGAAGGCTTTAGGGGCAATGTCACTAAGTTAAGAACTTCTACAAGATTCTATACTCACACAAAGTCACAGAGACACTAAGAAAAGAAAAAGAAATTGTTCTTCTTGGCGGCTTTGAGCCTTTGTGTGAACACTTTTTTGTTTTGAAATGCATCTTTTATCCCTAACTTAGGGACATTGGAGTTAGAGGCATAATATCTACTCTAGAATTGCTGGGTTAGCAACAGCGTAACCCAACAAGTCTTTAAAAAATGGTGGATAACGCTAGCGCTCATCCACCCGACCCTTTACCTCATTTAATACTTTCGCTAAATAATTCCATTCAGATTCATGTTTTGGTAAGCCAAAACGTAAGCTTAAGGGCTGTATAAATAATCGAGTCAATACACCTTTTTGAGCTAAAGCATGATGAATTTGTTCAGCATTTTCTGTTTTTATCCAGATAAATAAATCGGTTTGCGCGGTTATTTTTAAAGCATTTTGATTTAACAATACAGCAAGTCTATTTGTCTGCTGCTTTAATTCAATGCGGGTTTTTGTTTGCCAATCTGTATCAAGCAAGGCGGCTGTTGCAATATAACGGCTGGGGTGGCTTATAGTCCAGGGGCCCAGTATTTCATTCAGTTGCCTGAGTATCTGTTCAGGCGCTATAACAAAACCACAGCGTATGCCTGCAAGGCCAAAAAACTTGCCGATAGAACGCAAGATAATGAGCCCATCTGCAACAGGGTAGCTGGATAAACTCTGTTCTGGATGACTATCAATAAAAGCTTCATCAATAATAAGCCAGCCATTACTTTGCTGCAATTGCTGATGCCAACTGAGTAATTGAGTTTTACTAAAATCTTGTGCCGCAGGATTATTGGGGTTGATTAAAATTAATACATCGAGTTGAGAAAGTTGAGACTCAATACTATCAATTGATAGTTCAATAAGCTCGTGACCTGCTTTTTTCCAGCTGTAAGCATGTTCAGCATAAGCGGGTGCCAACACCCCAACTTTAGAGTGTTGCCTTAATAATGGCAGTGTTTGAATGGCGGCTTGCGAACCAGCAACGGGCAGGATTGATAGACATTGATAATATTGCTTTGCTGCAGCGACTAAGCCATCGGATGATTCGGGTAATCGTTGCCAGCACTCCGCTGGAATCGAAGGGATAGGCCAGCCATTAGGATTGATACCTGTTGATAAATCAATCCATTGTTTTAGGGGAATATTATATTTTTCTGCTGCATCAATTAAATGCCCTCCATGTTCAAGCAAGACTTGCTCCTATAAACTGTAATAAAACCACGCTAAAAAGCCATAATAAAAGACTCTGAGAGATTAATGAATTAGCTCGATTAATATCATTATTCTCAGCAACAGAGTCGGTACCAAAAAAAACTTTATCTTTGACTTTACCATGATAACAAGCTGGCCCGCCTAATTGCAGGTCGAGAGATCCTGCTCCTGATGTCATAACAGGCCCAGCATTGGGGCTGTCTAATAAAGGGGCCTGAGTTTTCCAGCATTTCAAGGCTTGTTGAGTTTGGCCAAAAACAGCATAGCTGAGAGCGGTTAGTCGGGCAGGTATCCAATTGAGCAGATCATCGAAACGGGCGGCGGCCCAGCCGAAATATAAAAATTGCTTATTTTTATATCCCCACATAGCATCTAGTGTATTGCTTAATCTGTATAGAATGACCGCTGCAGGGCCAGCAACAATAAACCAGAAAATAGGGGCAAAAACCGCATCAGCCCCATTTTCTAAAACTGATTCTATGGTTGCTTTTCGCACATCATCTTCGGTCATATTATCCGTTTGTCGACTGACTATCATGGCAACACGCTTTTTTGCCAGGGAAATATTATTTTCTTCAAGTGCCTGCAGTACTAAGGTGGCATGCTGTTTTAAACTATTGGCGGCGATACAAAAATACAGAATAACAGGTGCAAGCAGGGTATTGATAACAGCATACTGAGTCAGACTATAAACAATAACAGTCGCAGGCAGAGTCATTAATAATAAGGCAATCAGCCCCATTATTTTTTGTCTTAAAGCTGAATGCTGTTGCTGACGAAATAATTTTTCAGTACGGTTGGCTAAATGACCAAAAAAAATTAAAGGGTGGTATTTTTGGGGTTCACCTAGCCAGTGATCAAGCAGAACGGCTAAAATAAGGCTTAAACTCATGTGTATGGTATCAATCTGATTTCTATTCCCTATTATACGAATTCACCCTAACTAATTCTCTGTTAATGCAAGCAACAAAAAAAACTGTGCAAACCCTGATGGTTCAAGGAACCACTTCAGATGCAGGTAAAAGTGCCTTAGTGACGGCTTTATGTCGCTATTACTATCGAAAAGGCGTTAAAGTCGTGCCTTTTAAACCACAAAACATGGCTTTAAATAGTGCAGTTACAGTAGATGCTGGAGAGATTGGCAGGGCACAGGCAGTGCAAGCTGTCGCCAGCGGTCTGGATGCTCATACTGATATGAACCCTATCCTGCTCAAGCCAAATTCAGATAAAACGGCACAGGTGATTATTCATGGTAAGGCCATGGACAATCTTTCCGCCAAGAAATATCATCATTTCAAGAAACAGGCGATGCAAGCCGTTCTGCAATCACATAAACGATTATTACAGCAGTACCAGTTGGTAGTGGTTGAAGGGGCTGGAAGTCCTGCAGAAATCAATTTAAGAGAGGGTGATATCGCCAATATGGGCTTTGCTGAAAAGGTGGATTGCCCTGTTATTTTAATAGCCGATATAGATAAAGGCGGGGTTTTTGCTCATATAGTCGGTACGCTGGAATTATTATCGGCCACTGAACAAAAAAGAATCATCGGTTTTGTGATTAATCGTTTTAGGGGGGATATGGCGTTATTACAGCCGGGCTTAGACTGGTTGGAACAACGTACTGGAAAACCCGTGTTAGCCGTATTACCTTATCTGCATGATTTTTATCTGGATGCAGAAGATTCGGTCGCTATTCATAAATATCAAAAAAATAATAAAGGCAGTTTTACAATTGTGGTGCCTTTATTTCCCAGAATCAGTAATCACACAGATTTTGATCCTTTGTTATTGCATCCTGATATTAATGTGCAATTCGAAAAAGATCCGGCAAAATGTATTGCCGCAGATTTAGTGATATTAGCGGGCAGTAAATCGGTGCGAGATGATTTACATTGGCTTAAGCAAATGGGCTGGGATGATTTTATTAATAAGCATCTTCGATATGGCGGCAGATTATTAGGTATTTGCGGTGGATATCAAATGTTGGGGGATTTTGTCCATGACCCGCAAGGGATTGAAGGTGAAGCAGGATCGAGTGCTGGTCTTGGCTTTTTAGATATGCAGACAACTTTACAGGCGCAAAAATGTTTGCAAAAAGTCACTGGATTCTTAGTGTTAGATGATGCTCCCATCACAGGCTATGAAATACATGCAGGGATCACTCAAGGCAAAGCATTAAGCAGACCTCTGATGCAGTTACAAGGTCAAGCAGAGGGAGCTATTTCAAATGATAATCAAGTGATGGGTAGTTATTTACATGGTTTGTTTGATTCCTCAAAAGCCTGTGATGCACTTTTAAATTGGGCCGGTTATAAAAAGCAGCAGGCAATTGATCTGGATAAACGACGTGAGCAAGGGATAGAGTTAATCACAGATGCTTTAGAAACCCATTGTGATTTTGATATGTTACACAAGCAATTGAATGAGTTTTTATAAGCCAGAATGTTAAAAAATGGATTTTTCAGTTATTTGCCCTGTTCTGATAGGGCAAATAACATAATTATTTACTTTCAAGTATAGCAAGCTATTGATTTATCATTATTAATTGAGGCAAAACTAATAATACGCATCAATTAACGTGCCAACTCACGCGTCATTTTGACGCGCGGCAATATACCACATTTTCAAACACTCTTTTGTTCTCTATCCTTACTGCAACTCATAAATATTATGAGTCCAAACTGTTTGAATTAAAACTTAATATAGAGAGAAATTATCATGAAAAACTTTAACTTGATCCTTGCTGTCATTATTTCAACTGTTACTATCACTGCTTATGCAGTATCAACCGATCAACAAGAAAAAGAAGCCAAATCAATTGCATGGTATACCGCAAATGTTAAAGAAGCGCGTCAAAAAAATAAAGCCTGTTATGACAATGCAGAATTACAAGCAACAACAGATTGTAAAAATGCACTGCACGCTCTAAAACTGGTTTATGTCGGAGTAGGGAATTAATTTTATCAGAGGAGTTACCCTAATAAGGACTGTTGGGGTAACTTATTTTATTAATGCGATAGCTCATAAGCTCTATTCTTTCCTTCTTTTCACCTGAGACTGAAATAGTCGCTCAAAACATTCATTGGCATAGCGCTATTAGTTTATCGAAACGATAATCCTTAATTAGCCTGGAGATAAGCTTCGCCTCGACTGGAAAATCAGCCCGTAAACCTTCTACGATGGCTTGAGTCGCTTCAACATCCAGAGCGACTGCTGCTATTTTAAGTTCTTTTAGTCGTTCTGCAGCTAAGGCATTTAGTGTTTCTGCAGTTTCTAAAGAGTCAGTCGTGCTTGCTAGTTCAGTGCTCTCCTCCGCATACTCAAATTTCAACTTCAGCATCCGGCCAATCATTTCGAACAGCTGTTCTGCTTCAATAGGTTTTCTCAGTATATCGTCACAGCCAGAATCCAGCACTGGACCTCGATCTTCTTCAAAAACAGAAGCGGTCAGGGCAACGATGGGGAGTTTGTCTCCACCAGGCAGGGCACGAATAGCGCGGGTAGCCTGATAGCCATCCATCACCGGCATGCGTATATCCATCAGGATCATTTGAGGTTGCCAGCTCTGAAACAGTTCGACCGCTTCCTGACCATTGCTGGCGATGCAAACATCACAGTCAAGCTGTTTTAGTAGTTGCTGAATCACTTGCTGATTATCGAAATGATCTTCGGCTACCAGTATGCGAGCTAATGGCTGTCCTGGCAGCAGTCCAACTATGCGGCTTGCAGTATGGGAACAGGGGGCGATATCAGCAGCCGGTAACGGGATAGAAAAGCGAAAACAACTGCCCTGCTCCAATAGACTCTCCACGTATATATCACCGCCCATTAGGCGGACAAACTCTTGACTAATACTCAGCCCCAAGCCTGTACCCTCACCTTTAGTGATACTGCTATTGGTTTGATAGAAAGCCTGGAATATATGTTTCTGATCTTCACTAGATATGCCTGAACCCGTATCAGATACCTCAAAGCGGATGAGCGGGCTGGATTGAGAGCTCACGCTAAGGTGAATCTTGCCCTGCTCAGTGTATTTGACCGCGTTACTGAGTATATTTAGCAACACTTGGCGCAGATGTTTCTCATCCCCCATGACCAGGCTTATCAAATTGTCTGAATAATTAACTGTAAATTCTAAGCCCTTGTCTACGGCACGTACCCGGGTCATCTCTTCGACGGCAGCTAGTAAACTACGTAAGTCAAATACCCCTTGAGTAAGCTGGGGGTATCCGGCTTCAATACGAGAAATGTCTAAGACGTCGTTAATCAGAGAAAGCAGATGTTGCCCGCTCCTGTAGATGGTTTTGATATTACTGCGTTGGTCTTCCAGGATGCGATCATCTCGTTCAAGTAGCTGAGTAAAGCCAAGAATGGCATTCAGCGGGGTGCGTAATTCGTGACTCATGTTTGCCAGAAATACACTTTTTGCGTGGTTGGCATTTTCGGCCTGAGTTTTAGCTTTCTGCAGTTCTTGCGTACGTTGCTGGACAAGTTCTTGTAAATGATCTTGATATTCACGAAGTTGCTGCTCAATTTTATTGCGTTCGCTAATATCAAGCATGACGATCCATATTTCACGTGGCTGGCCAGATTCGCTACGACGTAGAATTGCTTGTGCAATAACAGGAATAATTGATTTGTCTTTGTTTAGCAATTCAAGTTCGAATTCACGCGAATTCCCTTGTACTATCAGTTCATCTTGCACTTTGCTGATAAAGGTATTAACTGACTTGGCTGTCATCAACTCTGACAATTTTTTTTCTTGTAGCTGTTTTAGATTATCGCAAGCGATTAAGTCTAAAAATGCCTGATTACAATCAAGGAATGAACTTTGAAAAGCATTGTTATCAGCGATTGATTCGGTAGCAAATGGAGTACAGAGGCTGGCATCAGAAACCACAATGGCAATATGAGATAGTTTAAACAACAAATGATAGCGTTCTTCCATTTCGCGTAATGCAGACTCTGCACGTAAAGTATGCGCGCATTGTAGTAACTCTTGATCCAAAGCCTCGGTATTAACTGGTTTATTAACATATTGATGAACACCAAGATCAATTGCCTGATGAAAATAGCGGCCTTCTTCGAAGGCTGTGATAACAATAATAGGCGTGTTTGGTTTTTCAGCTTTAATCAGCTCACTCATTTTTAAACCGTCCATCACCGGCATTAAAATATCAGTAATAACGATATCGGGGTGATGTTCCTGAAATGCCGAGATGCCAGCAGCGCCATTATCGGCTACATAAACATTTGCGCAACGACGCTTAAGAAACTGTTGCATTTGTTGGCGCACATCCAGCTCATCTTCCACATAAAGTACGGAAAGAGACTTTAAAAAAGTTTGATCAATATCTGGGGGGCTGGATGGATTGTTCATAATCGGCATATCAAATGTCTTGAAAGCGCTCTTAGTTGAATATATATGACTATAAACTCATTGAAATACTATTGATACTAAATCAATTAAGTTTTAACTTTATTAGCATCTCAGCACTGTCTTTGTCGAGAAGCTCGAATACAACATTCTACTTTATAGGGTTAATAAGCATGCTGATAACTTGAGTTAAATCAGCTCTATTTGTGTTTAGCAGAAATCATAAGTTTGACACGCTATCGAATATTGCTATTATGAGGCGCGCCTAAAATAAAGGCTTAGTCTACTTTTTAAGATAAGTCTCATAAAGACATACAAATGATATTAACAAAGAATAGTTTATTTACACTATTGTTGCTGGTTTTTAGCAGTAGTTGCTTTGCACATGGTGTCGATAGCAATACAGAACATTTTCTAACCACTAACGAAGGCTCAGCCATCGTCCCTTTCTTATATATAGGGGCTAAACACATGATTACGGGATATGATCATTTGCTGTTTTTAGTGGGCGTCATATTTTTTCTGTTTCGTACTCGTGACATTTTAATTTATGTCAGCCTGTTTACCTTGGGCCACAGTTTTACTTTATTACTGGGGGTGCTGGCTCAGATTAATATGAATGTCTATTTGATAGATGCAGTGATTGCCTTTTCAATTATTTATAAGGGCTTTGATAATTTGCATGGTTTTAAATTGCTATTGGGTAAGGAACCCAGCACTAAAATTGCAGTACTGATTTTTGGCTTATTTCATGGTTTTGGTTTAGCCACTAAATTGCAGGATTTTGATCTCCCTCAAGAAAATTTGATTTCAAATATGATAGCCTTCAATGTTGGTGTGGAAATAGGTCAATGTATAGCCCTGCTTTTTGTTCTTACTTTACTTGGTTTTTGGCGTAGACATAAAAGTTATTTTGCCTTTGCCAGAACTTCAAATACCTTATTAATGACGGGCGGCTTTGTATTATTAGGCTATCAATTAACCGGCTATTTCACCACACTATAAAATGAATACCCTACCTACAGCATCCATTAAATCACTGATTATTTCCTGTATTATTTCAATCGTGTTGGCGATTGTTATTTTACTGATAGCCATTCTTCCGGCCGAGTTTAATATCGATCCTACTGGATTAGGCAAAAAACTGGGTTTAACCGTGTTGGCACAAACGTCTAATGAATCAGTTAAAGCTGCAGTAATTTCTTGCCCTGAAGTAGCTAAAGCTACAGATGGAAAAACTGAGGCAGTTGCATGGCCTGATTCAGTGATGATTACTGTCCCTGCAAGAAAAGGCCTGGAATATAAATTCCATGTTGATAAAGGTAATAAGCTTGAATTTGTCTGGAAAACAGATGGCGCCGCTTTATACTTTGATTTTCATGGTGAACCACAAGGAAATACTACTGGCTACTTTAAAAGCTTTAAAGAAAGCACCCTGAGTGAATCCAGTGGCACATTAAAAGCACCTTTTACCGGATCGCATGGCTGGTATTGGGAAAATAAAACTAACCATGCGGTTGTCATTCATTTAAAAACCCGCGGGCAATATAAAATAAAAGGGTTAATGTAAGGTGATTTTTTTAAAGTCACTATGTTGTAAGTGTTCCTTGGAGGAGTAAGTTTGAGTTTAAATAGTTATCAAAATGTAGATAGGGAGCAATTAGCAAAGGATCTTAATGAAATTCATCAAGATGTTTTGTCACGGATGGGAGAAGACGATTTTAAGCATTTGAAAAAAATGGAGCGCTGGGGCAGAGTCTGTTCATTGCTGGGGTATGGAACAGCATGGATCATGCCGAATCCAATTTCAGCACTATTAATTAGTCAAGGAAGCTTTACCCGCTGGACCCAAATGACACATCCGATTGTGCATAAAGGCTATGACAAAATTAACGATGTGCCAGAATCTTATACCAGTAAAAAATTTGCTCAAGGCTGGCGACGTTTTATTGATTGGCCGGACTGGATTACGCCAGATGGATGGCATCAGGAGCATGACATTCTTCACCACTATAACCTGGGTGAGAAATTAGATCCGGACCATTTACAGCATAATATGGAATGGCTTAGACAATCAAAAGCACCTATGTGGGTACGGTTTTTGGTGGTTATTGTGTTTACGGCTGTGTGGAAAATATTATATTACACCCCCAGAGCACATAAAGAATTAACCATCAGTCAGGCCAGACAAAATAGGGAAGAGCTTCCAGAATTTACTCGTACAGGTGCCTGGAGTTTTTTTACTAAACAAGGGCGGGCACTATGGTTTGAAAGTATATTGCCTTACATTGGGTTTCGTTTTATTTTATTACCTCTGCTATTTTTACCTTTGGGGACTTTTGCCGCCATGAGTGTTTTATTAAACTCTTTGTTGGCTGAAGCATTCACTAATATGCATACCTTTCTGGTTATCGTCCCGAATCATGCTGGTGACGACGTGATGATGTTTGAGGAAAAGGGTAAAGGTCGTGGGGAGTTTTATTTACGTCAGATTTTAGGGTCGGTTAATTATCCGACAGGTTCTGATTTCAATGACTTTTTTTATGGTTGGTTAAACTATCAGGTAGAGCATCATTTATGGCCTGATATTCCATTAAGCCAGTATCAATATGCACAACCTAAAGTCGTCGAAGTGTGTAAGAAGCATGGTATTCCTTATCGTCAGGATTCTGTGTTTAAACGATTGCTAAAAGCGATGGACATTATGGTTGGAAGGACTTCGATGTTGAAAGTGTTAAAGCCAAAAGAAGTTTAACAGTTAGTAGGGTGGGCACTGCCCACCCTACTTATACGCTACTATTTTCTATTTCCTCGGTTATTTGAGCGTGGCTGACGACTGCCATTTTTAGCATTTTTGTTAGCCGAATTTTCACCACCTCTGCGTCTTTTATTTGCAGGTTTATTG
>ENA-OSET01005075-OSET01005075.1-sediment-metagenome-genome-assembly--contig:-NODE-5075-length-11303-cov-3.618208_pt1 | contig 11303 bp, 10 predicted proteins | sample MGYA00237882_ERZ534229 | MGnify/ENA primary metagenome ERZ534229 (study PRJEB26408, sample SAMN06266212) | sediment metagenome | isolation source: Hudson Canyon methane seep mesocosm | place...
TTGCGCGTATGCCATGTGCAACGTCTCTTTGCGTTGCAACCAAGCCACCCCCACCAAACAAATCTATCGACGCATCAACATTGCTTGCGTCAAACGTGCCAACAAACTGTCGTGCCCTAGGACGCGCAATTTCAGGCGCTTCAAGCTTTTCCCACCATGTCTGTGTCAGACCCAAAGCCTCAAACCCAATTGCGGTGCGCACAGCCGTTGCCAGATCCTGCCCGGTTGCGTTTTCAAGGGCATTGCCAAGCAAGATGTAACCGGTGTCAGAATAAGAATTCTCTGCGCCTGGCTCAAACAGCGGATCGCCGTGTTTGAGCGCGAATTCCAATTGTGAGTGGACCGTCCACTCAGGACCACTTCCCCAAAGATCATAGCCAACAATTTGTGCCTGATAGAGCAGATGAGACGCATAGTCGGGAATACCTGAACGGTGGCTTATCAAGTGAAACAGCGTGATCTTGTCAACATCATACCCATCCGCCTCTAAAAGCGCGACAAGCTCTGGCGACACGCTGTCACGCACCGATGCCTGCAATGAAAGTACACCCTGTTCCTCAAGCGCAAATGCCGCCGCCGCAACATAGCTTTTTGTGACGCTGGCGACCCTGACCTCGTGCTGAAGGGTCATCGGTTCTTTGGCTCCAGGGTCAGCAAAGCCCGTCACAAAACCAACGTCCAAATCTAGCCCCGGCGCAATGACATACAGGGCCGCAGCATTGCGTCCCGGATTGGCTGTCAATTCCGCGTCCAGGCCACGTTGCAAGGCCGTCGGTAAGTCCGTGGAAAAATCCCATTTGACCGCTTGGGTGTCCTCTGAGGTCAGATACCGCGCAAATGCCAAATACCCAACCACGCACACCACCAACACAAATGTACCCACACATATGGCCACCTTTTTGGCAAGCGACCACCGTCCCAAAATCGACATGTCAAATATCCTCAAAAAAACGTTGTGACGAAGGCGTAGGCCATCAAATGCGCAAAATCAATTGGCGCCGCCAGCTCAACCCCGGGTTTAGCTTGAGAAAGGAAAAATGGTGACCCCGATTGGATTCGAACCAATAACCTGCCCCTTAGGAGGGATGCGTTCATAGCGCTATTCCTTTTGTGATTTCTTAGAGTTGGGTGTTTGTACAGCGTCATCCTGTACGTGGTTTGTACGAAAACGTGCCCTGATGTCGGCCTCATCCGTCTCTGCATGGGCGTAAATGCGCATAGGTAAATTAGGGTCTGACCAGCGTCCCGCCTTGGCCGCTGTGACCGGATCGACGCCTTGGCGCACGACCAATTCCGTGAAGAACCCGTGCCGCCCTGCTGGGTGAGCAGAAAGGTACGGGATGCCCGCGCGCTTGCAGATCGTCTTCCAGCGCGTGTTGTAACCGGTGGAACTTCCATAGCCGAAAACGCGCGCCTTCATGAGCTTGCCGGTCTTGCGATTTTTGGGGCGTTTAGGCGGCAGTGCAAGCAGCTCGTCCATCATCTGAGGTGAGACCGTGATCCAACTTTCCGGATGGCCCTTCTGTGCTTTCACGCAGACTTTGTTTTCATGCGGTCGTAGGTCATCAGGCTCCAACGATACGGCCTGATCGATCCGTGCGGCCGTCTCGAACATGAAACGGACCAGCGCGGCATTATACGGATCAGCAACACGGCAAAAGGCTTCGATCCATTCCTTGTCGGCTGGCGTGCGCTCCACACGGCTAAGCTTGCCGCGCCGCTTGTCCTGAGCGATGCGCTCGAACTTGTCGTAAGGTTTCACTCGGATCAGCGGCGTCCCCTCCAGCTCGTGAGCATTATTGATCACCGCACTCGCAGGCGTCACGATTTCACGCCACCAAGTATCGGTCGACGCTTTGGGTTTCAGCTTCAGCCCAAGGCTTTTCAGTAGCGCGCCAGATATCGCACCCAGCGACAGGTCGCCGATTGCTTCGACGATCGGAATCAGCTGCTTCGCTGCCTTCGGAGACGCATTGTAGAGCATGATTGCATCGGAGAACGTTTTGCTCTGTTCGTCGCCCACGACATAGCGACGGATCTGACGTTCGGTCTCATGGTTTATCCAGTCCCGTGCGCCCTCTTCTGAAGATGCCTTAGTGCTTCGCCGGTATGGGCCGGCGATTGGCCTGCCGTTGTATTCAATCCACCCCTTGGCCCAGTAGACTCGGCCCCTCTTGTAAATTTGGAGCGGCATGACTGGCCTCCTTCAAAAATCGTATCAATCTGCGCGGGCGTAATGAGCATGGTCCGCCCAAGGCGATAGAATGCGCCCGCCTCATTTGCTCGCTCGCGCAGCGTGCGCTCTGATATATCGATCCCCATCCCGGCCATGACTTCGACCCATTGCGCTGGCGTTTTCCCAAGCCCCAATATCTGAGAGCTGTCTGAATAGTTGGTCTCTGCCATTTCAGTCGTCCTTGTCCGCTAAAGCTGAATCGTGACACGCATGGAATCGCTTGTTCTGCACCTTCTGACGTGGTCAGATGGGATTAACTGGAATTTTATGTCATTTTGTGCAGTTTCGCGCAATTTGACAGTCTCGTCAATGGGAACCTTGCATGGCGCGGGATTTGAAAGCTGTCTTCTCGGCAATGGGTGCGCGACTTGCGATCGCGCGCAACGAAGTCGGCTTGACGCAAACCGCCATGGCGGACGCGATCGGCGTCTCGCACCGCGCCTATCACAGCTACGAAAAAGGCCAGCGCGGCCTTCCCGTTGAGGCCTTGGTCGCGATTGCCGACAAATTCGATGTAGACGCTGCATGGATCCTATTAGGCACAAAGTCTGTCAGGGCGGCGCATGACTTCGAGGCGCTGAAGAGAATTGAGATATCACTCGATCAACATCTCACTGAGGAAAACATCAGAATTAAGAGCGAGAAACGCGGAGCAATCGTAGCTCGCTGGTATCAGTCACACGTCGAAGGCCGAGAAGTCAGTGACGACGACGTACACACGTGGATCGAGTTGGTAAGGGAGTAATCTGGTGAACAAGGCAAGCAAACGCTGGAACATATTGCGACATTCGGTCTTGGAGCGCACCCGTCGTGAGGTGATTGAACCCTTAGGGCCGCTTTATCTGATCTTCCTGGGAACCAGCGTGTTCTACTTGATCGGCTTGGGCCGACTGTCATTGGTACAACAGCCTACCGAATACTCGGTTTTGGCCGCCATCTTGATTTTTGCCATCGCCGCAGCTGGCTTGGCACTTCCATTTTTGACAGGTGCGGTGCTGACACTTCGCGCGGCCGATCGAAAACTGGAACGCCTGCAACGCGGGTGATCCGATGGCCTTCGGTATCTTCATCCATCGCAGCGACTCGATCTACGACGACATTCCCTCCGAACGGTATCAGTTTCCCAAGCAATACCTCTCGCGAGCCCAACAGTGCGAAGGGGATTGGATCGCCTACTTGGAGCCAAGCAAAGTCAAAGAAACCAAGGGATATTTCGCTGTCGCTAAGGTCCAGGAGATCATTCCGGATCCTCGGAAACCGGAAATGTTTTTGGCAATGATCGAGCCCGGAACGTATCTTGATTTCGGCGACCCTGTTTCATTCCGGGACGAGAACTCAATCGTCGAAAGAGGATTGCTGAACGATCAAGGCAAGATATCCGGACGCGCGCAAGCCGCAGTAAGAACCCTTTCAGCTGAAGACTTTGCCCGAATAGTCGAACTTGGTCTTGGACGAGATGAGGACATCCTGCCTCGCGTGGGCGACACGATGCAGTTGCCAGGATTTCAGGACGCGCAAACACCTTTCCGACCCATGCCCACACGGGAGCGCGTCAACCAGCTGACAAATCGCGCGGTTCGCGACCGTAATTTCAGGAAGAATGTCCTGCGCGCCTACGGTGAACGGTGCGCCATCACTGGCTTGCGCCTGATCAACGGTGGTGGCCGCGCTGAAGTGGAAGCTGCTCATATCAGACCTGTGGAACATGACGGCCCCGACATCGTTAGCAATGGGCTCGCCCTGTCCGGAACTGCGCATTGGATGTTTGATCGCGGACTCGTTGGGTTAGCAGACGACCTGACAATTCTGGTTTCTCGTCAAAGTAACGACATCGAAGCTGTGACATCGATGATCAACTCGTCCGGCAAGATCTTGGTGCCGGACCGCCTCGCCAACCGGCCAAGGACCGAGTTTGTAAACTGGCACAGAGAGAATTGTTTCAAGCACTAAACACTCAGTGCGGACATTAAGAATAATTGCAGCGAAAGCTAAGTGAGAGCCCAAAGTTCCACCTGCTGCACTTTACACAAACAGCCTCGAAGCACCCCTTGCCGACATTAGAGCTGATAGGAACGGCAAAAAATCGGTAATTCACTCATTTACCTCTCTTTGCGGTTCGTTTTCCAATCCTGCTATTCATAACATAGGCAAAATTGTACTTGGACATAATGTCCGCTTAGTTGCGGCTCCCGACAGCGGAGGCCAAGCTTTGTAGCAATGAAATTTCCCGCCGCGCCTTAAAACCACTTATCCCAACATCGAACTTCGTCACGACAAAACATCACAAACTGTATTCTCCCAACGCTTTGACGCAAATACGAAAGAGTATACCGGTGAGATGCTCAGCCAACTCCGCCGCTAAGTGCGTATCTTGGCTGAACTTAGTATTGAGCCATCCGCTAATAAACCGCAGAAGTTAGTCAGAAATCATTCGGCAGATCAAAAGAAACGCCATTCCCACACAAACTTTCAACCGCGTGAACAACCCCACGAATTTCGGCGAGACCTCTCATGCGGCCAATCAATGGGTATCCAGGAATGCTACATCGTCCAATATCAGACAAAAGTTCGTGCCCGTGATCGGGTCTGAACGGAATACCAGCGGTTTCGATCTTCGCATTTTTCAATCGCCGTGCATTTTCCTGTATCAAGATGGAAACTAGCGCAACCATATCTGTATCACCCTCTAAATGTGCCGCTTCTTCAAAGGAACCATCCGCATCTTTTCGGACATTTCTCAGATGAGCAAAATGAATGCGCTCAGCAAACCTTGCAGCGATAGCAGGCACATCATTTGCAGGGTTTGCACCCAGAGAACCAGCACACAGAGTCAATCCGTTCGCAGGGCTGTCATAAGCGTTCATTATCCAGGCTATGTCTTCCATGTTGGAGACAATACGAGGCAGACCAAGAATATCTCTAGGTGGATCGTCTGGATGGACACACATTGAAATGCCAAGCTCTTCGGCCGTAGGGATTACTTCATTCAAAAACCGGGCGTAATTGGCGCGCAATTCATCCTGCTCGATGCCCTCATATGTTCGCAAGACCTGTTTCAAACCTTGGATATCGTAACGATCGAAGGCACCAGGCAGGCCAGACATAATGGCATCTAGAAGCTGTTTCTGATCATCTGTCGTCATTCTGGAATAGTATTGCGCGGCTTTCTCAACCACATCTGCAGGATAATCCGCTTCGGCTTTTTCCCGACCCAGCATGTGGATTTCAAATGCCGCCATACGAGTTGCAGAAAATCGCAAACATGTCCCCCCGTTTGAAACGGGGGCGGTCAGATCAGTCCGGGTCCAATCCAATAAGGGCATGAAATTGTAGCAGATGGTCTTGACGCCTTCAGATGCAAGGTTTGCCATCGATTGACGATAGTTTTCGAAAAGACCATTCAGATTGTCTGAACCACGTTTTATGTCCTCGTGAACAGGCAGGCTTTCACAAACGCTCCAAACCAAGTCAGCCGCTTCAATCGTGCGCCGCCTTTTGGCAATCAACTCACGATCCCAGACGTGACCGTACGGGACTTCGTGCAAAGCAGTGACGATGCCCTTTGCACCTGTCTGCCGAATTTCCTGCAAGCTGATGTCATCTAAGTCTCCATACCAACGCCAGCTTTCTAACATTTTAGAACATCCTCAATTGCGGCCCGGGATCCAGACCGTTCCAATTTGTCGACCAACACAGTGAGTTTTGGTTGTAGTTTTGCCATCGGGTATCCAGCAAAGACTTCGCGGAGTGTGCAAAAGGCTGCAACACGGCTCTCCGCTGTGTTTGTTCCCGCAAGACAACTCGCGATTTCATCGCTAAGAGGGTCGCACACCTCAATGGCGGCCCCAGTATCGTCCCAGCCAGTGACGTATTGCATCCACCCGGCCAAAGCCAAAAGTAACCGATCATACGGGCGGCCTGCTTCTAGGTTTTCAAACAGGGTGTTCAAAATACGCTGCGGTAGCTTTTGACTGCCGTCCATTGCGATCTGCCATGTTTGGTGCTGAATCGCCGTATTTGCGAACCGCTTTTTGAGGTCCTCGGAATAGGCGTTCAAGTCCGTACACGGCGGAGTTTTCAGAGCTGGAATAACCTCTTTGGTCCAAAAATCGCTAATGAACTCATCAAAAACAGGATCATGAACCGTATCAGAGATCGTTTTATGACCTGCTAGGTATCCGAGATAGGCCAAAGCAGAATGCGCGCCATTCAGCATACGCAGTTTCATGAGCTCGAACAGTTGAACGTCATTCACCAGCAAAGCACCAGCAGCGGCAAAGTCAGGACGATCATTGTCCATGAAATTGTCTTGGACCACCCATTGCCGGAAAGGTTCGTGCTGCACAGCTGCCTGATCTTCAAAGCCCGTCATTTTGCGGACCTTCTCAACGACATCTTCCGTGGTGGCCGGGACGATGCGATCTACCATGGTAGACGGAAATCTGGCCTGGCATTCGATCCAATCTGCGAGGGCAGGATCAACCGCACGTGCCAAATCGCAAACCGCTGACTTTGCAAGCTGACCATTCTCCGGAAGGTTATCAAGCGACAGTACACTGAATGCTGGTAACCCAGCATCTTTGCGAATTTGGAGGGCCCGCATCAGATACCCTGGTGCAGACACCGGCGTAGGAGATTCCAAATCAGCTTTGATGTCAGGATGATCGAAATTGATACGCCCGGTTGCCGAATTAAGACAATACCCTTTTTCAGTGACCGTAAGACTAACGATTTTTGTCGATGGTGCCGCCAAAGCCGCAAGCACAGCTGTTGGGTTTTCCGGCGCGACTAAAACATCCTGCAAGACTTGAATAACACGCGTTTTGCAGGTGCTATCCGCTAGCTCGAGTGCAGTATATGCCCACCCCTGAGGCTTAAGCTTATCGCGGGTATTAGACGATTTGAGGCTGACACCCACAACCCCCCAATCCCCTCCGGATGCCTCCATTGCGTCGGCGATGTAAACTGCGCCATGCGCCCGAAAAAACGCGCCGAGTCCAAGGTGGACGATGCCTACGCCTGGTCGTTTTTCTTCTTTAGCGGGTGCCAGAAGTGGTGATTTTGTGTTTTGTTTTGCTGACATCATTTGAACACCGACGGAAGCCAGAGCGAAAGTGTTGGAATATAGGTAACCAGCATCAGCACACCGACAGCGGCCCCGTAGAACGGCCAGATTGATTTCATTGCTTCCCAGATTGAAATGCGGCCTACCGCACAACCCACAAACAAGACCGCGCCAACAGGAGGTGTGCACAGGCCTATTCCAAGATTCAGTATCAAAATCACACCGAAATGCACCGGATCGACACCGAATGCAGTCGCCACTGGCAGGAAAATCGGTGTGGTAATCACGATTAGCGGCGACATATCCATAAAAGTGCCAAGCATCAGCAGCGTGATGTTTAGTAAGAGCAGGATAATGATCGGGTTGTCAGACACGCTTTTGAGCAGCACAACAAGCGATGACGGAACACGTGTGTACGCCAAAAGCCATCCAAATGCGGCCGCACAGCCAATGACCAGCAAAACCATCGCAGTGGTGCGCACAGCTGCAAATGTAGCTTCGACAAAGTCCGAAAAACTCAGCGTTTTATAGACAAAAAAGGTGACAATCAGCGCATAGACCACGGCGATATTTGAGGATTCGGATGCGGTAAAAACACCTGAGCGCACGCCACCGAAAATAATCGCAACCATAATTAAACCAGGCAAAGCTGACACAAAGAGAGCGCCCATCATTCGGAAACCCTGAAATTTCTGCACCGGATATCCTCGTTGTTTGGCCACCCACCAAGCCGCAACCATTAAAACAACAGCCAACAAAAATCCTGGAATAATGCCTGCAGTAAACAGGTCTGCAATTGATATGCGCCCTCCCGCAGCGATTGAATAAATGATCATGTTGTGTGACGGCGGGAGCAGCAATGCGATGATCGAACTGACAACTGTGATGTTGACGGCATAATCGACGCCATAACCGCGTTCTTTCATTTGTGGCACCATCAAGCCACCAACGGCACTAGCATCAGCCGCAGCAGAACCAGAAACACCGCCAAACATCACTGACGACAAGACGTTGACCTGACCAAGACCGCCTCGAAAATGTCCAACGAACGCCTCTGCGAGTGAAACTAATCGACGTGCGATATCTCCGCGAACCATCAGGTCACCGGCATAGATGAAGAACGGAATGGCCATTAGCGCAAAGACCGAAACACCTGAATTTAGTCGCTGAAACACGACCACAGGTGGCAGGCCAAGATAAGCAATCGTTGCAAAGCTGGACACGCCCAGACAAAATGCGACAGGCGTCCCGATCAAAAGCAAAAAAGAAAAGGTTCCAAATAGCACATAGAGTTCCATCGCTCAGCTCTCTCCGCTGTCATCGCCAAAACGGGCCGTCGGCAAGCCAGCTGCCCGGCGCAGCGCCCGTTCAATCGAAAAAATTACCACCAACACTCCGCCGAGAATGAGGGGAACAAAGTTGAACGCGCCCGATATGTGTAATGAGGGCAGCGTATTTCCGGCGGTTTTCTCCGCCAACTGGTAGCCGTACCAGATCATGCCGCAACCAAAGGCTGTGACAGCAACATCCGAGATCGTGTGAAAGGTTTTTTTTAACCACTCGGGAAGCACATGCAGCAAAACGTCGAAGGAAAGGTGGTAACCTTCGCGTATTCCAACTGCGGCACCAAGAAAAATGAACCAGCCCATCAGCATGACAGAGCCAGGTTCCGTCCAGATAATACTGTCGTTTAAGACATAGCGCCAGAAAACCTGCGCTGCGATAAAGCCAGTCATGAGAACCAGACAAATCCCCGCGAGCCAAAGTGCTGCGCGTCCGATCAATCCTGTAATATGAGAAGCCGTGACAAGATATTGTTGCATATTTCTCGGCATACTTTGCGAATGGTGTGTTCCGCCCCGGAATGCACCGAGGCGGATTATTTGCTAAACTTCCGTCACTTGACCGCCTGAATGTCGGCGACAAGTTGTTGCAGAAGCGGTGAAGTCACGTGTTTTTCGTAAACCGGGACCATTGCTTCGATAAACGGGGTCTTATCGATCTCAGTGATGATCTCTGAGCCCGCTTCACGAACTTTGGCTTCGGAAACAGCTTCGCGTGCTGCCCAAAGTTCACGCATCACTGGAACGGAATCTCGCGCTGCTTCGCGCACAAGATCCTGATCTTCAGCGCTCAGCTTGTCAAAAGCGATTTTTGACATAGTGAGAACTTCTGGAACAATCAGGTGTTGATCGAGAGTATAGTATTTGGCCACTTCAAAGTGACCTGTCCCCTCATAGGAAGGCCAGTTGTTTTCCGCGCCGTCGATAACGCCTGTTTGAAGCGAAGAGTAAACTTCACCAAATGGCATCGGCGTTGCGTTTGCGCCAAGCGCAGCAACCATGTCTACGAAAATATCGGCCCCCATCACCCGAAACTTCATACCGGCCAAATCTTCGATGGAAGTGATTGGCTTTTGGGAATTGTAAAAGCTACGCGAGCCAGAGTCATAGAATGCCAGGCCAACGAGATCGTGTTCCTCGAATGCACCGAGAATTTGCCCCCCAACGTCACCGTCAACAACATCGTGCATGTGCTCGACCGAACGGAAAATGTAGGGTAGCGCAAGAACCTGGGTCTCCTCAACGATATTGTTGAAGTTGCCGATTGAAGTACGATTGATGTCAATCACGCCGAACTGAGTTTGCTCGATAGTATCTTTTTCCTGACCCAGCTGTGCAGAGTGGAACATTTCCAGGCAAATACGGCCGTTGCTACGCTCTTTCAGCATGTCGGCCATGGCTTCGACTGCTGCTACGGTCGGATAGCCTGCAGGTTGGTTGTCAGCCGCACGAAGATTGACTTCACACTCCGCAAAAGCTGATGTCGCCATGGCTGCCGAAGCAAAAAGCGCCGCAAGCGTTGTTGTCTTAATTGTCATGGTTTACTCCCTATTAAACCTTCAGAGACGGTAGGCTTGCTTGGCAAGCCGGTAAGTGAGGTCAATTGCGACCTCGGATGCATCCGCTTCACTCAACCGGCCTGTAGCCACGAGGGAAGCGAGATAAGAACAGTCAACCCGACGGGCGACATCATGGCGCGCGGGGATAGAACAGAACGCGCGCGTGTCATCATTGAAGCCGACGGTGTTGTAAAAACCTGCTGTTTCGGTGGTAATTTCTCTGAACCGGCGCATGCCTTCGGGACTGTCAAAGAACCACCAAGCCGGTCCTAGCCTTAGTGCTGGATAGGCGCCCGCCAATGGAGCTAACTCGCGTCCATAAGCAGTCTCATCCAGCGTAAAGACAATAAGCGTCAGGCGCGGGTCGTCTCCAACTGCATTTAGGAGCGGTCTAAGGTCGTTTACAAAATCTGTTCGACGGGGAATGTCGAAGCCTTTGTCTCGGCCAAATGTGGAAAAAACCGCAGGATTGTGATTGCGCACAGACCCGGGGTGCAATTGCATGACGAGCCCATCGTCGATGCTCATCCGGGCCATTTCCGTAAGCATTTGACCCCGAAAAAGATCGGCTTCTTCAGGGGAAAGCCGACCAGCAAGTGCACGATCAAATAGCTCAGCCGCATCACTCCGAGAGAGGTCTTCGGTGCGGGCAGTTGGATGTCCGTGATCGGTCGCGGTCGCCCCATGTGCTTTGAATTCTGCGCGCCGTTTTCGGTGCGCTTGCAGATAACCGCGCCAGGATGAAGTATCCTCACCCGTCATTTCGCCAAGACGGACGAGATTCTCAGCAAATCCGGGCGTTTCCGGGTCAATTACGGTATCTGGGCGATATGTCGTGATCACGCGGCCACCCCAGCCAGAAGCCTGAATATTTTTGTGCGCTTCAAGCGGATCAAGCGCACCTTCCGTCGTGGCCAACACTTCGATGTTGAAGGTTTCCATCAACGCTTGAGGGCGGAACCGGGCAGACTTTAGATCGGCGTCAATTTTTGCATAGATCTGATCGGCGCTGTCGGCGTCCAATCGGTCTGTGATACCAAACACCTGGGCCAATGTTGCGCTGATCCACATGTGGCTGGGCGTGCCGCGGAACTTGTGCC
>ENA-OSET01005077-OSET01005077.1-sediment-metagenome-genome-assembly--contig:-NODE-5077-length-11301-cov-3.712937_pt1 | contig 11301 bp, 8 predicted proteins | sample MGYA00237882_ERZ534229 | MGnify/ENA primary metagenome ERZ534229 (study PRJEB26408, sample SAMN06266212) | sediment metagenome | isolation source: Hudson Canyon methane seep mesocosm | place: USA:Hudson...
TTGAGTGGCACTGGAAAACATACAAGGCAACCAAACCCGCCCAAATCACATAAACCGCAGTTTGACTCAATAAGCCAACACCTGTTGGCGATAGTTTCCATGCAAGCACGGCAAGTGCGGCATACATTGGAATGTTCATTAATAAATAGAAGTAGAAGTCTTTCCAGCTAGTCACTTCCAAACCACCAATTTTCTTGGGCTTAAAGTAAGTTGAGCCTTTAGGTGTATTACGTGCCACTCTGTAGTAGAAAATACCATACAAACCAGCAATAATACCGGTACTTGCTACCGCATATCTCCAGCCGTCATCACCCCCATAGATCATCGCTAATGTTGGTAGAGACATTGCAGCGGCGGCAGAACCGAAGTTCCCCCAACCACCATAAATACCTTCAGCAATCCCTACAGACTTGTGTGGAAACCATTCACCAACCATACGGATACCAATAACAAAACCAGCACCCACAAAACCCATCAAGAAGCGCATTAACGCTAGTTGCTCATAGGTTTGAGACAATGAGAAGGCGACACAAACAACGCCGGTTAATACTAATAAGGTACTGTATACATGTCTTGGCCCAAACTTATCCACCAACATGCCGACCACAATTCGTGCCGGAATAGTTAAGGCTACGTTCAAGATCATTAACGCTTTGACCTGCTGCGAAGACATATCAAAGGTTTCTTTCATAAACACAAGCAAGGGTGCAAAGTTAAACCAGACCATGAAGGTCAGGAAGAATGCAAACCAGGTTACGTGTAAGGTTTTAATTTTCTGATCACTTAATGCGAAAAGATTTATTTTGTGCTCATTGGACATAATGCCCTCCTACAATCCAAAACGGGTACAGACGTATTCTGTTGTCATTTTAACTTTTTCGACTTGATTTGCATCAAGTTTAACTAGTCAGAAGACTGTACTTTAAGCACAAGCTACCACGTAAGAGGCAAAGGCCATTTGTTGAAAATGCGGGTTAAATGGCTACAATTACCTCTATATAGGTAGTTATAGCAGGAAGAATAAATATAAAGGGTTATACCTGTAAGTTATCGATATTTTTTAGTTTAATATAGCCCTCTATACACTCAACCCACTTTTTAGAGCTCAGATTATGGCCTTTGAAATCCCAGGAACCTTTCGCGCATTAACAGTTGCGACACTGGCTTTTGCGGCCAACTTCTCTGTCTGGACACTCTATGCTGTGCTGGGACTTGAACTTCAAAACACGCTAAACCTTAGCGCAACACAATTAGGTTTGTTTTTTTCTGCGCCGGTATTAACTGGCGCACTAGGTCGAATTCCCGCAGGTTTATTAGTTGAGAAGTACAACCCCAAGAATATTTTCCTGATTCAAATGATCCTAAGTGCCCCACCTTTATTCTTCCTGCCTTATATTACGACGCTTGAAGGTTACATTTGGATAGGCCTATGGATCGGCTTAAGCGGTACATCTTTTACCATTGGTATTCGTTATGTTTCTGACTGGTTTGAAAGTAAACGCCAAGGGACAGCAATGGGTATCTTTGGTGCAGGCAATACGGGTGCAGCAATTACCCTGGTACTCACGCCTATTATTGTCAGTCAATGGGGCTGGGATCATGTTGGACCATTTTATGGTGTGGGCCTGCTAAGCATTGCTTTTTTATTCTGGATTTTCGCACCTTCTCGCCCCTATATCCCCGCAAAAATACAAACAACACTAACGATGAGTGACACCTTAAAGAGCCTTCAAGTTTGGCGCTTTGGCCTTTATTATTATTTTGTTTTTGGTAGTTTTCTAGCCTTGATTCTATGGTTACCCCATTATTACTCGGTGGCTTATAAGCTCAGCGATACCCAGGCAATGGCTTTCACGCTCTTCTTTGTCGCCACCTCAAGTATGGTACGTGCACTTGGCGGCTGGTTTGCCGACCGTTACGGTGGACGCACCGTCAACTGGACGGTTTTCTGGATCTGCCTGGTATGCTTGTTTTTCCTATGCTACCCACCTACTACGATGACCATTCATGGCGTAAAGCAAGACGTCCAATTGGATATTGAAGTGAATGTATGGGTTTTCACTGGCCTTATTTTTATCATTGGTATCGCCCAAGGCTTTGGTCGAGCCAGTGTTTATAAAATGATTCATGAATACTACCCTCAACAAATGGGGCTTGTTGGCGGTTTTGTCGCCGCAGTAGGCGCTTTAGGAGGCTGTACACTACCCATTGCATTTGGTTTAGCCGTTGATTTTATTGGTATTTACAGCGCATGTTTTATGGTGCTTTACGGTGTATTGGCAGCCTGTATGATCGTGATGTTTTTGGCACTTAAAACAGACCGCTTTAATCAACGGGTTCATCACGCTACAACACATAATTTTTTAGATTACGATTAGAGTACACAATTTTTTAATTATTTATTATGAAAGAGAGCACTTATGGGACACAACGTTAGTCAAAGCACCATTCCTTTAAATATCGCAGTACTGACTGTTTCTGACACGCGAAACGAAGAAACAGACACCTCGGGCCAGTTTCTTGTTGAGCAAGTTCAGGGTGCAGGTCATGAATTAGCAGATAAGAAGATTGTTATTGATGATATTTATAAAATTAGAGCCCAGCTATCAAATTGGATTGCTGACGATAAAACACAAGTCATTATTATTACGGGCGGTACAGGCTTTACCAGCAGAGACAGCACACCGGAAGCGGTTACCCCCTTGTTAGATAAAATAGTCGACGGCTTTGGTGAGCTATTTCGTCAAGTTTCGCTTGAACAGATAGGTACCTCAACTATTCAGTCACGCGCACTGGCTGGCATGGCAAATGAAACACTTATCTTCTGTTTACCAGGCAGTACTAATGCCTGTCGTACTGCATGGGATAACATTATTTCATCGCAAATTGATAGCAAACAAGGGCCTTGTAATTTTGTACCTCAATTAAAGAACATTGATTTTGCTGCATGCCTTACGCGGGAAAACAGAAGCTAAAAAATACAAGTATCCCCCACCTGCATTTAAACCTACCCCTGCCGGGGTAGCCTCCTTACCCCTTCATACTCATTGTCTACTTGATCACAAAAGCGTTAAATATTCATCGTCCTGTAACACTTATCAGGACCTTAAATAGAACTAACTAAATATTAGGATATCGCTTATGAAGAAGAACGCTCTCAGTCTTTCAATTTCATTACTAGCTCTTGGGCTATCTTCTGCAGCACCGACATTTGCTGCCGATCAAGCCGACTCGATTACTGCCGCGATTGCAGGTGGTGATGCGACACTTTCTTTACGTTACCGCTTTGAATATGTTGATGCGGATGACGGCTCAAGAGAAGCTAAAGCTTCAACTTTAAAAACGCGTGTTACATATAAAACACTTCAGTACCAGAATATTTCTGGTGTGTTAGAAATGGACAACAACAGCGTTATTTTGGATGATAACTACAATGATGCCTCGGGAACAGACACTGATCCAGAAGCAAAAGTAGCTGATGCAACGTACACTGAAATAAACCAAGCTTATATAGACTACGCAGCACCTGCGGACACTGTAATTCGTTATGGTCGCCAGCGTATTTTACTAGACAATCAGCGTTTTGTTGGTGGTGTAGGCTGGAGACAGAATGAGCAAACTTATGATGCATTCACTATTATCAACACTAGCTTGCCAGACACGAAAATTTTATTTTCAAACTTCTATAATCGAAATACCGCTAAAGGTGGAAATACAGATAGCAACGACAACCAATTGCTAAATGTCAGCAATAGCAGCATTGATGGTCTTAAGCTAAGCGCTTACTACTATGACATCAAAGATAGAAGTTCAACACTTGGTTTACGCGCCACAGGTAAACTTGCAGCATCAGATGATTTAAGCGTTCTTTATACTGCCGAATTTGCACAGCAAGAAACAGATAATGCAGCAGAAAACGACACAGATTACTTAAATATTGAAGCTGGAGTTATTGTATCTGGTATTACGGCTAAGCTTGGTTATGAACTACAAAGCTCTGACGATGGTGTCGCAGCATTTTCTACTCCTTTAGGCACTAATCACAAGTTTAATGGTTGGGCTGATCAGTTCTTAGGCACTCCAGCTGATGGTTTAGTAGACACATCACTAACACTTTCTAGCAAAGTATTAGGCCCTAAAATCGCAGTTGTTTATCACCAGTTTGATGCCGACGAAGGTAATACGGACTACGGTAGTGAAATTGACTTATTAGTTGCTAAGAAATTTTCTGACAACTATACAGGTTTAATTAAGTTTGCTGACTTTAGTGCTGGCGATACTGCTGGTGGAAAGAAAGATACTACTAAAGTATGGCTACAATTAGCAGCTAAGTTCTAAGCACTAATCTCCAAAGAATAGTTGCTTGCGAGAGGCGTCTTCTTCCTGCCTCTCGCTCTTTTTATTCCGCCCTCTTTTATCTGTTTTTTAAGCTCCTCCCATCGCTCAAAGTAAAACATCAAGTTTCCTGCAAAAATGCCGATAGCTGCTAGACTTAGCCTAACAATGATAATGTCGACATAACAGCCTGAGGAAAACAACAAATGCTCAGCGAAAATACCCAACAAACCGTTATTGCAGCAAAAGTATCTGCTGAACTACATCATGTTCAGGAAATCACCCGCAGCTTATCGATTTCATCCAAAAACTTACGTGTTTTAGCTAAACGCATTGGCCAAAATGCGGCTGGTTTAGCGGTACTTGCCACCTTTTACGACGAATGTTCACGAGAAACGATTTCTATCGCAGACTACGTCACTAAAATGACCGTCAATACCGCCTCGCAAGCGGTAAAAGAATGGCGTATTAGTTTATATGAACAAAAACTAGAAGATGCTATCAAAAATATTAAGCCTGAACAGATCCCGGAGATTGTAAAGCATCACATTGCTGACAAACCCAAACGAGAGCAGGAAAATATGGAACATATAAACCGCTTTAACCGGGAATTACATGATTTATTAATTGAGATGCAAAAAAACATTCGCAGTATCGCAGTCATCGCGGTTAACTCTAAAATTGAAGCGCCTCGAACGGGTGAACACAGCCCGATACTACTCGACATGGCAGAAAGCGTTGAAGTCATGATCCGTAAGATTCTGAAGCATATCGATACATCACTAAAATATATTACCTCAACCAACTCCAAGGCTTACCGATGAAATCACAAGTCATATACAACGAAAAACACAAATGGATTTGCTTTGGCAGAGACCCTGATAAACCTGATTCAATTATCGACTCAAACCAATATATGGTTATCAATAATAATCAAGCTGTTCTGATTGATCCGGGCGGTGTTGAGTTGTTTGCCCCCATGCTCAGCTCAGTAGTTAAATATATTCCACTTGAGCAAGTAACGCAGATTTTTGCCTCGCACCAGGACCCTGATATTATTTCTTCATTGGGCCTGTGGGATCAGGTAATACCTAATGCGAAATTGCATGGCCCCTGGCTGTGGGAAAGTTTCATTACCCATTTCGGCATGAATAACATTAGCTATGTCCCCATACCAGATGAAGGCAAAATACTTGATGTCGGCGGTTTATCCTTACAATTAATTCCAGCACATTACTTGCATTCATCTGGCAATTATCATGTTTATGACCCTATCGCCAAAATATTGTTCTCTGGCGATGTTGGTGCAGCATTAGAGCCTACCGAAAGCCCTATGTTTGTTGAAGACTTCGAAGCACACATTCCTAAAATGAAGTTATTTCACCAGCGATGGATGCCTTCTAATGCAGCTAAAAATGACTGGATCAATCGCGTACGCAAACTAGATATCGACATAATGATGCCGCAACATGGTAGAATATTCAAAGGTGATGATATCACCAAATTTTTAGACTGGTTCGAGAAGCTACCCGTTGGTATAGCGGTATCTGGCAGCTAGTCGCCATTTACAAAATATTGAGTATAAAACCACAACATGAAAAAGACTGAACTTTTGTCCCCGGCAGGCTCCTTACAAAATATGGAGTATGCGTTCGCTTACGGGGCAGATGCTGTTTATGCGGGCCAGCCCCGCTACAGCCTTCGAGTAAGAGAAAACGAATTCAACCACCTGGAAAACATCGCCAAAGGCGTGGCAAGAGCACACGAACTTGGCAAACAGTTTTACATCGCATCCAATATCAGCCCTCACAATGACAAAGTAAAAAGCTACCTGAAAGATATGGAAAGCGTTATTGCCATGAAACCTGATGCGCTGATCATGTCAGACCCAGGCATTATTATGCTGGTACGTGAGAAGTGGCCAGATTTACCCATTCACTTATCGGTACAAGCGAATGCAGTGAACTGGGCTACCGTTAAGTTTTGGCAAAAACAAGGCCTTACGCGCGTGATTTTATCTCGCGAGCTTTCACTAGATGAAATTGAAGAAATTAAGCAACGCTGCCCTGAAATGGAAATCGAAGTTTTTGTACACGGTGCACTGTGTATTGCCTACTCAGGACGATGCTTGCTTTCTGGTTATATGACTCATCGAGATTCTAATCAGGGAGCTTGTACAAACTCCTGTCGCTGGAAATACCAAACTCACGAAGCAGAACAAACAGAAGAAGGGGAAATTGTTCCCAGCTCACCTATAATTCAGACCTTTGAGCCGAGCGACATAGCAAAAGAAGCAGCAAAAAGTGATGAAGGATCAATCTCCCCACTCTATCTACTTCAAGAGAAAGGCCGCCCTGGCGAGTACATGCCAGCCTATGAGGATGAGCATGGCACCTATATCATGAACTCAAAAGATTTACGCGCGGTTCAGCATGTAAAACGCTTGATTGATATAGGTGTTGAGTCACTCAAAATAGAAGGCCGTACGAAATCATATTATTATGCCGCCAGAACGGCGCAAGTCTATCGCCAGGCAATTGATGATGCTGAATCAGGTAAAGATTTTGAAATGGGCTTAATGGACCAATTAGAAGGCATGGCAAATCGAGGTTTCACTGAAGGTTTCTATCGCCGTCACGTTCCCAGCGAATACCAGAATTATGAAACTGGAAACTCTACCTCAACCAAACAGCTATTCGTTGCAGATGTGAGTAAAGTTATCTTAAGCGAGCAAAAACTTACTCTTGAAGCAAAGAACAAGTTCACAGTAGGTGATGATGTTACCTTGCTCACACCTGCCGGAAATATTTCTTTTAAAGTCGGCCAATTATATAACAGTAAAAATAACAGCCCGATGGAAGCAGCACTAGGCTCTCGTTACCAGGTTGATTTAGTCATTCCAGAGCTATCCCAAATTGAGATCTCTCAAGCAGCACTGGAAAAAGGACTACTTGTAAGAGATTTAGTTGATTAGTTTTTGCCTACTGGTAGGCTGGGCTATAACCCAGCCTTCTGTATAAATATGCAATAACCAACACTCGCTCTCAAATATTTTTCTCCCTATACATATCCTCCGACTTTTTATTTCAAACCAAAATTCAGGCATAATACTCCTCAGCATATATTTACAAACTGCCCTAAAGTGAGACCTACGCATGCAAGAATTTTCAATCCTGGCCCCAGACGACTGGCACTTACATTTTCGAGATGGCGAAATGCTCAACGAAACTGTTCCCGCCACGGCCCGCTGCTTTAAACGCGCGATTGTTATGCCAAATCTCGCGCCACCAATCATTAATACTGACATGGCATTAGCTTATAAAGCACGTATTCTGGCGGCGATACCAAGCGAGCAGAGCTTCACGCCTTTGATGACCCTGTATTTGACTGACAATACACGCCCGGAAGATATCATCGAAGCCTCCAAAGCAGGCATTGTTGCAGCTAAGCTTTACCCTGCAGGTGCAACAACTAACTCCGACGCTGCCGTGTCTTCGCTAGAAGATTTATTTCCAGTATTACAAACGATGAGCGATGTAAATATGCTTTTACTGGTTCATGGAGAAGTCACTGATAGCCATATCGATATTTTTGACCGGGAAAAAGTTTTCATTGAACAAAAACTTTCCCTCATTGCCGATAAATTTAAAAGTTTGAAAATAGTTTTTGAACATATCACGACTGCTGATGCTGCTCAGTTTGTACTTGGCGCTTCCGAAAACATTGCAGCCACCGTTACCCCGCAGCATTTGTTATTGAACCGCAACGATTTGCTGGTTGGCGGCATTCGCCCCCACAATTTCTGCTTACCCGTATTGAAACGTAACACCCACCAGAAAGCCTTAAGAGATGCCGTTGCTTCAGGCTCAAATAAATTTTTCCTAGGCACCGATTCAGCTCCCCACGAAAAACACCGAAAAGAGTCCGCTTGCGGCTGCGCAGGCTGCTACAGCGCATGGAGCGCGATTGAGTTATATGCCCAGGTATTTGATGAGCTTGGTAAGCTTGATAAATTAGAAGGCTTTGCTAGTCATTACGGCCCTGATTTTTATGGTCTGCCGCGCAACGAAACAAGCATTACCCTAGAGCGCCAAGAGTGGACAATCCCTCAAGAATGCAATTTACCAAATGGCGAATCAATCGTGCCATTTTATGCCGGCTCAAAAATCAACTGGCGTCTAAAAAGTTCTTCACAAAAATAAACAGACCTTAACTTAAAGCATTCATTTTACTGGCCGATTTATATAAAGTTCGCCAGTAAAATAATTATTGTAGATACGCATAAGCCGTCTAAACTTAAGCAGATATGCGCTTAATTCTCAGAATATTGCTTTAAGGTTTTTAAATGAAGTTTGAATATGCTTGGCTCCTGTTTTTACAAGTTCTATCAACCCTTTGGCTGGTAATCGCGCCGCCCATTCCCAACTACATTATCGCACCATTAGTTTTTATGACGATGATTGTAGGCTTTATGGTATGGCAGCGTATTCAAAATACTTTAATTCCTCATGACCATACGCCCAGAGCAAAACGAGCTGCGCGCGAAAAGCAAAAACAGATCTCAATTCTAAAACAGATTGAAACACTGCAACAAGTGCGAATGAGCGAAATCACTGAGCTTACCGAAAAAGCAAAAGATATTACCGAGTCTCACACGCAGGACTCAGCATTTATTGCAGATGCATTAGTTAAAGCTACTACTCTTGCTAAACAATTATCCCGATCCCTGAATGATAACCTCGACCCTAGCCAACAAGAAAACCTGGATAATTTTGGTGAAATTTCTACCACTGCACTAAATCACTTACTACAAAAATTTGAGGGAATCCAAGAAGCCTCCCTAACCTTAAACAAGAACTTTGACCAAATCGATGCAAGCTTTAAAGATGTCGTTGAAAATCTCGATGAAATCAACAAGATTAACTCTCAAACCAACCTGCTCGCATTAAACGCAGCCATTGAAGCGGCTCGCGCTGGTGATGCAGGCAGAGGTTTCAGCGTAGTCGCCGATGAAGTTCGCGCCCTTTCCGTTAGGACGGATGAATTTAACGAGCGCATAAGCGCTAAATTAGCAGACACCGAGACTATGTTTAAACAATCGGTCGAATCATTAGACATTGCAACACAAGCCGACTTAACGCAAACACATCAAGCCCAAGATGAATTAGAAGTTTTATGGGAAGCATTAAAACCAGAAAACCCTGAACACAACCCAAACCTAAACTTAATCGATGACCTTCAAAGAGAGTTAACACAACTCAATAATAACGCCCAAAATGAACAACATCGAAATGACGATCTACAAACATTTTCGTCATCTGCAGCTAAAAAATCTCATACATTTACTCAACTTTTCACCCCTTTATTAGCCGATTTTGCTGCACTTTATCACTGTGAAGATGAAAAACTGCGCGAGCAATTAAAAGATAAACTTAGCGAGAGCATCCACGCATTGAAATAAGTCCGTAAAAAACAAAGACTACGGCGTTAACAAATGGTAACATTGCCGACATTAAAGAAGTTCCAGCTTCAGTTACTATAAATGGATTAGTATTAATAGTTTGGATCGAGTTTTCTCAAGGATGAAGACCTCCCTTAGAATGATTAGCGTTACTTTTCAGCCGTTTTGAACACGCAGCCCCAACTGCAGTTTTCAAGAAAAGGTTTATTTTAAGCTTATCTCGATTTCTTATTTACTCTTGACCTTCGAGCACTATGCCTAAATTACGCTACTTAATGTTATATGTTTCAAAAAAAACACTTTTTAAAACCGCGTTATTGACTACCTTATGCATGCTATTTATCGCATGTAGTAATACTGAACCCCAAGAAGAACAAAGGTATATCAGTGGCAATGCTGTTAAAGGCATTATCACCAACGGTATCGTCAGTGCCTATGAAGTGCAAAGCGCAAACACAACACGCAAATTACTTGGCCAGGCCCGCACCAATAATTCTGGTGAGTACAAGTTACCTATCACAGATTTAGATAATAGCGCCATGGTCGTGCTTGAACTAACTGTCGATTCTCAGTCAAGCATGCGCTGCGATTTACTTGAAGGTTGCCCACATTCATCTAATCAACATATTGCTCAATTTGGAGAGGAATTTCCCTTACCTCCCAATTTCAAGTTGCTAGGTTATTTAGCTGACAACGCTTATCAAAGCGCCTTCCTCTCTCCTCTTAGCCATATAGCCTTTGTCACAGCGAGTGCACTCCCTGGTGGTCTTTCATCACAAAACATAGCTATTGCCAGCAAATGGATTGCACAAACCTTCGATTTGGAAAGTAAATTATTAAGTACTAGAACACCCGATATCACAGCCCTCCCCTCTCTGGATGGCCTAAGCGACCAACAACTTAAGCAAGGTATTTTGAGCGCCGCATTTTATTCTCTAAGTATGAGTGTTGCCTGGTCTAACGGTGAATTTGACTTAGACTCACTTCCGCTTGAAGATATTTTTCTGAATGCAGCCGCATTAGCTCAAGCCATCTCTGACGAATTGAACCAGTTGCATAATGACTATGCCAATGCGTTATTTGTCATCAGTGCCGACGCACAAGCACAATACCAAGAGCTAGCAACCAAAGTACTGGTCATTACCGAACAACCTAGCTCTATTAGCTTAAATGAAGGTAAAAGTTTTTCACTTCATGTTCAAGCTGGCGGCGAAGCCCCTATTTCTTACCAATGGAAAAAAGATGATCTAGATATCATTGGCGCAAACTCAGCAACTTACGGCCTAGCAAGCGCGAGCTTAGATGATACCGGCAGCTATAGTGTGGTCGTTTCAAATAATTTGGAAACACTGACTTCACTTTACGCTTTAGTATTGGTTAACGAAGTAATTAAACCCATCACGATTACCCAACAGCCTCAAGCCTTAAATTTAACTGCGGGCGACGCTCTTAATCTATCTGTTAACGTAACGGGTGACGGTCCTATTGATTACCAGTGGCAAAGA
>ENA-OSET01005080-OSET01005080.1-sediment-metagenome-genome-assembly--contig:-NODE-5080-length-11291-cov-34.299001_pt1 | contig 11291 bp, 11 predicted proteins | sample MGYA00237882_ERZ534229 | MGnify/ENA primary metagenome ERZ534229 (study PRJEB26408, sample SAMN06266212) | sediment metagenome | isolation source: Hudson Canyon methane seep mesocosm | place...
TTGCGCTACATTCGACTGTTTTTGTTTAAAGACAGCTCGTATCTTGATGAAAACAGCCATATTCAGCATTCTTTTATCCCTTTCAATACCAACTGTTTCAGCTGACACTGGGGGCTTTGATGTAAATTCGATTTTTGATTTTATCCAGAAATACTCTGCTCCCAGTTTAAAGAAAGATAATGCCATTAACTCTAATTTACCTAATCCTGAAGATATAAAAAAAACTAAGCCATCCAATAATCTACTGCAATTAGATTACGAGGGCTTTACAGTTTGGCTAGATTGTGAAAAAAGAGCGGCTGTTAAATTTAGATACAACGCCCAGCGTGATACAGAAAACTTTAAACGTAGTAGTAGTTTCTATCTCGACCCTAAGGTTCCTAAAAAATGTCAGCAATATTCAGGGAAATCATATAAAGCGGAAGGGAAAAGATATGATAGAGGACACTTGGTACCAGCTAATCACCTTGATTATTCAAAAACTGCGATTAAAGCAAGTAATACGATGACCAATATTTTGCCCCAAGCCGCTAATATGAACCGCGGAGCCTGGCTATTAACAGAAGAAATAACTGAGTGTTATCGTGATATTGACGAACTTCTGATCATTGGCGGTGTGATTTGGGGAAATAACCCTGATGATGATTATTTTGTAAAATCACATGGAGTAAAAACACCGGATGCATTCTGGAAAGTTATTATTCGTGGTACAGGACAGGATGAAAGGGTGCTTGCCTGGATTGTGCCTAATAGTCAGGTAGCAAAAAGAAAGATGCTAGATAAATATTTAGTTACAGTCAATGAGATTGAACGAGTGACAGGTGAGCGAATACCAGTTGCTGACTACGCGAAGCATGATAAGCCCAGTAGATCATGGATGATCCCAAAGGGATGCAATAAAGGATAATAATTTATTATGTAATAATCATAATTATGTAATTACAGTAATTATTGTTTGTAAAGTGTAATTATATGCTATACTCCTATTTACCCCAGCATTTATAGGATTATCGAAATGGCCGTAAGACTCACTGAAGAAGAAGTACATTTAGCTTGTGCTGAAATTGCAGCTCAAGGCGAACGTCCAACCTCTTTAAATTTATTGGAAAAAATAGGTCGTGGCAGTCTTACAACCATTACAAAATATCTAAATAGCTGGAATATTTCCGATGATGCGCAAGCTATTGAAGCTGAATCTTTACCAGCGGTGGTGCAATTACCCTCTGAACTCTCGAAAGAAGGTGAGGATCTACTCAAGAAGATGTGGAATGTTGCTAAAAACATTACAGATAATGAACTTGATGTTCAAAGAGAAGCTTTAAAGCAAGCTGAAATAGCTAATCAGACAAAGGTTGAAGAAGCTTTTAAGTTTTCTGAAGCTCAGGCAATGAAAATAGAGAGGTTAGAAGATGATTTAGTGACTCTTAAAGGTCAATTTGATAATGAATTTGAGAACCATAAAGCAACAACAGACTCTTTGAACAATGCTGAAAAGACAAATGTTGGTTTAAGTAAAGACAACGATCAATTAAAACAAGAAATAATTGATTTAAAAAACCAAGTTGAAAAGTTAGAGAGTTTTAGCAAAAAGTCTGATAAAGAAAAACAAGCATTACAAAATAGCCATACCAAAGAAATCACTTCGAAAGATGTTGAAATTAAGTCTCTTGATATGCAAACTCATAAATTACAAACTTCATTGGATCTTTCTGTTAAATCGAATGAACAATTGAAAACAGACCTTAAAGGTAAAGAATTAGATCTATCAGTTCAAACAGTTGAGTTTGAAAAGTTTGGAGTTCGATATGAATCGTCTATCAGGGAACTAAAAACAATAAAAGCCGAGCTAAAAGGGGCTAATAAAGTAGCTTCTGATGCAGAAAAAATGGTTGCCAAACTTGAAGGTAAGTTAGAAGTTTACACCTCAATGGAGAAGCAAAAGAATGATGATAAAAATTCAGAAGAATGATCTTTTTCTTTTGCTGTTTAAAAGGTTCTAAAATAAATTTACTAAAGTTAGATAAGTTAAAAGATAGTTAATATATGTTACAGGGCTGAAAAATGCTCTGTAAGCATTGGTACTCATGGCTTTTAAAAATAATACTGTTCCTAAAGTCACAGTATCGCGTTCCCAAAGTCACAATAGACTGTTCCTAAAGTCACAGTAAACCGTTCCCAAAGTCACAACGCTGTTCCTAAAGTCACTATAGATTGTTCCCAAAGTCACAATATGATTTTTCTTGATAAATGTACTCTATGAAGTAAGAGAAAAGTAAAAAATCTAATAATCTGTTCCTGATACCACAATAGTAGAGTATAGTTATAAAAAATATTTGTTCCTGATACCACAATAGTTATGGCTGACTTTCTCGCTCCAGATAAGCATAAACAAACGGATTTTTTTATTTGTGATGTTTTTGATACCTACAAAGATGATTCTGCATCAATGGAGCATCCTGTTTTTAGTTTATCGACTAAACCTGATCATCGAATGCTAATGTATCAATACAATGGCAATACGATCAAAATAAAACCTAGCTATACAGGACTGGCTACTATCCATGATAAAGATATATTACTTTATCTAACATCTTGTTTAATGAATGCAAAGAACAATGGCGAACAGATCTCTAATAGAGTTAGGTTTACAGCCTATGATTACTTAGTTTCAACAAATAAAACCATTAACGGCAAGTCTTATGCTCAATTAAAAGATGGTTTGGAAAGGTTAAGTGGTACTCGAATTGAGACTGATATTAAAACTAATGGAAAAGAAGTTCTTTCAGAATTCGGGTTGATAGATAGCTGGCATATTGTGAAAGAAGGGAAAGATGGTCGGATGATAGCCGTTGAAGTTGTGCTTTCAGAATGGTTTTATAATTCAATATTGGGTAACGCTGTTCTCAGTATAGATAAAGATTATTTTAGGTTACGTAAACCTACAGAAAGAAGGCTCTATGAGTTAGCTAGAAAACACTGTGGAAACCAAGTTACTTGGAAAATAGGATTAGATAAGCTCAAGGATAAGATAGGTTCAAACTCCCCACTAAACAAATTACGTTTTAATATAAATAAACTAACAGAGACTAATCATCTGCCTGAGTACAACATATCGATGGAAAATGATATTGTGATGTTTTCCAGGAAAGAACCACCGAAAGAAAATAATGTACCTGCAGGGTTGTCTAAGTATGTAACTAAAAAAGAGATTGAGAAGCAGGCTAAACCTGGTGAGAGTTATGAACAGGCGGCTAATCGTATTAAGGGATTGAAGGCTGCGTTAAGGTGATTGACAGATTAGGATGAACCATCATTTTATAACACCTGGCCTTCTGCTTGTCGCAGTAGTTTTTTATATTTTAGGATATTCTGGTGCGGGATGGATTATGTTTGCGGTAGGCGCTGTATTTGAAATTTGGTTTTTGATTCGCTTGAAATAAAGGTCCCAAGGAATATAGGTGAGTTGGAGCGGTTCTTTTATGTGAAGTAGAAGTTACATTGAAAGAGAATGAAAAATATTGTCCTGTAAGGGAGTATGTCGTGTGTTTGCTAATCGGGAATGGTTTTAATTTGTAATGTCCGCAGCCAGCCATGAGCGGACATACAAACGAAATGTCCGAACTTAATGAGAAAGTAAAAAATAATTTGAATTTTGATCCATATGGGTCATGCTATTTTTTTCAGATGGTGTAGTCTGAACACAAGATCAAGATTCTTAGAGCTAAGACAAAATTGATGGGTTTTTCCAGCCACAAACAGACCTAAACGAATGTGCAGTATCTTTGATTTAGGTAAAAATTACTCATTTGAGGCATAAGTTTTATTTTCTTTATACTGCATATTCACTTTGTGAACGTAACCTACTATCGGTTACTTATTCATAAATGTTGAAATACTTTGGAGTTTATTATGATAAAAATCAAAACAGGGTTTGCTTTATTTTTCTTTACCATTTTAATAGCTAGCTTTGGGGCTATTGCTAACACAGCCAACATCGACACAACAATGATTGTAGCCGCGACGAGCGGCGATGGTAGTGGTGGTGAAGATGGTGATGGTGGTCAAGGAGACATTGACCCACCAGGTGATGGGGGATAAGGGCGGTAATATTTGGAGCCAAGAACTTTATTCTAGATGATTTACAGCCATCCTTGAGACTATTCTTGAGGATGGCATTTGTGTTTCAAGTAACCTGTTTTTCCCTGATTGCTGATAGGAATTGTTAATTTTAACTATTTTATTACCCTTAAAATAAATCGGATGGCGTTACATGTTGTGAATAAGATACTCTCGTTAATACAACTCTTTCTAACAGTTTTCATGGTAATACTGTCGAGCACAATTGTCTTGGCTAGTAATAAATTTTCGCATTATCCGGTTGAGCCAATTCTACGCCCCGGTTCTGAAAGTCATACAGCCCAAATTAGGAGAATATCGGTTGATCGACAGCGTCGTTTTATCGTTTCTGCATCAACCGACAAGACTGCCCGTGTATGGGATCTGCAAACGGGTCACCTATTACGAGTTTTACGTGTGCCACAAGGGGCTGGAAACCTAGGTGAGATTTATGCTGTTGCACTCTCCCCTGATGGTAAAAACGTTGCATTAGCAGGGAGAACGGGGGGGGCAAAACTTGGTGGTTACGCAATTTATATTTTCAATCGAGAATCCCGTCAAGTCAGGCATCGTATTGGTGGGTTACCAACCATTGTTAGTCATCTTACATTTTCACAAAATGGTAATTTGTTGGCTGCGACTTTTATAGGAACACATGGAGTCCGCGTGTTTGATGGTAAGAGCTTCACCGAAATTGCTATAGATAATGATTACGGAAATACGAGCTACTGGGCGGATTTTGATATCAAAGATCGATTGGTTACTACATCCTATGATGGACTGATCCGACTTTACGATGTCGATTATACGATCCCAGAGATCAAAAAGAAGTCGCCTGGCACAAAACAACCTTATGCGGTTGCTTTTTCGCCAGATGGACGTCGAGTAGCTCTTAGTTACCGAGGTAGCAATCGTATTGATGTGCTTTCGGGAACAACTCTAGAACCACTGCTTCGTATGCACGAAAATTCAGATAAAGTGACTCATACCGATTCTTCCGTGGTTGGCTGGTCTGATCAAGGCGACTTATACGCCGGAGGCGGCTATTCGGTTGATGGGCAGAAAGTCATTCGACGTTGGGCCGAATCAGGGTCTGGTAAATACGATGAATTCAAGATTTCAAACAGTTCAATTATAGATTTGGCGCCATTAGCTAATGGTAAGTTCGCAGTCGCGGGTGTGTATCCGCCAACCATTACCGTCCTGGATTCAGAAGGAAAAGTAATCTGGAATCGCGAAAGTATGCAAGTAAATTCTGAAGGCCAAGTGAATACAAAGAGTATTCGTATTTCTGAATCTGGCACTGTTTTGGCTTTTCGTTTCGATACGTCCGACCAGCAACCAGTGTATTTTGACATGGTGGCAGGTGGCTTTGTGGATGCTTCTAGTGTTGAAAACAGGTTTATTAGTGCAATCACAGAGGGAAAAGAACTCAAAGTTTCTAATTGGCAAGATTCCGATGAGCCAATTCTTAATGGCGTACGATTGATGTTAAAAAAGAACGAAACATCACGTACTCTTGCCATTACACCAAACAATCAACAATTTCTGATTGGAGCTGACTGGACACTACGACTCTTTGATCCGGCAGGAAAAGAACTTGATACTATAACGACACCTGGTGCAGTGTGGTCTTTAGTTGTTACTGAAGACAGCAGAATGGTTATAGCTGGCTTGGGCGATGGTACTTTTCGCTGGTACTCGATTGGGAGCAATAGAAAACTAAAAGAGATTCTTGTATTCTTTCCACAAAGGGATAGACGTTGGGTTGCGTGGGTACCAGAAGGATATTACCAAGCATCAATTGATGGTGCGGAGCTTGTTGGATGGCACGTCAATAGAGGGCGAGACAAAGCTGGTGACTTTTTCTCGATCAATAGTCTCCGTAAAAATTTTTATCGTCCAGGTGTTATTGTTGGAGTACTTGCGAGCCTTGATGTTGAAAAAGCAGTAAGTGATGCTAACCAATTAAACCGAATATATATGACAGATCCTATATCCGTGAGTGAATCGCTTCCTCCTGTCATCAGCATTATGAATAGTCCACAGAATAATAACTTTTCTTCGCCAACTGTTCACATCCAATATCAGGTTAGAACACGGAACCCTAGCCCAGTAACCCAAGTTAAGATAATGCTAGATAGTCGACCGATTCCATCTAACTATATACTAAGTGGTTTTCCCGAGCGATGGGAAGAGGGAAAGACCTATACCCTGACAATATTTCTACCACCAAAAGATGTGCCGCTGAGTATAATTGCAATGAATGAGCATGGTCCATCCGAAGCAGCTATTATCAATCTTAATTGGCAAACACCAGTTGCCCCCAATGAACCCTCAGAGAGGGTAAAGCTTGTCGAGCGAGGGGATAAGAAATTAACACGAGCTAAGGTTGATAAGAATGTGCTAGGGCACATGGATTTGCCTAATCTTTATATTTTAGCGATTGGGACAGGTAATTACACACAGACAAAAAACTTGGCAGAAGAGCTCTCTTATCCGACCAAGGATGCAGAGGACTTTTTAAGCTTATTCCTTGAGCAGCAGGATCTTGGTCTATATAACAAAATTTACCACAATCTCTTAACTAACCCCACAACAAAACAGATCATAAAAGGTTTAGTTTGGCTCGAAACTCATAAAATCGAACCAAAAGATATTGTGATTATATTTCTCGCTGGTCATGGCTATACAGAAAAAAGAGAATATTATTTTCTGACTATAGATGGGCGTGTTGATGATTTACGCACAACAGCACTAGATTATACTCAGTTGAAACGTACGATGACTAGACTTAACGGAAAAGTATTATTCTTCATAGACACATGTCATGCAAGTCAACTCATGGGCGGCGGCCTGCCCCTTGATTTTGCAGGTATGGCTAATGACCTCAAGTCCCCGGAGAATGGAATCATTGTCTTTACTGCTTCTAAAAAAAACGAGTCATCACATGAGGATGTTTCTTGGGAAAACGGTGTTTTTACTGAGGCCTTACTAGAGGGACTTAAAGGCAAGGCATACCCGCATCAAGGTAAGGTGAGCTTTACTTCGTTGAACCTTTATATCTCACGGCGCATACCTGAATTAATATCATCTGCTGGTTCCACTCAGCCCCAAACTCCTGGAATTACTATTCCATCCAACATGAGTGACTTCAATATCACTGTTGTTGCACACTGAAAGAAATGGGTTTCACGCATTTTGCGTGTTGACTAATCAAGGAATTCACGATAAACGTCCAGTTTCTTCTTTAACATTGCCACTCCATCCAGATTAACGTTCGATTTTTTTGCCGATTCTACTGCAAGTGACTGTTGTTCTACAGCCTCGGCAAACATACCTTTAGTAAAATAAAAGGCCGCAAGAGTGTCAAGATAATCTGGATCGCTTGGTTCAAGGTTGACTACCTGCTTTGCAAGCTCGATTATCTTAACATAATGTAAATCCCATATTTGTCTATGTAACTGAATGGCATTGTTTGAACTCATCTCTAAGTTAGTATCCGCATGGAGCTTTCCTCCACGGCCAATTAGCGTCTTTGATACCTGACCATTGTTTTTGTCGCGAACAACTGAATGAATAAATTCTGGGGGGCTACCCATGAGTATAATGATCGTGATGGCTGCACCGAAAATGGCAAAAAAGATACCTGGAGCAGCATTTTTTAATGTCAGAGTGGCGTCACCGAACTTGGCACTTAATTCTGCTTCTGAATTATTTGTCTGGTTAAAGCTCTCTACAAAAAGGCGATATCCTAAGTAGATACTCATCCCCCCGAGAATCAAAATAGCTAAGCGATAAGTAAGTAGGTAGACTACTGTTGCGTAGATTACTGTATTTTCCATTTTTTTCTCCGAGTAATTTTCGTAAACATAGGTCATCCACAAACAGTGTAGTATCAAATATTTGCAACCCTCAACCTTAAGTCATAGCAGTTCATGGCCCATTGATGCAGTTCCATTTTCTGATATTGTATCTTTTTCTACTACATTGATGTGGCACGATTGATTGTAACCAAAAATAGGCATGGTCTAATAATCCGAATCTGTGTAATATTTATCGGGTAAATTTATTTATGGATGACTGCAACGGGTCGTTAATAGTCAGTCAAGATAAACCAACAGCATTTAGTTTTTTATAAAACTCAAAAAACTTAACTGCAATTTCATTGTTTATCTCTTCTCCAAATTCGACGCTATGGCTGACAACTTGATCATGGTTGTCTTTTTGCCAGGCGTTGAATTGATCTAGCAGATCCCTTTCTTCTAGTTGCTGATCAGTACAGTCAAAAACTTCACAGAGTTGGCTGGTTATTTTGAACATTTATTTATCCTTTCGTGTTTATTGAACGATCTTAACTTCCTTAAACCCAACTTCAAACAACACCCCAACAGCTGCATCCAATCGTTTAAACACACGAACCTGACCCCTTGCAGTCTCAAGCATGGGGTTTAGTTTGTGGGTTCCAGAAAGTGTGACAACCCAGCCAGCACCCTGATCATGTTGTTTTATAACAGGCACATCTAAAGCCCCTGCCTGAAACAATAATTCAACTTCTTTAATAACCATGCTAGTTCAATCCATTAGTTGATTCAGGCATGATCAACTCCACGCTTGGAAAATAAGTGCTAAACCGTCCTTTATCCCGTGTCATTAGCTGATAACCAGCCACTGCCGCATGAGCCCCAATAAAAAAATCGGGTAAAACATTGGTTTTCCCTCCTTTCCGTTTTTTATATTGCAAGAAAGCTTTACCAGCTAAGAACAAGGCTTCTTTAGGTATTGGTTTACTAACAAACCCCAAATGATCAAACAAGGCTTCTACTTCCTCGATAAGCTCAAAACCTACAGAACACTCGGCATAAATAACGGGGTTAATAACGAATGTGTTGTTTTGATCCAGTCGTTCCAGCATTTTAGCACTCCATTCAAACCAGTGGCTTTCAGGAGAGGCTAAATCAGTGACAACACAAGTATCAATTAAAATAATCGACATCATTAATCCCGAGTTAAAGCCATAATTTCATCGGTACTCATGGTTAATTTCCCTGTTTTATGAGCGGTTCTAAAGCGGCTGTCATTTTTATTAGATGCCTTAGCTTTGGCAAGATACCACCGGCCTTTTTCATCCTGTAAAAATTCAATCTCGGTTTCTGCTGGCAGAATACCCATATTTTCTCTGACATCACGGGGGATAGTCACTTGACCTTTACTGGTTACACGCATAATAGGCACCTCTATAAGTAATACTTTAATAGTAATACTTTTGTCATTAAAAATCAATAATTTAATAATGTTGATATAAAAATAGTATTTTGTTATAACAATAATACATTTTTGTTTTATCAAAAATAACTTTATGTGTAAGTTTTCTGGATTGGTTTTATTATTGTTATCTTTTCAGGCAGTAGCCTGGGAAGACGAAGCAGTATTGTCTTTCATAAGCCAAGTAAACCCGCTTATTAAGGCTCAAAAGAACGTATCTACTACCTTTGCTAAGCCCGATGCTTTGACTTGGGCATTGCGTAATACCTCCATTTCTGGCCGCTTAGGTTTTGGTGGCACCGATTTTAGGGACGACCCTTATACAGTGTTTAGTGGTCTACAGATCAACATCCCTTTGTCTTCTATCAAAGAAGATCGTGAACAAGCTATGAAGTTAGTCTCAGAGGTTAAAGCAATGGATTCTATAAATGGAAAGGTAATTGCTGATATCGTCAAAATGCGAACCTTAGAATCAGAGTTAGTGGCTTCAGAAGTAAGGCGTAAATTTCTTAAAGAAAAAGCAAAATGGATAAAGCAACGAATAGAGAAGGGCTATTCTTCAGAAATGAATGAACTCTGGGCTATTGGCAGTAAGTTAAATACTGAAGATGCTTTAATTGCCAAGGTAGATGTACTAGCAACAACACAACGCTATAAATTGGCAAAGTATGCAGGCGCAGAGTGGAAAGCCTTACTAGCCTACCTGAACGGTCAGGGTGATGCATTGGGAGGTTATGATGGATAGTATTGTTGGGTTAATTGGTCGGGATGATGTAGTTGCTGATTTGGTGACTGAGATTCGCAAAGGTAAGCATGTGATTCTTACTGGACCTGTTGGTATTGGTAAATCTGCTGTTTTACGGGAAGCTTTGGTACAAGTAAGTAGTAAAATTGGAGAGGTTATCAAGCTTCATGATCACCAGGCAAAAGGCCAGTTTGTAGAAATGGCTAGGCAAATGTTATCACTCGGTTTAGTTAGTGCTCAGGAACTGGATTTACCCGTTCAATTCCATGATATGCCGCCTGCAGCTATCGAATGGAAAGAGATACGGAATCGTGTAAACAGAATGAGTATGCGTGATCTTACTCAGGCACTAATTCCAGCACTGGCAAATGCAGAAACTAAACCGGTTATTGCTGTTGATGATTTAACATCATTAACACCTACTCAAATGGCATTCTGGTTAGCTATCTTTGAACATGCTCAGGTCATTGGTTGTGCTTCTGAGAAAAAACCTAGAGTTAAAAAACTTTGGTGGAAGATGAAAGAAATTTCCATTAAGCCATTACCTCCTGCAGTGGTTAAGGAAATGGTTAAACAGTATATAACGAGTAAAGGAGTTCTAATTGAATCTCCTGATCAATATATTGCCCATGTAGTTAAGCAATCTAGCGGAATTCCACAAGCCATATTCGATATGTTAGAAGAATCTAGCAAAGAACGGATTATTGATAAACGCAAAGTAAGGGAAATGCGACATGATGCAGGGATTAAATATTTAGACTTTACGCCTATGGTTATGCTGTTAGGTGCATTGATTGTTTCAATGCGTTATATCGGCATGGGGACAGGTGATAAGACTCTTTATATCATGGGCGGAATGGGTGCTGCGTTGTTTTTAACCTTTAAGTTCTTTATATTTAAAGGGGTAGGGCGGTAGTGTTATATCGAATGATATTAAGTAGTATGATGTCATATCATACTATATTGTATTAAAAGCTATGTTAGCCGCTACTCACATTGCTTTTTCTTCTGCGCTTTATCTAGGCGGAGCTACTGTTTTTGAATATGAAACCAGCATCGCTACCTGGGCTATTGCTGCTTTATTTTCATTAATGCCTGATATTGATTTACCCACCTCAAAACTGGGTCGTCCTCTATTCTTTATATCAGTCCCACTGGAAAAACA
>ENA-OSET01005083-OSET01005083.1-sediment-metagenome-genome-assembly--contig:-NODE-5083-length-11288-cov-72.596022_pt1 | contig 11288 bp, 13 predicted proteins | sample MGYA00237882_ERZ534229 | MGnify/ENA primary metagenome ERZ534229 (study PRJEB26408, sample SAMN06266212) | sediment metagenome | isolation source: Hudson Canyon methane seep mesocosm | place...
TCCACGTCAACAACGGCACCGATAATTTGTACAATCTTTCCAGAGCTCATCTTGCTTCCTCTTTCAATACGTTTGGGCTAAGCATAATTTACTTCAACCCTGTTATTTACTTTATACCGCAGCAGCACCGGCAACAATTTCGGAAATCTCTTGCGTGATAGCCGCCTGCCTAGCTTTGTTGTAAACCAATTGCAGGTCATCAATAAGGTCACCCGCATTATCAGATGCGCTTTTCATTGCAACCATACGAGACGCTTGTTCACACGCGATATTTTCAACAACACCTTGATAAACCAAAGACTCAATGTATCTAACCAATAGGTTATCTAATACATCTTTTGCATCTGGTTCGTAGATATAGTCCCAATGATGAGACAATTCTTCACTTGGCGCTTCAGGCTGGGCCGGCAATAATTGCATGATTTTATTTTCTTGAGTCATGGTGTTCACAAACTCATTGAAAACTAAATACAAGCTATCAATTCGACCTTCATCAAAGGCATCTAACATGACTTTAACTGCACCAACTAATTCATGTGGGCGTGGTGCATCACCAAGTTGTACTGCCTGTCCTGCATGGTTTACCGGTAAACGGCTAAAAAAGCCTGAGGCTTTTTGACCGATGGTACATACATCAACTTCCATACCTTTCTCGGTTTTTTCATTAATGTCGTTTAATACCGTTTTGAACAAGTTATTGTTCAATCCACCACATAATCCACGATCAGACGAAACAACAATGTAACCAACTCGGCTCTTTTCTTCTCTATCCTGTAAATACACATGTTTGTATTCTGGATGAGCAAAAGCCAAATGTTGAATTACATTATGAATCTTGTCTGAATAAGGACGTGTAGCAGCCATGCGCTCTTGAGCCTTACGCATTTTACTCGCAGCAACCATCTCCATCGCACGCGTGATTTTCTGCGTGTTTTTGATGCTCGCTATCTGAGTCCGTATCTCTTTGCCGCTAGCCATTGCTTACGCTCCGATTACCAACTACCGGTTGTTTTAAAACTTTCAATCGCAGAACGGATACCGTCTGAAATTTCAGAATCAAAACCACCTTTTTCATTAATCTTAGCCATCAATTCAGCTTGGTTAGATTTCATATTTGATAATAATGCCGCTTCGAAAGAACCAACTTTCTCAACGTCTACATCATCGATAAAACCTTCATTCGCTGCGAACAATGACACCGACATTTCAGCAATTGATAACGGCTGATATTGTGGTTGTTTCATTAATTCGGTGACGCGTTGACCACGTTGAATTTGGTTACGTGTTGCTTCATCAAGATCAGAAGCAAATTGAGCAAATGCTGCTAGCTCACGGTATTGCGCCAAATCAAGACGTGTACCACCACCCAACTTCTTAATGATCTTAGTTTGAGCTGCACCACCTACACGTGATACTGACAAACCAGCGTTAATCGCAGGACGGATACCCGAGTTAAATAAATCAGTTTCTAAGAAGATCTGACCATCTGTAATCGAGATTACGTTAGTTGGTACGAATGCAGATACGTCACCCGCTTGAGTTTCAATGATAGGTAAAGCAGTTAATGAACCTGTTTTTCCTTTCACTGCACCGTTAGTGATTTTTTCTACATAATCAGCACTAACACGTGATGCACGCTCTAATAAACGAGAGTGGATGTAGAAAACGTCACCTGGATACGCTTCACGACCTGGTGGACGACGTAATAACAATGACACTTGGCGATAAGCCCAAGCTTGTTTTGTTAAATCATCATAAACGATTAAAGCATCTTCACCTTTATCACGGAAGTATTCACCCATTGAACAACCTGAGTAAGGCGCGATAAATTGCAACGCAGCTGAATCAGATGCTGAAGCAGCAACGATAGTGGTATATTCCAACGCACCGTGCTCTTCTAATTTACGAACAACGTTAGCAATAGACGATGCTTTTTGACCAATCGCAACATAGATACATTTAACGCCAGTACCTTTTTGATTGATAATTGCATCGATAGCAATCGCTGTTTTACCAGTTTGACGGTCACCGATGATTAACTCACGTTGACCACGGCCAACTGGAATCATCGCATCAACAGATTTCAAACCAGTTTGAAGTGGTTGATCTACTGATTGACGTGAAATTACGCCTGGCGCTACTTTTTCGATAGGTGCTGATTCTTCACTAGCAATATCACCTTTGCCGTCAAGTGGATTACCTAATGAGTCAACAACGCGACCCAATAAGCTTTCGCCGACTGGTACTTCTAAAATACGACCCGTACATTTAACACTGTCGCCTTCTGAAATATGTTGGTAAGGACCTAATACCACGGCACCGACAGAGTCGCGCTCAAGGTTTAAAGCCATACCAAATGTATTGTCAGGAAATTCAAGCATTTCCCCCGCCATAACATCGGCTAGTCCGTGAATACGAACGATACCATCAGTTACACCGACAACAGTACCTTCTGTGCGTGCTTCAGTTGCCCCATCAAAGCTTTCAATTCGCTTTTTGATTAGGTCACTGATTTCTGCTGAGTTCAGTTGCATCTCTGTTTCCTCTATAACAGGCCGCTATGCAATAGCGTTGGCCAGTCTATTCAGTTTACCCAAGGCAGATCCGTCAATAATCAGATCACCAGCTCGAATAATCGCTCCACCTAACAAGCTTTCATCAACATCAACATTCAATGTCACATCTCGGCCTAGGCGTTTTTTCAACGCAGCTGAAATGTTTGTTTCTTGTTCAGATGTTAATGCCCGCGCTGACGTTACGTCTGCGGTCATTACTTGTTCTGCTTCTTCGCGTAATTCATTAAAAATTACTGCGATGTCATCTAACAACTGTAGACGATTATTTTCTGCTAATAACGCCAAGAAACTGTGTGCATCTGCACTCATTTCTCCGGCGACATCAGCAAATACGCTGATCACTTGCTCATCACTTACTGCTGGGCTAGTAATTATGGATTGCATGTTTGGTTCTGCTACACATTGCGATAAAACCGCAAGCAAGTCAGACCATGCCTTCAACTCATTCTTTTCTTGTGCAATTGCAAATGCTGCATTTGCATATGGACGAGCGATGGTAATTGCTTCAGCCATCCTAAAATCCCCTAGATCCGGCCAACCAATTCTTCTAACAAATCGGTATGTGCCTTGTCATCAATCTCACGGCTAAGAATTTTTGCCGCGCCAGCCAAAGCAACACTGCCTACTTGTGACCGAAGCTCATCTTTCGCACGATTAGCTTCTTGTTCGATTTCTGCTTTAGCAGAAGTCAAAATACGATCACCTTCAGTGCGAGCATTGTCTTTTGCCTCGTCAACGATCTCGTTACCACGACGTTGCGCTTGAGATATAACCTCATTGGCTTGATCTTTAGCTTCGTGAATAACTTGTTGTGCACGTTTTTCGGCTAACTCTTGCTCATGTCTACCGCGTTCTGCTGCTGCTAGGCCATCGGCAATTTTCTTATTGCGTTCTTCCAGTGCAGCCATAATCGGTGGCCAGACATACTTCATGCAAAAAGCAACAAACAACGCGAACGCTATCATTTGCCCAATAATTGTTGCATTAAGATTCATCTTTGTACCTCTATAGTTATTGCAAAATAGTCTTAAAAAAAGTGACTATTAATTATGCAACCGCAAACAGAATGTACATTGCTAAACCAACAGCAATCATAGGTACAGCATCAACTAGACCCATAACAATGAAGAACTGTGTGCGAAGCATTGGGATCAATTCAGGTTGGCGTGCTGCACCTTCCAAAAAGCGACCACCTAAAATACCGATACCTACAGCGGCACCTAATGCGCCTAAGCCCATCATTAATGCGCCTGCTATATATAGTAATGCTGATTCCATGTTTCTCTCCTACAAGTAAATTAAGATAAAAATTTTATAACAATAATTCTAGTGTTCTTGATGGGCCATGTCTAAATACACTACCGTCAGGGTCATAAAAATAAACGCCTGTAAGGTAATAATTAAGATATGGAAAATCGCCCAACCGATTTGTAACAAACCACCCAATGACGCCATCACAGCACCTGCGCTGAACATGATTGCAATTAGGATGAAAATCATTTCGCCGGCATACATGTTGCCGAACAACCGTAATGACAATGATATTGGTTTCGCAATCAATGATACGAACTCTAATACAAAGTTAATCGGGATAAATAAGATCTTTAAAAATATATTCTTAGCTTCAAATGGTTGTAATGTTAACTCACCCATAAAGCCACTAACGCCTTTGATTTTGATCGTATAGAACATGACTAATGCAAACACGCCAATCGCCATACCGAAGGTAATGTTTGGATCAGTTGAAGGCACAACTTTAAAGAATACCGCATGAGGATCCATGCCAAATACATTTGAACCGATAAATTTAGCAATTTCTGGTACTAAATCGATGGGCAACAAGTCCATCAAATTCATTAAGAATATCCAGAGGAAAACGGTAAATGCTAATGGTGCGACCATGGCATTTCTACCAGAAAACGAACCGCGAACGCTGTCGTTTATAAAATCTATTACCCATTCGGCAAAGTTTTGAGCCCCTGATGGAACACCCGCGTGGGCTTTTTTTGCCACGCCACGGAAAAACCACATTAACAATGCGCCAAGCAATATGGTCATGCCCATGCTATCAACATTGATTGCCCAAAAGCCCATATCCGCAGCTTCTTGTGCATCATGTGCTAAACCCCACGAACCATCGTGGTGCTGACCAAAAGTCAGGTTTTGCAGATGATGCCTGATATATTCAGAAGAAGTAATCGTTTCACTAGCCATTTGTAGGTCTCAAGCTCAATTCAGGTTTCCAAATAACAAAGCAAGCTGGGTCACAATGAATCCAGTCATCAAGGGCAGCGGCAATAAAGCCAACACGCCAAATCCAACTGCAAACAAGATGATGGTTAATAACCATCTTTCTGCGATGCACCGATATGCTTTGCGTAAATTCAAACTTGCATCTGACTTGGCTTGTGTTGCAGCCTTAATCAAATGCCACCTTTGTAATAAGGTATTTGCTATCGCGATAAAACCACCAAAAAAGCTGGCCATCGCAGCGCTATTACCTTGCAACCAAAGGAAAAACAAACTTACTACCACCAGAATGACAACCTGCATCTTTAAAAGATGATTTATTGGTTGTACTCTTATTCGACGGTCCATCGCAATTCGCTAGGGGTTCAGTTGTCTTCGTAAAACCTCGGCATTATATAGATCAGCCATTTAACAGGTCAATGAAAAAGATTGCAGTTACCTAAAGGCTTGCTTTAGATCATACTTTTATAGAATTTTTTGGTCACGGTGCGGCAGCAGGCTAATGTTATTTTAATCTTTTAACTAGCTTGTTAAGTTCTTCAACATTGCTGTAATCAATAACAAGTATTTATCTTTGACTACTTATAAAAATTAAGTTAGATAAACTCTTCGTACGGTGGCCATCCCCATGCAGTCTTGCAAACCTTAAACTGACACTATAGACTCAATCGCCATTATTTGATTACCGAGAATATTTATTCTCGTCTCCATGGATGCCACAATTTTAAGGATGAAAACAATGTTCGCTTTCCGAATGAAAGGTATACATTTAGCTAAGTTTACTCATTTCGCTACCATTTTATTTGCACTTACTTTACTCAGTGGGTGCGCAACAACGGGTAACAAGTCCACACGCTCTTCTCTTGATTCCCTTCACACAACTTCAAATGTCTTACTAATGCCTGTAGATGTGGAACTCTCGGTATTAACTGCGGGCGGCGAACTAGAACCAAGAGCTGATTGGACAGAGTCAGCAAAAGACTACATGAATAATGCCTTTATTGAACATCAACGCACTCGAAATTCTCGGCTAATTAGCTATCATTCTCCAGATGATGCTGATCCTTTAAGTGGTCAGTTAGCCGAAATTGAACGCCTTCACGGCGTGGTTGGTCAATCAATCCTCCTGCACGAATTTATTCAAGGCTATAAACTCCCATCAAAAGAAGAGTTCAATTGGACATTAGGTCCGAAGGTACAGGCCCTTAAAGAAACAAATGAGAATGCTGATTACGCACTTTTTGTCTTTGTTCGTGATAGCTATAGCAGCTCTGGTCGTGTAGCGATGCAGATTGCAGCAGCAATACTTGGTGTTAGCCTCCAGGGTGGACTCCAAGTAGGCTTTGCTTCTTTAGTTGATTTAAACAGTGGCGAAATAGTCTGGTTTAATCGAATGTTCAGTGGAACAGGTGATTTAAGAACTCAAGAGTCTGCGACACAAACGGTTGCTTACCTCTTAAAAGGACTGCCGGAATAATGCTGTTATACCGCCAATGTTTATTAGTATCGTTTCTGATATTGGCACAAATTAACACCGTCAGTGCCGTAACAGAACCATTCACCCCAGTAACTCCTGATGTACAACCATATTATCAACCAAACGATAATGTCGAGGCAGGCTTATGGCTGCAACTCGATAAAGCAGAACAAGCACTCAAACACTCACCCAAACGTATTAATGATGAAAAGTTAAATGCCTATGTAAACAAAATCATCTGCCGTTTAGCAGAAGATTATTGCCAAGATATACGCTTATACATTGTTAGAGCCCCATTTTTTAATGCTCAAATGGCTCCCAATGGCATGATGATCATCTGGAGCGGCTTATTACTTAGAGTTGATAACGAGGATCAACTCGCCGCAGTAATTGGGCATGAATTAGGACACTATTTAAAACGTCATACCCTGAACAATCTTATTGATAGAAAAAACAAACGTAATCTCAGTGCTTTTTTAACTATTGGTTTGGCTGCATTAGGTGTGGCTCCTGCTGCATCGATTACTGACTTTATTCTTATGGCAAGTATTTTTGCGCATACCAGAGAACAGGAAAGTGAAGCTGATAAGTACGGCATTCAATTAATGCGTAAAGCTGAATATGATATCCGTGAAGCAGCAAATGTTTGGGATGCAATGATTGAAGAGGATAAAGCTGTAAAGGCGAATGACTCTAAAGAAGTCGGCGTGCCATTTTTTGCAACACATCCGCCATCTGAAGACAGGTCAAAAACGCTTAGCCTTTATGCAGAACAATTACGCATAATAGAAAATCCTCCCACACCACCAACCCACAAACAATTTGTAGAAACTGTAGCTACATTTTGGTCTACATTTCTAGAAGATCAAGTTTTACTTAACCAACCAAAACGAACTGAATATTTGCTTCAAACACTCGTCAGCAAAGAAAAGCTTCCTGGAACTATTCACTATTACAATGGGGAATTACTCCGTCAACGCAATGAGGAAGGAGATATAAAACTAGCTGAAAAGGAGTACATAACTGCTATTCAGTATAGCGATGCTCCAAATTTCGCCTACCGAGAACTAGGGCTTGTTTTGCTTAAACAAAAGCGATTCCAAGAAGCACACTCTTATTTCAACAATTATCTTGAATATGCACCTGATGCAAATGATAGGGAAATGATCGAATATTATTTATCCATGGAGCCAAATTAATGAAAAAGTTAGTTGTATTTATCTGTATTTTTCTCATCTCTGCTTGTACGCCATATACCTTAGTCAAGTCAGAGAAAACTGACCTTAATGGACTGTCAGTAGTTCCTTCCGGCTCGTGGAGCGCTCTATCATCCATGCTTTCAGTAGAGAATATTCCTACCTGGACAGCAGATGGTTCATTACTAAATTCTATAATGTTTTTCGGTCCCATCTCTAATGAACAAAAATTAATAAAGGGTTCCGATCAAACTAATTATCCAGAATTTCGTAAGGACATGCTTCCGAGTGAAGTGGTAGAAATTGTTGAAAGTACAGTTACACAACTATACGGCGCCACAATATTAGAAAATGGCACACTCAAACCTTTCAAAATCAACAATGAGCCAGGCTTTCAATTCGGTTTCAAATTTGCAGGCCAAGATGAAGTGCCACGAGGCCTACTTGCAACTGGCATTATAAAAAATGACATGCTTTATATTGTGCTTTACCAAGCTGCAAACTTACATTTCTATGACAAAGATTTAGCAAATGTACAGCGTATGATGGCAAGTATTAGCATCATATAACCGTACATAACTTTATTTTAGTTGTTTAACTAGTTTTTTGAGTTCTTCAACATTGCCGTAATCAATAACAAGCTTTCCTTTGCCGCTGACGCTATGTTTGACTGCAAAACCACTGCCCAAGTTTTCTTTGATCAATGTTTCAACTTTATTGATTTCTTTTAGAACAGCTTCTGATTTCTGTGGTTTCTCAGCATCCGGTTTTGATAAACGACGAATCAACTGCTCAGTTTCACGCACCGACAAGCCTTTTTCGACAATGTTATTGGCTGTTTCTGACTGCAGCTCCGCTTCTAAAGCTAATAAGGCACGAGCATGGCCCATTTCTAAGTCACAATTTTCAACAAGTCGTTTCACATCATCATTTAAATTACGTAGTCGTAATAAATTAGACACTGCCGCACGAGAACGTCCCACGGCTTCTGCGGCTTCTTGATGAGTCATTGAAAACTCTTCACGCAAGCGATGCAAAGCGTTTGCTTCTTCCATCGGGTTTAAATTTTCTCGTTGGATATTTTCGATCAAAGCCATGGCAATGGCACTGCGATCCGATACATCTCGCACCAAGGCTGGCACGGCATCTAAGCCTGCTATTTTTGAAGCACGCCAGCGACGTTCACCAGCGATAATTTCATAACGTCCACCATTAATTGGCCTAACAACGATGGGTTGCACTAAACCTTGTGCTTTGATCGAGTCTGCAAGTTCATCTAATGATTCTTGTGACATATCAACACGAGGCTGATATTTTCCCGGTTGAACCATGTCCAGCGGGAAATATTGCAGGCTACCATCCAAGCTATCGTCTTCATGCTGCACATCCGTCAGCAAAACATCTAAACCTCGACCTAATCCTCTTTTTTTGACTGCCATTGCGTTACCTATTAATTATCACTTTTTAGCCATTTTTTGCTTACGCAAAAATTCACTAGCTAATGCCATGTACGCTATCGAACCACGTGAACTACGGTCATAATCTATCACAGGCATGCCGTGACTGGGAGCTTCAGCTAAACGTACGTTTCTTGGAATAATGCAGTGAAATACTTTGTCGCTAAAATGATTAATCAATTGCCGAGACACTTGATTCGACAAATTATTTCGCGCATCAAACATGGTGCGAATCAGGCCTGTTACTTCTAAAGCAGGGTTCGCACGTTGTTTTACACGTTCAACGGTTTTTAATAACGACGTTAAGCCTTCCAAAGCATAATATTCACACTGGATCGGAATAATGACGCCTTTTGCTGCAACAAGTGCATTGACCGTCAACATGCTTAATGATGGCGGGCAATCGATCAAAATATAATCGTATTTTTCACGTGTCGATTCTAAGGCCAAACGCAGGCGATGTTCACGTAATTTAACTTCTAACAACTGCACTTCGGCTGCTGTTAAATCAGCATTTGTCGGCATCACGGAAAATGATAAGGCTTCTGGTTTGATAATGGCATCTGATGCTTTTGCAGCGGTCATAATGACATCGTAACTACTAACTTCTATTGTTTCTTTATCAACACCGCATCCTGTGGTGGCATTACCTTGTGGATCAAGATCAATTAACAACACTTCTTTGCCAGTTGCTGCCAAAGATGCTGCTAAATTTACTGTTGTTGTGGTCTTGCCTACGCCACCTTTTTGATTGGTAACCGCAAAAATATTTCCCATTCACCTAGCCTTTAACTTTTTCTCAGTCGTACCAAATGTCTTTGTCCTTCACAACCAGGAACATCCAATGATTGTATGTCTTGCAAGCTAAAACCATTGGTGACTGCCTGCAGCTCTTCCTCGGGATAGAGACCTTTCATCAAAACTAAACAGCCTGCATCATCGCAGTGTCGGCCAGCTAAATCAATAATGTCATCAATGGTTGAGAATGCACGTGCGGTTACAAGATCAAACTTAGGCAAGTCAGCTTGTTCGACGCGGGAATGTACTACCGTGATATTTTCTAATTTTAATTCCGCTTTTGCCTGCTGTAGAAAACGGGTTTTTTTAGAATTACTATCTAATAAGGTCACCGCCATCTCGGGTTTTAATATTGCCACAGGGATGCCTGGCAGCCCTGCACCCGTGCCAACATCTAACAATGAATCACCTTCTAGATAAGGCAAGATAGCTAAACTATCAAGAATATGTCGGGAGATCATTTCTCCCGGTTCTCTAACTGACGTGAGATTAAAAGCTTTATTCCATTTGGCAATAAGTTCGACGTAGGCGACTAACTTTACTTGTCGTTCTTCTGACACGTCCAACGCCAAGGCTTTGCAGCCCTGCTGTAGTTGTTGCAACAATTTTTCCATTAACTCGCTTCGCTTGTTTTACCATTTTCATTTGGATTGCCACTAATTTTGTTTTTATTACCTTGATCGCCACGTTTTAAATGGACGAGCAATAAAGAAATAGCAGCCGGTGTGACACCCGAGATACGCCCCGCTTGGCCAAGGCTATTTGGTCGTGCATTTTGCAGCTTCTCACGCACTTCATTTGATAAACCACGGACAATTTTATAATCCAAGTCACTTGGCAGCAATGTACTTTCATTGCGTTTCAAGCGATCTATTTCACTTTGTTGTCGAGTAATGTAACCGGCATATTTGGTATGAATAACAACTTGTTCTGATACATCCGAAGGTACTTGGTTTTCTTCGTCTAATAGCGTCAGCAAAGCCTCATAATCAACCTTAGGTCGTCGTAATAAATCTAAAGCACTATTCACTTTATTTAACGGTTCGCCCAAGACTTGCTCGGCTAGTTGTTGATCAATTTTTTCAGGAGTAAATTTATACGCTTCCAAGCGCGCTGTTTCTTTTGCTACCGCTTCTTGTTTGGCACTAAAGGTTGCCCAGCGCTTATCATCAACGAGGCCTAGCTCACGTCCTTTAGGTGTTAAACGAATATCGGCATTATCTTCACGAAGTAACAGGCGATATTCTGCCCGACTGGTAAACATACGGTAGGGTTCTTGTGTACCGGAAGTAATCAAATCATCAATCATCACACCGATATAAGCTTCATCTCGACGTGGACACCACGGTTCTAACCCGCGAACTTGCAAAGCAGCATTAAGACCCGCAATCAAACCTTGTGCGCCGGCTTCTTCATAACCGGTCGTGCCATTGATCTGTCCAGCAAAAAATAAACCAGCCATATGTTTAGTTTCTAGCCATGGATTTAAATCACGCGGATCAAAATAGTCATACTCAATCGCATAACCCGGTCG
>ENA-OSET01005084-OSET01005084.1-sediment-metagenome-genome-assembly--contig:-NODE-5084-length-11287-cov-42.780731_pt1 | contig 11287 bp, 8 predicted proteins | sample MGYA00237882_ERZ534229 | MGnify/ENA primary metagenome ERZ534229 (study PRJEB26408, sample SAMN06266212) | sediment metagenome | isolation source: Hudson Canyon methane seep mesocosm | place...
AAAGTAAAGCGTATTCACGACGAGCAAGTGATAAGCGACCGCTTTAAGAAGAGAGAATTTGTTATCGAAACTGAGGAGCAATACCCTCAATTTTTGATGTTCCAATTGGTACAAGACAAAACAAACTTAATTGACCAAGTAAAAATTGGCGATAAAGTTGAAGTATTTTTTAACCTTCGTGGTAGAGAATGGCAAAGAGACCCATCAGCTGAAATTAAAGTATTCAATACTTTAGACGCATGGAGAATCCAAAAAGTTGAAGCAATGCAAGCTACTGATATGCCAAGTGCAGAACCAGTTGCTCCTGCCGCTGCAGAAGACGATTTACCATTCTAGAATTAAAAGACTAGAAAAAAGTAAAATCCCTCCCGTACATACGGGAGGGATTTTTTTTGTTTAATGTTTCCGTCTCATCACCAAGACTAAACACCCCTATAATCCCCTCGAGTGGATAATTTTTATTTACCAGTAACCATTTGGCATCAAGTACTAATATGCAATTCCACATTAACAATTACTGAATTCATAAAACAAATCATTGGTCATTAAAAATCAGCTAATTACTAATTATAATCATTCTCAAATCAACACATTTTCAAATTCAATTTTATACTTTCGTATCCTAATCTCCCATGTATGAACATCGCCAATAGCATAGAAAAAACATTTAATAAACTTCTTCCAAGTCCTTTTACCATTGCTGTCCTTTTGACATTTGCAAGTATGTTGTTGGCATTCCTTTTCACTGGAGATTCATCTTTAAGTAGTATCGACAGAAGTTTAAATATACTACAGTATTGGGAACAAGGCTTGTGGAATTCCTCTTTGATGGTGTTTGCCATGCAAATGATGCTTATGCTTGTTTTAGGTCACGTACTAGCTTTAAGTAAACCCGTAAATAAAGGAATTGAATACATGACTGCCTATTGCAATAGTACTGCAAATGCAGCCTTTTGGGTTTGTTTACTTACCTTATGTGTCAGCCTATTCAATTGGGGTTTAGGACTCATCTTTGGTGCTATTTTCGCTCGAAAAGTTGCCGAAAATGCACAACGTAAACAATGGCCCCTTCATTACCCTATTATTGGAGCTTGTGGCTATTCGGGTTTAATGGTTTGGCATGGAGGCATTTCGGGCTCAGCACCTATTAAAGCCGCAGAATCAGGACACCTTGAATCTTTGATGACTGGGATTTACTCTGACAGTCAATTAATAGAGCTTCCAAATCTATTAAGCTTTGCGGATACGGTATTCTCTACTATGAATATTAGCGTGTCGATAGTATTATTAATTGTCCTGCCTAGCTTTATGTATTTTATAGCGAAGCGAAGTACGTCAAAGAAATTCAATTTGAATATAGTGACTCTCGAAAATGAAAACCCGAAATTGGAGGGGGCAGAAAAATTAGATCACTCAAAAATATTAGCCGGAATTTTAGGTGCCAGTATTCTAGCCTATGCATTCTACAAAGCAGTTATTCTTCCAGAAACTTTTAGTCTAAATTTTATCAGTCCAAATTTCATCAACTTCACCCTATTAGGATTAGGCATTCTATTGCATGGCAATTTTAGTCAGTTTTTAAAAGCAATTGATAAGGCAATTGGAGGCGCATCAGGAATACTCATTCAATTCCCATTGTATTTTGGGATCATGGGCATTATGAAACACTCAGGAATGATTAACCATTTATCAGAATTCTTTGTGAGTATCTCTACAGAAACTACCTTCCCTATTTTTACATTTGTAAGTGCTGGAATCGTAAATATATTTGTACCCAGTGGTGGTGGGCAATGGGCTATACAAGGGCCTATAATTATTGAAGCCTCTCAACAATTAGGCTTGAGTCTTTCTAAAAACGTAATGGCACTCGCCTACGGAGATCAGTTAACAAATATGCTTCAACCTTTTTGGGCACTCCCTCTACTGGGAATTACTGGCTTAAAAGCAAAAGAAATTCTGCCTTATACGCTAATGATAATGGCTGTGGGAGCAGTGATATTTATTGGTGGATTGTTGGTTTATTAAAAAACGTAAGTAATAAGATATTTAACATGGAGTAAATGACGAATAATTCCAGCAGAATAATTCGTCATTAATCATCATTCATTAACCACTACCCTCTCACATCTAAGCGTTCTCTAAGCATATTTCCCACCAACATAAAGGCAAGCACCAAAAACATGATTGCCATACCAGGAGCTAGGGCTAAATAAGTCTTATCGAGAATGATATACGAGTAATGATCTTTTATCATTGCTCCCCATGATGGCATGGGAGCTTGAGCACCAATACCCAAGAAACTTAAACCTGCTTCAATTAAAATAGCAGAAGCAAAGTTAGCTGCCGAAATCACAATTATTGGACTAATGATATTAGGTAAAATATGTCGAAACATAATTCTGAAATCTCCAAAACCTAAAACCTTTGCCGCTTGAATATACTCCATCTGTTTAAGGCTCAAAACCTGACCACGTACAACACGAGCAACTTCCACCCACATGGTTAATCCAACTGCAACAAACACTTGCCAAAAACCTTTCCCTAATGCCAAACTTATAGCAATAACCATTAGTAAAGTTGGTATAGACCAGACAACATTAATCAACCACATAATAAACTGATCAATCCAGGAACCATAGTAGCCGGCAATTAAGCCTAAACTGATACCTATTACCAAAGATATAAAGACAGCAATAAAGCCTACTGCTAGAGAAATACGAGTAGCAACCATCAATCTACTTAATAAGTCTCTACCATATTTATCAGTACCTAAATAAAACACTTTTGAATAAGTAGCCTTATCTAGACTATTACACACTACACTTTCTAATTCGATTTCTTTTTGATACAAAGTACCGTATGAGGTATAAACAATCTTATTATCTACAGTCTGTATAGAACTATAAGGCACAGCCTTAAAACTTTGATGCTCACCATAGATTAGTCTGTCTATAAAGGAAGTCTTTGTTTCAATATTGTTTTTAACTTTTAGAAATTTAACTTCAGAACCAGGCCTTAAAGTACTCAGCTCCAAATGCATTTCATTTGCAAAAGGACTGCCGTCAGGAGCTAAAAAATAAGCAAAAACTGCAACGAGCAAGCTCATGGCAATTATCAATAAGCCTATAAATCCTGGGATATGTATTTTAATCTTCTTCACCTGTGTTTATGATTGCTTAAAACTACGAAATCTTTTAAAAGCTATAACTAGAAATTGAATTAGGTAACTCAACTCGCAAAGAGTATATTTAGAACATCTAAAAAAACACTGGCATCGACAAAATGTAAAGTCAACTTAGAAAATCATTCTGTAATTTTGTCTTTAAATTCATCAAAAAAATTAAAATGCAACAACATCTTTATATTCATGGTGCTTATGTCAAAGCAGATTCGAACGAGTCCTTTGAAACCATTAATCCAGCCACAAATAAAGTTATATGCAAGGTAGATCAGGCGAGTAGAGCTGATGTTGAAAAAGCGGTGATTTCAGCAGAACAAGGCTTCTTAGTTTGGTCATCCATGTCAGCAATTGAAAGGAGTCGTATTTTACTAAAAGCCGCTGAAATTTTGCGAGAACGAAACGATGAATTAGCTGCGCTAGAAGTACAAGATACTGGAAAACCCTTGCAAGAGGCAAATTGTGTTGATGTGAAAAGTGGTGCTGATGTAATTGAATATTATGCAGGACTTGCACCAGCACTGCAAGGCACACAACAAGACTTAAATAGTACTAGTTTTTTCATTTCAAAGAATGAGCCTCTAGGTGTTTGCGCTGGTATAGGTGCATGGAATTATCCAATCCAAATAGCCTGTTGGAAATCTGCTCCCTGCTTAGCCGCAGGGAATTCCATGATTTTTAAACCTTCAGAAGAGACTCCATTAAGTGTTCTTAAACTCGCTGAGATTTATACTGAAGCTGGAGTACCTCCAGGAGTTTTCAATGTAGTACAAGGAGATTCTCGTGTAGGTCAGCACTTATCACAACATAAAGGTATTTCCAAAATTTCTTTTACTGGAAGTAGTGATACTGGGAAAAAAGTAATGGCTGATGCAGCGGAAACCATAAAAGAAGTTACACTAGAATTAGGAGGTAAGTCGCCATTAATTATTTTTAATGATGCAAATATAGACAACGCTGTTTCTGGCGCGCTTTTGGCGAATTTCTACACTCAAGGTGAGGTGTGTACACACGGAACACGTGTGTTTGTCCATAGCGATATTTATGATGTGTTTTTAGAGAAAGTAAAACAACGAAGCGAAAACATAAAGTTGGGTGACCCTATGAATTTAGACACTCAAATGGGTGCCCTAATCAGTGCACAACACTTAAATAAAGTAATGGGCTATATTAATAGAGCAAAAGATTCTAAGGCTAGACTAATATGTGGTGGAAATAAATCTACTTCTGAGGAAACTCGTAACGGATTTTTTGTTGAACCTACAATTTTTGCAGATTGTGAAGATGATATGCCACATGTTACTGATGAGATTTTTGGGCCAGTAATGTCGGTATTGCGCTTTGAAGAGGAAAGTGAAGTTATTAATAGAGCAAATAACACTAATTTTGGATTAGCTGCAGGTGTATTTACTCAAGATATAAGTCGTGCACACCGGGTTATTAATAAATTGCAAGCTGGGATTTGCTGGATTAATAGCTGGGGCGACTCTCCTGCCGAAATGCCTGTTGGTGGCTATAAACACTCAGGCTTAGGTCGTGAAAATGGTCCTGAAACACTAAAGCAATACACACAGGTGAAAAGTGTTTTTATCCGTCTAGATACTATAGAGAGTCCATTCTAAATTCAAACAAAAAATTCATCAATTGAAAAAAGAAAAAATCATTTTAGGTATAGACCCCGGTACATCAATTATGGGTTTTGGGCTTATAAAACAAATAGGCTCAGACTTTGAAATGATTATGATGGATGTCTTGATAATGAATAAAATTAAGGACCCTTATTTGAAACTCCAGAAAATATTTCAAAAGACCTTGACTATAATTGATCATTACCACCCAGATGAAGTAGCACTCGAAGCTCCCTTTTTTGGAAAGAATGTACAATCAATGTTGAAATTAGGAAGAGCCCAAGGAGTTGCAATGGCGGCAGCACTACAAAGGGAAATTCCCGTTACCGAATATGCTCCCTTAAAAATTAAAAAATCTATTACAGGACGTGGTGCAGCATCAAAAGAACAAGTAGCCGCTATACTTATGCAAATGCTAAAACTAAAAGAAATGCCAAAATACTTAGATGCTACAGATGGACTAGCAGCAGCTGTATGTCATGGTTTACAAAATGGGAGAACTACTAGTACTAAAGGTTCGTCTTGGGAGAGTTTTGTAAAAAACAATGAAGATAGGATTGGGTGAGTAGTTGATGGTTGATGGTTGATGGTTGATGGTTGATGGTTGATGGTTGATGGTTGATGGTTGATGGTTGATGGTTAAATTATTTTTTGCAGCTCAAAATTCAAAACTTATAACTCAAAACTTCACATTTCCATTTCACTTTTTACGGATAAAAAAAAGCCATCTCTAAGAGACAGCTTTCAACTATTGTTCAAACTCGTTTAGAGTTTATCTTTAATTTTATCAGCTATTTCTTCAAACACTGAACTTTCCAATTTCAACTTTGGCTTTGAAAAATTAATATCTTCAACAGTTTGTAGAGGAATTAAATGAATATGTGCATGTGGCACTTCTAATCCTATCACTGCTACACCAACTCTTTTACAAGGAATTGCCTTATCTATTGCTTTAGCTATTTTTTTAGCGAAAGCCCATAGTTCCACATACTCATCCGTTTCCAAGTCAAAGATATAATCAGTTTCATTTTTTGGGATAACTAATACATGTCCTTTGGCTAGAGGGAAGATGTCTAAGAAGGCCAAGAACTTTTCTGTTTCAGCAATCTTATATGCTGGAATTTGTCCATTAACAATCTTTGTAAAGATACTTGCCATTATCTTGAAATTTCTAAAACTTCAAATTTAACTAATCCAGCAGGAACTTGAATTTCGGCAATATCACCTACTTTCATCCCCAAGAGTCCAGTTCCAATAGGAGAACTAATAGAAATTTTACCTGTTTTAACGTCCGCCTCCGACTCTGCTACCAAGGTGAAAGTCATGACAGCATTTGTAGAAAGGTTCTTAATTTTAACGATAGACAAAGCCAATACCTTATCAGTATCCAATTGAGATTCATCAATTACTCGTGCTCCGGCGTACATACCCTCGAGTTTAGCAATTTTCATCTCCAGCATTCCTTGTGCTTCTTTTGCAGCATCATATTCTGCATTCTCAGATAAATCCCCCTTATCTCTGGCCTCGGCAATTTGATTAGAAATACTAGGTCTCTCAACGAATTTCAAATGCTCTAGCTCCTCTTTCAACTTCTGTAATCCTTCTTCTGTATAGTATGAAACTGTAGACATAATCAGTAAATTTTTTGTTCTTAATAACGCAAAAAGAAGACCTTTCGGTCCTCTTTTATGCAATTTTATGAATCTTCTTCTTAAAGAAGCGTCTTCTTATAGTGTAATTCTGGCTCCAATTGAGTGTGGAGAAGCTAATGGATTTGCTGCTCTGTACGAGTAGTCTAAACCAAAGTTTGTTCCATTGCTCAATGGCAACTCAAATGATGCACCAAAGTTAAGTCCAGTAAATGCAGTGGTTCTACCTTCAGAGAAATCTTTAGTAATACCATCCTCATAAACATAACCCGTTCTTAACATGAAGTATGATTTATAACCATATTCAGCACCAATACCAAATTGATCTTTCGTGAAAGAATTTGATGTAAAGTTACCAGCGAAAGTCAAACGACTATCTTGATCGATTTGAATATCATAAGACCCACCGATATTTAAAGAAGAAGGCAATTCAAACGCAGCAGCGCGTAAATCATAAGTCATTGCATAATCTTGACCATGAGCTTCTTCATTATTATTACGTAAGTCGTTACCATCTCCAGTAAATTGTAATTTAGGACCTACATTTTTCAATGAGATACCAAATTTAATTTGACGATCAGCACCTGCTACATATTGCACACCAGCGTCTAAACAAACACCAGAGGCTTTCATATCAGGAATAGATTCAGAAATCATTCTTACTGTAGCACCCCCAGAGATGTTATCGGTAAATTTCTTAGCATAAGAAAGTCCGATATTCATATAAGAAGGTGAGTAAGTAGCTCCTGTACCTTCTGGTTGCTCAGTGGTAGTGATTTCAATATCACCGAATGCCATAGACATTACTGATAAACCAAGTACCGCATCATCCTCTAATTTCTTAGAGAACCCAAAGGCGTTTACGTTGATGTCGGCAAACCAAGAAGTACTCGAGAATAACATTTCTGTATTCTCGGTTCCTGCCAAACCGGCAACATTCATAAAAGTTGCTTCAAGTCCAGATACTGAGGCAGTATTAATACCCCCCCAACCCGATGAACGAGCCCAAGGGTTAATTAATAATTCTGTCGCTCCAGCCTGACCTGAACGTTGTTCGTTTCCTGCTGATGCACTGGTAGAATAAAGTGTCACCAAACCTGCAAAAAGAGCAGGAAGCAGATGCTTTGTATATTTGTTCATAACCATAGTCGTATGAATTTTAGTCTTTAACAATTATTCTACTAGAATGAGTCTAAGTCAATTGGACGAAGGGCTCCAAACCACTTCAAGACTTTTTCACCTATCTCTCCAGCATCAACATGTATAATGTATACTCCAGAAGAGATAGCTACATTATGGTTGTTTTTAAGATCCCAATCCCAACCTGTCACGTTTTGATCACTGTCAAGGTTTACTTGACGCACTAGCGTACCTGATACATTGTAGATTGAAATCGTACAAATCTTAGGTAAGTTTGTTATACGAACTCTGTGGTCAACCTGATCCTTTTCGTAGTTGTTAGATCCATAATATGGATTTGGTACTACACGGATAAGACCCATAGCATCCTGAGCAGTTTCCAAATTACTGGTTACTGTTTGGATATCGTTCGTATTGAAAGTTAAATATGGATTACCATCATTTGATGTAGAAGCATTAGCCTCGCAATCACTGTCGTCCATATTATATTCATCGTAAGTTTTAGAAACACGTATCTTTATCTCTATGTCTCCGTCAGATACTACAGCATTCTGAGACAATAATGGGATAGAAACCCATGCAGCGTCTTTAAATACTTTTCTCTTATTTGAAGCTGAAGACATATTAGATAACTGACTGTAGAATGGGTGAGCAGTTGCATCAGATCCAGCATAAGCTGATTTCATGATATACACATAGTGTCTACCACCAAAGATTACATCAAACTCATCTTCTGGATCTTCTGTAAAGTCAGCGAAAGGATTACCCTCAGCTAAACTCGAAGTAGGATCCCACATCATATTATCTCCGTTGTCTACAGGGTGATCAGAAGATTCACCAAACATAATATTCAAACGAACACCTTTTTCAAGATCTAATGCATATCCAGGGAACCAAGAGAATCCAATAGTACCAGAATTATCTTCGTTTCCATCCTTATTTACAGAAGGGTTTGATTTTAAACTTAGTCTATCTGAACCAGAACCAGTTTCAATAACCGGTACTCTTGTCCAAAGTGACTGATCATCAGTAAATACAATATCTACCGAAGGTAAGTCTTTCATTGCACTAAGTGACTGGAAAGAATCCCAAGCAGGAGAGTGTGCGAAAGGTCCACCTTGTCCATCTGCACCAACGAGTCTGTACGGAGCCCATGATCCATTTAAGATAGATTCAAAGGCTTCTCCATTATCTACATTGATATGATCTACAGGATCAGAACCTGAACGAATCCAGTTGTCAGAACCAATAAAGTTAGTTTCACCAGCTTCAAAGAATCTATCTGTATCTCTTACATAATCTAACCATGCAGTCGCATCAGCCTTATTTTCTGTAACGCTTAATAAACCATTTGATGATATAGCATCTAAACCTTCATCGCCTGGGTTAATACCGTTTTGAATCATTACAGAAAGACCCCATTCGCCAATAATTTGCTCATTCTTCACAGAAATAGTGTGTTCAGAATAAACTGTATCATTGGTTGTTGTGTTTACTAAGATCCAATTTGTATTGTTTCCAGTACCGTCCATTTTAAATGTAAACTCAGTATTTTCAGGAACATTTAATGGGTCTACTACTTTAATATTAGCAGGAGCACCATCCATTGCGTATCCTGTTACTGGAATACAGTAATCAGAAATTAAAGCATCGCGAGTTTCGGTAGTGAATTCTAATTCTAAACCACCATTACCAATACCTTCATAACGATTCATCGATGGAATAGTACCATAAGCTGCGTTTTGGATTGTACCATCAGCTTCTGCACTGGTAATATGAGGAATTACAGAATATTGCTTGATATTTTTACGACCCGCTAAGAATGGCTTTTTCTGACCATAGAAACTAGGTGCATACATATCACCTGGATCATTAACTTGATCAGGAGCATATTCTAAATACTCATTATAAGCATATGCAATTGCTGTATAGTAATAAGTCTTGTGGTTGATTAAGGTACGGTCTCCCGCAGCAAATAAATCTTGACTAATAGATACAGAATGTACAATTCCTTCATTGGCAGACTCCAAAGTCATGTTCTGAGGAATACTAGCTCCTAAGTCTTGACTGTAATTGAAGTTAATCAACTTAGCAATTGGAGAATCTGTTTCGTCTGTAGTAATTGCACCATCTTCATCGCGGAAGTTTCTTACATCTACTTGGAATACTAAACGCGCCTTATCTACATTGTAAACATCTGCAGCTGTTACTGTTTCATCTTTCAATTGGAAGATTTGATATCCTTCAAATGTATATTCATTACGGTAAGGTAAAGTTTGTAAGCTATCGTAGAAACCAATGATATTAACTTCATCGTTTTCTAAATACTCTTCCATAAAGTTGTTAGAAGCAGCAGAATTAGAAATTGTAAGAATTAATTCTTGATTTAATTCTTGAATTGCTAAGTCTGGAGCATCAGGTCCATCTAATACTTCGAAACATACATCAAATAATTTCTGAGCCTTATCATCAGCAATACGCATCAACTCAACTGAAGCCCAAGCTCCACCTTCGTTAGCACGTGCCCAAACAACACCTGTTGTAATTGTATTTAAAGCTCCAGGCTCTAAAGTAAATGGACCTGCTGTTTGTAAGAAACGTCTATCAGCTGGTGGGTTACCTGCTGTTTGTTCTGTCCATTTCTGTCCTGGAAAAGCTGGATCAGTATCATCAGGGAACATATAGTTACAAGGCGTATTTGCTTGGTCTCTACCATCTCCTCCATAAGTCATTAACAATCCATCTAACCAAATACCACGTAAGTAGTTATAATAATCTGGAGCTAAATCAGGATTCCCATCAGGAGTTCCTTGAATATTGTTATAATATACAAACTTAGACATGATGATTTGCTCACCTGGCTCATCAACAATACCGTTTCCGTTATTATCAAGTCCATCACCTTCATCGGCTAAGGGTCCACGGAAGAAGTCAACACCAATTGCAGGAGGATTCGCTCCATAACCAACAGCAGTACCATCGTCCTCATCACCGTTATAACAGTAACCCAAACCACGAGCTACATCACAACCTACGTAATCATCTTGATAATCCCCTAAATCAGGATCAACCCACTGACCAAAATAAGTTTCATTTAATGGTGTATGTGCGCGGTTAATCAGCTTATAGTTATAGAAAGTCATGTTATTGATTTCGTCATTCGTAGAGAATGCGAAAGCTTGTGCCTGAATTTCTAAACCAATAGCAGTTTCTGAACCAGATTCAGTATGGATATTTCCGTTATCGTTGTAAACCCACCAAAGAGTTTGATCACCAAATAACATATCTCCTTCCTTACAGTTTAAGGCACCGTCCAAATTATATTCTGGATAATCTCCCGACAAAGGGTTATAGTAACCATCACCGTTTACATCTCGGTAAGGTGCTAAGGTCTCCAATGCATAATAAGGACTTGTTCCTACTTGCTCATCGTATCCTAAAAAGGCATTCGACAAATCATCTGTAGTACGGTTACCAGGGTAATTCAAAATAGATTGTGGAATTACATAATCTGGGTATTCTACAGTAGGCTCTTCAGAAGTAGTATAAGCAACGAAGGCTTCTACATCTGTTCTTAAGATCACAAAGTGCTTGTCATACTGTGCACAAATCGTAGCTTCAGTACTACCATACTTAGAGTTTGGTAATTCTTCACTTGTCAATCGAACATTGTCAAGTGGTCCAGGCCAGTA